>Ga0209273_10000838_pt1 | contig 33694 bp, 30 predicted proteins | sample tdAd471_FD_187126 | JGI IMG/M metagenome (GOLD analysis project Ga0209273, IMG submission 187126) | Marine sediment microbial communities from the Atlantic coast under amendment with organic carbon and nitrate - tdAd47.1 (SPAdes)... | ecosystem: Environmental > Aquatic > Marine > Coastal >...
GCGCGTCCGGCACCCCGGCTCCCAGCAACACCGGCGCGATGATCGGCGCGAGCGCTGCACCACCGCCCACCGCGGCGGCGCCGGAGAGGATCGCTCCCACGCCCAGGGCCAGCAGCGTGGTGACATTCAATTCGATGCCGTAGACCTGCGCAAGAAAATACGTAGCAACACTCTGGTAGAGTGCCGTACCGTTCATATTGATTGTGGCACCCAGGGGGATGACGAACTGAGAAATTGAGGACCTGACGCCGAACTTTTCTTCAACAGTTTTGATCGACAGGGGCATTACCGTGGCCGAACTGGATGTTGAGAAAGCAAGCAGGATGACGTCTCTGGCGGCAGCAAGAAACTTGAATGGATTTTCCCGCACGAATATCTGCAGCAGCAGCAGGTAGACGACCAGCATGCAGAACAAACCCAGCAGCACCGTGCCAACATAGACTGCCATGCCAAGCAGTGCGCCGAAGCCGATTTTCGATGTCAGCTGCGCCATCAGTCCAAAAACCGCAATCGGCGCCAGCCGCATCGCCCATTTGACGATCGTCATGCAGATCTCCTGTAAAGACCCCAGCAGGTCCAGCATGGGCTTGGCCTGGCTGGGCACCATCGATACCAGTGCGATACCAAAAATGATGGAAAAAATGACGATCTGCAGCATTTCCCCCTCAACCATGGCGTTCAGGGGATTTCCCGGCAGCAGGCCCAGCAGGGTGTCCGGTAAAGCCACAACATTCGGTCTGGCCAGAGTCGATTCGGCTGTCGGCACTGCTTCTTCGAAAGTCTGGAGATTGGTCAATGATTGTCCCGGATCGATCAATCCCGCCACGGTCAGACCTATGACCGCCGCCAGCGCCGTCGTGGCGGCGAAGAACAGCGTGACCCGAATGCCAAGCTGCTTAAGCTGTTCCACATTTTCGCTGGCTGCCAGCCCTCGAATGACCGATGCGATGACCAGCGGAATCACTATCATCTGGATAGTGGCCAGGAACAGGCGGCCGGGGAATGCCAGCCAGTTGCCGATGGTGACGCCGGCGGATGGATCGACAAACCCCGCTCCCGGCCCGATCAATATGCCGCCGATCAGTCCCAGAGCCATGCCGATCAGTACTTTCAACCACAGGCGACCCCTGACGAGACCGGTGAGGTATCCGCTCAATCTGCCCAGGGATCTTGGCCGCAGATGTTCGATTGCCCTGAATGGATTTCTCATGATTGTACCCATGGTTGCGATTGGTGAATCCGGGAAAAAATCATAAACAAGCCCTCAATGAAAAAATTGATTGAGACCAATATTTTGTCAGTAATAGCTCTTGCAGATCGGGGCGAGCGATTGACTGCAGGCCCCTCTCGGCGATGCTGACGTAAACACAAGGGACCCTCTGAATGACCAGAGGGTTCTAAGATTGATACTGATCAACCGGGCTGTCCAGGCGGCGTGGTAGCGTGGAGAGAGTTACCCATCGAAGGAACTGGCATGAGCACTGGCAGGACAGCACCGAACCTGGTAGACCTGAGCCTTGAAAATTCCATCTGGGATCGGTTCTACACGGTGCACCCCCTGGTGTTGGTTGGCACCCGCGAGGAAGGCGGCGGTACCGATCTGGCGCCAAAGCATCTGGCCATGCCGATGAGCTGGCAGAACCATTTTGGCTTTGTCTGTACACCTGCCCATGGCACCTACCAGAACATTAAGCGTACCGGTCAGTTTGCCGTAACGTTTGTACGGCCTTCCCAGACCGTACTGGCCAGCCTCAGCGCCACGCCCCGCTGCGAAGAGGGTGACAAACCCGTTATCGGCGCGCTGCCAACCTTTCCGGCGGTGCAGATTGACAGTGATTTTCTTCAGGATGGATACCTGTTCCTGGAGTGCCGACTGCTACAGACCGTGGAGGGGTTAGGTGAAAACTCGCTGATCATCGGTGAAATAATTGCTGCCCGGATTGCCCCCGATGCCCTGCGGTGCAGCGATCGGGACGACCAGGACCTGATCCGGGAAGCGCCGCTGCTTGCCTACCTGTTTCCGGATCGCTTTGCCGAAATCAAGACCACCAGCAAGCTTCCTTTCCCAGCCGGATTTAAACGGTAAGGCAGTCTCTATATGGCAGCGGCACAGCGCATTCTGGAGTACCTGACTTCCTGTCAACAGCCCATGGTGAGTCTGCTGAAAGAGCTGGTGGCGATGGAATCGCCTTCTACCGATCCTGAATCCCAGCAGCCGGTGCGTGCAAGGCTGAAACAGGAATTCGAAAGGCGGGGCTACCGAACGATCATGATCCCGGGACGCAGTTCCGGTGGCCAGCTGTATGCAGCACCGCCACAGTCACAGGGTAATGCCGGAATTCAGCTCTTGCTGGGGCACTGCGATACGGTCTGGCCCCTGGGCACACTGGAAACCATGCCCATCACCCATGACGACAACATATTGCGCGGCCCGGGAGTCTATGACATGAAAGCCGGTCTGGTGGAGATGCTGTTTGCCATCCAGGCGATCAGGGAACTGGGCCTTGCCATGGCGTTGAATCCGGTATGCTTTATCAATTCCGACGAGGAAATAGGCAGCCGCGAATCAGGACGCTACATCCATAGACTGGCCAGGCTCGCAGATCGCTGCATGGTGCTCGAACCCTCGCTGGGCCTCGATGGCAAGATAAAAACCGCCCGCAAGGGTGTGGGCCGCTTTGTCATCCGCGTCAAGGGTCGGGCAGCCCATGCGGGCCTCGATCCGACGGCCGGTGCCAGTGCCATCCTGGAGCTGTCCCACGTCATTCAGAAACTGTTCCAGCTCAATAATCCCGATCGTGGCGTCTCGGTCAACGTCGGCATGATCGATGGCGGCGTGCGTCCCAACGTGGTGGCACCCGAGAGCAACGCCATTGTCGACGTACGGGTCGAGTCACGCGAGGATGCCGAGTCAATCGAGTCCACCATTCATTCCCTCAAGGCGGAGACCCCGGGCGTCACCCTGGCAATTGAAGGGGCAATAGGTCGTCCGCCGATGGAGCGTACCGACGCCAATCAACGGTTCTGGCAACTTGCCAGGGATCTGGCAGCCGGGATTCCCATGGAACTCGACGAGGCCACAGCGGGCGGCGGTTCCGACGGCAATACCACCAGCCTTTACACCGCCACCCTGGACGGACTGGGGGCCGTGGGTGACGGCGCCCATGCCGACCATGAGTTTATTTATGTTGACCAGCTGCCACACCGCTGCACCCTGCTGACACTTCTACTCATGGCCCCGCCACTTGCCGCTTCGGGTAAGGAGTCGGCCTGGTGACTCGATACGTTTATTCGTCCGTGACCCGTATAAGCGACCTGGCAAGGCGCGAATTCGAACTGGTCAAACACGACCGAAATCACTGGCAGACCGGTGACTACGTTGTCGGCGAAGTCACCAATGCGCATTGCACTTACCGTTCCATCGAACTGCCCACCGGTCGTATGATGGAGGTGATGGAAGGCGACCTGGTAGTCGGTTGTCTCGGTGCTCGTGCCGCCACCCTGGAAGCCGTCGGCAACTGGCAGGCCATGGATTCCGGCGAGTTTGATGCACTGACATCGGCAGGTTTGTTTGGCAGAACCACATCCAAGTCGCCTTTCCTGGGTTCGCTACTCAAATTGCGCTACCGCGGTCATGCATTCCGGATCGGCGAGCCGGTAACCATGCTGAACAGTCTGCCGGACCTGCCAGGCAGAGAGTTCAATATCCCCGTCATACTGATCATTGGCACCTCGATGTCTGCCGGCAAGACACTCTCTGGCCGCACCATCGTGCACCTGCTCAGTCAGGCCGGATTGCGTGTGGCCGGCGCCAAGCTCACCGGCGCGGCCCGTTATCGGGACGTGCTCAGCTACGGCGATGCAGGTGCGGTATCAGTGTTCGACTTCGTGGATGCCGGTATCCCCTCCAGCGTGTGTTCCGGGGACGAGTATCGCCGCCGACTGGCCTACCTGCTGTCGCGAATCGCCGAAACCGGGCCGGACGTGGTGGTCGCCGAAGCCGGCGCATCACCGCTGGAGCCCTACAATGGCAGGATCGCGATGGAGGTACTGGGCAAGAACATCTGCTTTGAACTGTTGTGCGCGTACGATCCTTATGCAGTCATGGGAGTCAAGTCGGCATTTGCGCGCGAACCGGACCTGGTTGCCGGCGGCGCGACCAATACCAGTGCCGGTATCGAGCTGGTCAGGAAGCTGACCGGCCTGCCGGCGCTCAACCTGCTGGATGTCAACTCCCATGCACAGCTCCAGAAGATGCTGCAGCAGGCCCTGGGGATCCTCTGATTAATTAACAGGTTGTTGAAAAACGTCATGAGCGCTGCCAAGACGAGGCGAAAACTGTCGAAAAAGCGCAGTTTACCCAGTGTAAATGCGCATTTTGAGACAGGGTTTAACGAAGGTTTGGCAAGCGCAATAGTTTTTCAACAGCCTGTTAGGGAAGTTGGCCAGTTTCACCAGCGATTCATCGGGACTTCTGCGCAGACCATGAGCCAGCCCGTCCCCTGACACTTCCCGGCGGTGTCGATTTCCAGGCCGCGGATTGTGAGGCAAATTCGCTTCAATTTATCTGCTATGCTGACGCATTGTGCAAACTGGTTTACGTGGTCGGCCACAGGTCACTGACACTTGGCAGAGGAACTGATCTTTTGTATTTATCGGGTTTCTCCCGCTTTGCATTTTCCCGCGATGGCGGTAAGTGGATTCTGCCCTGGCTGGTTATCCTGGTAATGCTCCCTGTCCGCGGAACCCTGGCTCAGGATGACTCAGCACTGGAGTGCCGACCGGAATTTGAGCCAGCCGGGCCGGGGTTCGACTTTACCGGGTCGCAGACCGAAACAGTACCGGTACCGGGGGATGTGGCGGTCGGTGAAGTAATTTACACCCGGCTGCCAATCTTCGATGAAGATGATCCTCGGGAAAACAATTTCCTGTTCCGCTGGGCCAACCGGATTCATGTCCTGACCAGAGAACAGACCCTCGCGCAGGAACTCCTGTTTACCTCCGGTGAAGTATACGACGGGCGCCTGTTGCAGGAATCTGCCCGTATACTGCGCAGGCAGGGATTCGTCCACGACGCAGCAATACGTCCGGTAAGTCAGTGTGGTGGCGTGGTGGATGTGGAGGTTATCACCAAGGATAACTGGTCGCTGACGCCCAACCTGTCCTTTGACCGACAGGGAGGCGACAATACGTACTCTTTTGGATTGAGTGAGTCCAACCTGTCGGGATGGGGTAAATCCCTGGCCTTCACCCTTGCCAGGGAAAGAGATCGGCGGACCCGTGAATTGAAGTACCGGGATCCGAATGTCAGCGGGACGCGTTTGCGCAACTATACCGCCATCATCGATTCCGACGAGGGAGAATTGTACGAATTCGACCTGGGGCTACCGTTCTATTCCCTGCAGTCCAGAAACGCCTGGTCAGTAAACTTGAAAAATGAAGAACGTCAGGACGAACAATTTTATCGCGGCAGGGAAGTTAACGAGGTAATACATGAAATCGACGACTATTCCGTTGATGTCGGGCTATCCGGGGGGCTGATTGAGGGTACCATCAGGCGATGGCGGTTCGGTTACCGTTACGAGCAACACCGGTTCCGGCGTTCTCCCGATCTGCCCCCACCCGACCTGTTTCCCCGTGACCGACGCTTATCCTATCCCTTCATAACTTTTGCTTTGGTGGAGGATGACTTTGTCACCGCGTTCAATCTCGATCAGCTTTATCGCACCGAAGACCTGCACCTTGGACGCGACCTGTCACTGACCCTGGGTTTTGCCACCGATGCCCTGGGCTCCGATCAGAACCGGCTGGTGTTTCGGGGTCGCTACGGCAATACACTGAATTACGACAGGATCAGCCTCTGGCAACATCACCTCAGGGTCGAAGGGTTCTGGAATGAAACCAGCGGCCAATCCGAAGATGTGCTGATCAGCTATGAAAATCGCTATTTCCGACGCCAGGCGGATAATCGGTCCTTCTTTGCCAGTTTCAATGCGACCTGGTCGCACAATCTCAACAGTCACCGTCAGGTGTTGCTGGGCGGAGCCTCAGGTGCCAGGGCGTTCAAAAATGAATTTCAAACGGGTGATCGCAAGGTACTATTGACGCTTGAAGAACGGGTATACAGCGATCTGCATCTGTTGAACCTGATCCGGGTGGGCGCAGCTCTTTTCATCGATGTCGGACGTGCCTGGGCGCCTGGTGCCGATGATGGATTGCAGGAAAACTGGTTGGCCAATATTGGCTTCGGGCTGCGCCTTGCCTCAAGTAAAGCAGCTTCCGCCCGTCTCGCGCACCTGGACTTCGCCTTTCCTCTGACCAACAGAGATGATCCGGCAGTCGATACCGTCCAGGTCGCGTTCACTGTTAAAGGCAGTTTCTGACCTGCAGTCAATTCAAGTTTTCTGGTGACCTGATGGCTCAGTCACGGGAAAGCACTACTTTTCTTCAACCCGTAGCTCATCACGCAGTTTTAAACGTTGTTCCCGGAAGGATTCGGCATCGCCATAGGCGGGAAACTTATGGTACCGACCATGGGAGCCGACCACTCGCCTCGCATGTTTAATCGGGCACCAGTATTGCTCGGTGCGGGCCACAACCTCCCTGCTATAGGCGACGACGCCGTTGGCATATCCGCAGTAAAGGCAATTCAGCTTCTCGATGCCGTTGAGATACGCCAGTTGATGACGATCCATCACCACGTAACGGGATCGCCTGACGCGGTCAATGGCGTACAGCCGGAAACAGATATGCTGGTACAGGGTAATGCTGAAATCGAAAAAAACTATCGGGATGACCATGGCATAAATAAACGGTGCCGACAGGGTATTGCGTAGTGTTGAACCACCCAGCCAGGGTAGTAAGGCGACACGGAATTTCCGGTGTAGTTCCAGCATGGATTCCTCGAACCTGACCTTGTGTCCTTCAAGGTGGTAGCGGAATTGCTCCTGCTGTGCGCGGATTTCCTCCTGCAGTTCCTTTTCCAGTCTGGCTATCTGATCGGTCAGCGTGCTCATCCGCTTGCTCATGCATTCTCTCCAGGTTTTAAGGGGGTAATACTCACAGGCCTTGTAGCTCTCGAGGGCAAGGCCGATGGGCTCGCCAACTGCAGTGGGAAGGCGCTTCGTCAGTGAATCCGCCTGAAAGCCTGAGTATCCCGATAATCAATCAGAGTTTCCCAGGGAATACTAATCGCAGAATGCCCGCACGATTACTGATAGTCAGACAGGAAAGAAACCAGGCTGACCTGTCGCCGGCAGCCGCCGGCAAACAGCAAACACGGTCCGGTGTTCTGTTACTTCCGGGGCAGGCCGGTCCGCGCCGGTATTGGCAGGATCCCGGCAGGTTCTGTACCGCTGGAAAATGCCCGCCACACAACGCCGCAACCTGCCAGGGCAAGGCTGACAGGTCACGGACTCAATGGTTGCGCTAAGCCTTAGGCCAAGCCCGGTTTTCTGCGGTCACACGACCCCGCTTTCTGCGCCACCTATATTGAAATTGTAGCGTTTCAGCGGCAACTGGCGAACCCGGATACCGGTGGCATCGTAGACTGCGTTGGCCAGGGCCGGCGCGATTCCGGGTGTCCCCGGTTCACCGGCGCCACCGATAGCCTCGCCGCTGTTGATGACATGCGTCTCGATGACCGGCGCCTCATCCATCCGCACCGCCTGGTAGTCGTGAAAGTTGCTCTGCACCACCGCGCCGTTTTCAATAGTGATTTCACCGTGCAACGCCGCTGTGAGACCGTAGATAATACCGGATTCCAGTTGGGCGGCGATGCCGTCCGGAGAAATGGCAATACCGGCATCGATGGCGGCCACCACCCGGTCGACAGACACCTGGCCATCGGCCACGGTGACTTCCACAACCTGGGCCACCAGCGAGCCAAAGGATTCCTGCAGGGAAATACCGCGCCCCCGCCCTTCCCCAAGTGGTTGACCCCATTGCGCTTCCTCCGCTGCCCTGGTCAGCACCGCCAGGTGGCGCGGGTGCTCCCGGAGCAGCTCGGCACGAAACTCGAAAGGATCTTTACTCGCCGCGTGGGCAACTTCATCGATGAAGGATTCGGTAAAGAAGCCATGCTGGGAATGATCGACACTGCGCCAGGCACCGAAAGGTACGTGGGTGGGACTGTTCACGTAGCCGATATCCTGGGCCTCAACGGCGTAGGGAATGAGTGGAGCCTCGATGGGTTCATTCTTGTTGGTATAGGTATTTTCCCAGGCCAGGAGCCTGCCGGCATTATCCAACGCGGCGCGAAATCGACTCTGGACCGCCGGCCGGTAAAAATCCTGGCGCACGTCTTCTTCCCTTGACCAGATAAGCTGCACCGGGCGACCTATGGCCTGCGCCACGCGCGCTGCCTGAATGGCGTAGTCCGGAACAGCCTTGCGGCCAAAGCCACCGCCCATGGAATGGTTATGGAGCGTGACATTCGCCTCGTCCAGTTCAAGCGCCGTGGCCACCTGCCGGCGGAATCCCAGCGGATTCTGGCAACCTACCCAGATCTCAGCCTCACCGCCGCTCACCCGGGCCGTGGCATTCATCGGTTCCATGCAGGCGTGAGCCAGGTATGGTACGTGATAGTCGGCTTCCAGTACCCGGTCGGCACCGGCAAACTGCGACTCCAGGTCGCCCTGTACAATATCGTTTTCCCGGTCCGTAGCGGCGCTTATATCACGATCAAACTGGGCAAAAATAGCGTCACTGGATACCGTTTCGGTGGCGACATCACTCCAGCTGACCTGCAGGGCATCGAGGCCTTTTTTGGCCGACCAGTAGCTGTCCGCTACCACGGCAATTGACTCCCCGGTCCGGTAGGCACCGACCATGGAGCTGGACGAACTGGATGGCAGCCTGACTACGTCCACGACACCATCGACCTGCCGTGCGGCAGTGTCATCGACGTCGGTTACGTTGCCACCGAATACCGGGGAACGCACCACCGTTGCATAGAGCATGTCGGGAAGCTGCACATCCAGCGCAAATTTCAGGGAGCCGTCAACTTTGGCCGGGATGTCCCGGCGCGGCACATGCTTGCCGATTATCCTGAAGTCAGCAGGATCCTTAAGCGTCGGCGTATAGGAAGGCGTCATGCCGGCCACCGCGGTGGCAAACGCCGCATAAGGCGCCCTGTTCGCCGTTGCCTGATGAACCAGGTGACTGTCTTCGGTCATGACCTCGGCAAACGGTACACCCCATTCGTCGGCGGCCGCCTGCCGCAACATCTGCCGGGTAGCCGCACCGGCAACCCGCATGACATAGACACCGGTGGTGCGCACACTCATACTGCCGCCGGTAATCTGCATATCCAGCGCGTCGGCGACCCGCATCATCAGTCCGTCGACGGACGGTACCATGATGTCCGGAAAATCCATCCCGGCAAACAGGTAGCCCCGCCCCAGTCCGTACTGGGCATACTCACCGATGGCCGGCGCCTCTTCAACGACCAGACTGTCCCAGTCGGCATCGAGTTCTTCCGCCAGCATCTGGCCCAGTGCGGTATGCACACCCTGGCCCATCTCCGCATGGGGGATGATGGCTGTCACCGTGTTGTCGCTGTCTATTTTCACGTAGGCATGAACCAGCTGGCCGCCCTCGCTGCCTACCAGGCTGCTGAGCTTCTCCGCCCGGTTCCCCGGGCGCATCGCCACACCGACTACCAGGCCTCCGCCTGCCACCAGTCCGCTGGTAATGAAGGCACGTCTTGTCCACTTATGCATGATCCACCTCCCTCATCGCGTTGGTGTACAGTGGCTGGTCATGACTGGCGACCTGGCTGGTTGACCTGATCGCCTGGCGGATACGTCCGTACATGCCACAGCGGCAGACATTGCCGCGCATTGCCTGGTCGATTTCCGCATCGCCGGGGTTCGGATTGCTGGACAACAGCGCCGCCGCAGACATCAGCTGGCCTGACTGGCAGTAGCCGCATTGCGGTACCTGGTGATCGATCCAGGCCTGTTGCAGCGGATGAAGCTGGTCAGGCGCCGACCCCAGCCCTTCAATCGTGGTCACCTGTCTACCGGCAACGCTGTCGATAGACCTGACGCAGGACCGTACCGCCTGTCCATCAACATGGACGGTGCAGGCACCACACTGGGCGATACCACAGCCAAACTTGGTCCCGGTGAGCGCCAGTTGCTCCCGCAATACCCAAAGCAAAGGTTTAGACGGGTCGACGTCCACCGTTTGCTGGACGCCATTTACCCAGAAAGTAGTACTCATCCTGTTCTCCATTTTCAAATTGGAACGAAACTTTAATCAGCTCATGCATCCGGTATTGCAGTGTACTGAGACGCGCCGACGGCTGATACGGATACTGACGGTGCGGAGCAACTGTCCGGATCGACCGTTGGTATCGACTGCCGACGATCCTCGCTACCGGTCGGCATGACATAATATGCATAATATGTCAGAATGTCTATCTTTAAGCGGAAATGGCAGTGTCCCGGTTCCCCAGGGACTTTTCACCAGGACATATCTCAAGGACAGTACCCACGCATGACAAACTTGAACCAGGATTCCACCCGTGACTGGGCCAAACGCGTTGTCGTCTTTGAGGCGGCCGCGACGGTTTTTGCCCAGTACGGATTCCGGCGCACAACAATGAACGACATCGCCCAGGCGGCCGGAATTTCCCGGCCGGCCCTTTACTTGCTGTTCGACAACAAGGAGCATCTTTTTCACGAGCTGGCTTCCTACCGGCTGGATCAGGCTATCGATCGGGCGACCGCCGTGCTGTCGGGCAAGGGGGATATACAGGAGCGCTTTATAGAAGCCTTGCTGGACTACGAAAAGATCTACTACGAACCGGTGATGAATTCGCCCCATGGAGAAGACCTGATGGACATCAATCAGAGTCTGGCAACCGATATCATGAAAGAGGGATACATCAGGCTGGTCAACACCCTGGCCAGGGAACTCGCCGAGGCAGAAGCGGCTGGCGAAGTGGACTTTACCAACTCACCGCTGAAACCGGAGCCCTTCGTTGAACTGTTACTGGCCTCCATCGTAGGCATCAAGAAGAAAGTCAGCACCACGGCGGAATTCAGGAAAAAGATCCGGCAGGTCTCGCTGATTTTCCTGCAGGCCATCACCGCGCCACAACGCTGAATCCCCGTGACGCACCATTTCCGCGACGGCGCCGGGTCATAAAACGACATGTCGCCTATTACCTGTCGCCTGTTACCTGTCGCCTGTTACCTGTCGTCTTCGTTGAGTCAGGCCAGAATTTGACAGCTAGTCAGTCGCCAGCCGACCAGCACTCCGGCCGGCAATAACAAGTGTCGTCAGCAACACTAACAGACCCGGCAGGACAAATCCCATCACGCCGTTCCAGCCAGTAGTCGCCAACAGCACCCCGGCACTGAGTGAACCGACGGCCTGCAGGCCAAAAACAATGAAGTCGTTAACGGCCTGGACTCTGAACCGCTCTGAAAGGCGATAACTCTGCGCCAGCAACGTGGTGCCGCCCAGAAACAGGAAGTTCCATCCGATCCCGAGAAACAGCAACGCCCCCCAGTAATGGATAAGCCCCGGCTCCTCCCAGCCGATCAGGACACAGATCAGCATCAGCACCAGCCCTGCCTTGATAATTCTGATGACACCAAACCAGGAGATCAACAGGCCGCTGAAAAAAGACGGAACGTACATGGCAAGAATATGACTCTGAATGACACGGGTGGTGCTGGCCAGAGAGAAATTGTCAAACTCATGCATGCTCAACGGTGTCGCCGTCATGACCAGGGCCATGATGCTATAACCCATGGCAGCAGCAGCTATGGCAAGAATTATCGCGGGATTTTTCAGAATCTGCAGCAGCGGCCTCGTTGCGCTCTCGTGGCCCACCGATTCAACGCTGGCATTCCTGTAAAATAGCAGCAGGATTACGAAGGAAATGGAAAGCATCACCGCCAGCCCCAGAAAAGACCCGACATAAAGCGGTAATCCCTGAACATTGCTGAATCGTCGTCCCACTTCCGGGCCGAGCAATGCGGCCACGATGCCTGCCAGCATCAATATTGACAGGCATCGCGGTACCAGTTCACCGGGAACCGATTCCGCCACGGCAAAACGAAACTGCTGCAGGAATGCGATATAGTTGCCCACCAGGAAACAGGCGCCGATAAACAGGGCGAAGGACCCGATATAAACAGCCAAGGCGGCCAGCAGCGCGGCAACAACGCCCAGTGCCGTTGATGCCAGGAAGCCGGACCGTCTCCCTATCCTTGACATCAACAGGGATGCTGGAATGGCGGCACAGGCAATCCCGATAATCTGTATGGCAAGTGGCAGAGTTGCCAGGTCCGGCGACGGTGCAATCTGCGTGCCGACGATACCGCCCAGCAATACCAGCACGGGGGCGGCGGTCATGCCAAAGCATTGCGCAAAGGTCAGGACGATTAGCGTTCGGAATTTTCCCAGGATGGGTACACTCCCCATTCAAGTTTTCAACCTGCAGGTTTTGAAACCATGGTCTCTGTTGTCCTGCAACCCCCCCCCCGCTACTCGATAAAGGGATTCACGTAGCCCGCAGGTAGAACTTTTTCCGGGTCCGGGCGAATACTCACCATTTCGACGCGCTCTTCCACTTCGTGCCAGCCGTGGAAAACACCTGCCGGTATCACGATTATGTCCCCTTCCGAGACCAGGCGGACCTGGCCATCGCCCCTGGCAACAGCAGCGCTGTAACTTTCCCCAACCAGTTCGGTAACGATATCGCTGTCGGCCGGAATATCGTTGCGGCCGAGTATTGTCCCGCCGGTGACCAATACACCGGAGCCCCGGGTAATGTAATAGACTTCAGACACACGGGTGTGAACGATGCCACGAACCGGTTCGTCAGTCGCGACTATCGGGTCCCGGAACAATACGCCCACACCAACGTGGGAATTTCCTATGTCCACTACCCTGACCTGCCGGTCCACCCGTCCCTCCGGCGCATGTATGACGGACTGCCATTGCTGATAAGGCACGTCGGTTGCCAGCCTGATGGAATCCTCCTGGGATACGGCACCAACTATCACCAGCGAACAGGCAATGAGGGCTATGAACTTTACTGGTTTTCCTGTCATGACCATTATGGGTACCTCAGTTTGCGTTATTGAAAAGCGACGATAGCGTCATTGAAATCCTGCGTGGCAAACAGAACTGTACCGATACCATCCTTGCTCAACATCAGGTAGATAAGTAACAGCACTCCTGCAAAAGCCGGCACTCCCAGTGCCATCCATAGTTTCATTAACCCGGCACAGTGCTCCACTGTACCACCGCCATTCAGGATTTTAGCTATCCGGATCTGAATAAATACCACTGGTAACCAGCAAAGTCCGATAACCGTGAAAATACCTATGACGCTTATAAACCAGGCTGAGCTGAAAGAGATCCCCATAGACGCGGTTAACAGGAAACCAGTTACTACCTGGGTGACCATGGCAGGCGCTGTGAAAAGCCAATCGGCCAGGACAACAGTACGAGCCGTGACTTTCAAGGCTTCCACATTGCCGCTGAGATACGCCCTCAACATGAAGAAGGCGATTCCTGATCCAGTTCCCAGTATTAAAGTTGCCCCGACAATGTGAATCATTTTAAGCCAAAGGTAGGTGTTCATGAGCTCAATCCACTGAGGAACCTCTGATCAACCTGCCAGGAAATCTCCAGTTCCTCAACTTCCGCATCAAATTCGTCCAGCGTGATCAATCCCAGGCATGGGTACGCCCCGGTCCTGGATAATTCGTTCCGGGCGAGTTTTCTTGCCAGCACCAATGCCGGTGTACAAGGTATTTCCGGGCCGTGATTCCGCCTGGCTGTCAGGTACCAGTCCAGTACCATGGCATTTCCATCCGTTCCTGTTCCTGATATTCGCACCTGCATTCCTCCTGTATCGGAGCCGAAACCGATGAGCTTTTCACTGATGAAATCAAGGCAAGGTGCCAACCCAACCCAGCTTTTTACAATTCCAAGACGGGTGAGCCATGCCATGCAGTACAGACCCAGCTGTTCCCAGCGCGCCTCCAGTGCCGCATGAAAGGTGACAGTTTCAAGGCCCGGTATATAATCTTCAAGTAACGAGAGATCAGGCACATCGCAGGATCCGGACAGGCGCTTGCCAAGCAGTGGATAGTGCTGCCAACGGAGATCCTGCCAGCCGTACCTGATCACTGCCTTACCCTGTTCCGGAACGGCAAATGGCTTTCCGCAGTAGCTTAGTACGGCCAGGATTGTACCGATTCCCCTGGGCGTCTGCTGGGCAGGCGCAATGGAAATATTAACAGCCTGGATGGACCGGAAACTGTCTCTGTAATGAGCAATGACAGCGCTGGAAAGTCCGGGCAGCGTACTCGCGCCGGACACTGCCAGAACCCCGGCCCTTTTCGCGCTTTCATCAAGTTCGCTGAACCCCGCGACAAATTCCCTGCCGTCAGCCAGGTCGATATAGTGGCATCCCGCGGCGATACAGGCGTTTGCCACGCGGTAGCTTTGACCTTGATAGGGGCCGGCTGTATGAAGAACGATGTCCGGGTTGAGATTCAGCAATTCCTGCTGGAAGTTGTCTGAAAACTGGTCAATTGCTGACGGAGAGACTTCATAGGCAGCGTTGATGCCTTGCAATTCCTCGGCAAGGGACCTTGCCCTGGGGAGACTTCGACTCGTAACAACAAGTCGCGTGTTCGGCTCGCCAACCAGCCGTCGACAAATCCTGCCACCGAAATGCCCGGTTGCCCCGAGTACAAGTATGGTCCTGGTTTGTGACAAACCCGCCGACGCCTATCGTGATGTACCGATTCACAAGTATGACGAACGGCTGGAATAATCGCCAGGCCATGCGTCCACCAGGCTCAGTGAGCCGGTCAAAGATCGAGTAACACTCTGATGAATCTGATGAATCTGATGAACCTAAAGTAGCTTCGAAGCCGGAAGGTGTCCAGTCCTGGTGACGAACAGGCCGGGATGATCCCCTGGCCGTGGGAATCTGACTGCGAGGCGCTTTGGGTATTATTTCTACCGGTAGCTATCATAGACTACGGTTCTTTCCTGGTTGCCCGAAGATAAATACAAACTTCAACCAGTTCGCCGGATTTCTGTACCTTGCGGTGGAATTCTGTTTCTGAGACACTTCCCTGCGCGGGGTCGATAATAAGGAACCCCTGATTAATTTCAGAGGTTCCACAAGTTCTGGTCAGACAGGAAGGGGGTGGTAATTGGACAGCGGAGTCGTTGACATAAGCTGGGTCGCTTCACTGTTACACGTACTATCGTACGTGGTCGTGGTCGGGTTGGTCCTGTGGATGGGGTTCTCACTGCTTGGCTACCTGCATCGGCGTGCCTACAACCTGAAGGCCGCCGAAACGACCAGCGGGGGAAAATCTCCCGCATTCCTCGACAACACCGGTCGTTCCGAGGCAATCCGCAAGAAAGCGGAAGCATTCGACGAACGGATGGCGGCCGAAGCGACGGAGGAATCGACAGTCCCTACCGGCAGGGCCTGCAGAATTGTCCGCTCTGTAACCATCATTGCGTCGGTTTTGACGTTTGTTGTCGCCATAGTCAGTGCCGTTGCCCGCATACAGATGTATGACAGCTTTGTGGAGAACCTGAGCAGCGCCGAGCATTTTTTCAATATTCTCAGAACCTATTGGCTTGGTGCCACCGTAGCCGGACTCATTATTCTGGTTCAGGCCATCCGCATTACAATTGCCATAAAAAACAACAAAGTACCCTAGTCGAGCTGCTGGCTTAGTCGGTAGCCAGGAACCCGATTACACCTTCCCAGATCAGACTATTTAATATAAAAACAAGGGGTCCGGACATGCTTTCCAACAACATCTCACTGAGCGGCGATGAGGTCTTGTGTGAATACGTTCCCATGGAGCAATTCAAGGGGTTTCTGCAGCAGCGGATCGGCATCGCTCCCGATACGCTCACCGTACTGATCAGGGACGGCCAGGTTGCGGACGTGTCTCACGGGGCGCACCTGTCCGTCGGGGGGATCTGGCAATCTGTCAAGGAATCTATTGGTGGAAGCCATGCACTGCAACTCCTCGTCGCTGACGCCAGGCCTTTTGAGTCCACGTTTTCCTTCCAGGGACGCTCAAGGGACAACGTGGAAGTCGAAGCGGAAATCACCCTGCAGATCCAGGTTGATCCACAGTCTGGCAGTAATATTCTTGGCCTGGCGAGCCAGAACAACATAACCAATAAATCCGCTGTTTTCGAACGCCTTATCCCCCATTTCAATGACCGGGCACTGCAATCCATCGTCGGCCAGGTGGACGCAACCAGCTTACGCGGTGCCGTCGATGTACAGGACAAACTGCAGGCAGAAATGCTCAATGTCGCCGAGGATGTGCTCGGCGACATGGGCATTGTGGTGCGGGCGAGTTCAGTCAACTGGGCTGCCAACGAGGAAGAAATCGCTCAGATGGCCAGTCGGGATCGCCAGCGGGAACAGGCTCTGCTGGATGAAAAGCTGGCGCACTACCAGAAGGAAATCGAGAGAGCGGAAACGTCCACCGTGCTGAAACTGGAATCCGACCTGGCAATCGAAAAAATAAAGGCCATGAGCGAAGACGAATTGCGCAAAATGATTGCGACGCAGGAAGCGGAATTCGTCGAGGTCAAGGAAGCAGCGAAACGGGCCGCCAGACTCAGTGCCCTGGAAGGAGAAATCGCCGAATTTAACGTCGAACAACATGCCAGGTTCGACAATGCCCTGAACGAGGCTAAGAACGAGGTCGAAGTCAAAAAGATACAGCTTGAGATAAAACAACTGGACCTGAAAACGGAAGAGCTGGAACGCCGCCAGGAAGTTGCCCTGCACAAGCTTGAAGAGCTGTCCAAGCTGGAGGTTGCCGCGGCTGCCAGGGAAAACCAGATCAAATCCATCGAGGGATTGAATGCAGCGGACCTGGCACTCGAAAAAGGCAAAACCTCGATTGCCGACGAAAGTGCCGACAGGGCTGCACAGCGCCGTCTCGACGAAGCGCGCCAGGCGGACACCACGGAAATAGAAAAACTGAAACTGCAACAGGGCATGTCTGCCGATCAATTACTGGCTCTTCAGGCGGGGCTCTCGCCGGAGGTGGCGGCAGTTTTCGCAGAACGGGCCAAGACAGATCAAACCTCGGCTGCTGAACAGAAAGCCATGATGGAAAAACTGATTGAGAGCGGAGCCAGGTCCAGTGCCGACGCCAGGTACTTCTTCGAACAGTTCAAGGAAGGCGTGATCGGGGTAGCAGCCGGAGCCGGTCCGGGCAATGCGGGCAATCCGGCGGCTGGCAGTTCTACCGTCAGCGCAAATTGTCCACAGTGCAAGGTTGCAAACGCCGCGGGTAATGAATTCTGTGTTGGCTGCGGTGCTCCGCTGCGAGGCTGAGGCACACGATAATCAGCATCCTACAAATGTGACGGATTATGGGCTACAAAGAGTGTTGCCATCTCGAGGCGGTGGACCCGAACGCCAGTTTCTGCGGCACCTGTCGAACACCGCTTCTCCGCTGTATTTCTTACCAGGAATGCAAACAGCTGGTTGAGCCGTTCCAGCCCTGCCCGGTGTGTCTGGCACCGCAACTGGTTATAGATGCGGGCGCGGTGGTCAGTGCCCAGGTCGGCGAACGTCTTGCCATACCGATGATTGTGCGGAATCAGATAGATTCCACGGCGCCTATTCTGAGACCAATCTGGGCCAAGCGAATCTATAAGCGGGAACGCGACCAGAAGCTCGTGCCGGTCAATATCGACTGGCAGTCTATAGATGCCGGCAAGGAACGCGAGTTTTATGTCGAAACCGGCACATTCGGCGCGGGCGGTACAGACAAGGTGGATGTTTTTCTGGAACTGGCGACCCGTTCCAAGGAAGGATTCGAAGAGAACCACGTCTTTAAAGGTACCCTGATGTTTTCCGTAGCCTCGCAGTCCGGTTCGCAACAGGTGGTGCAGAATATCAATCTATCCGGCGCCCATATGGAAGACAATGCATTGTTGCATATCCCCAGCACCAATACCGGAGGCAGCCAGGAAGAGACAACAGGCAGAACCGTAGACCAGCGCCAGGTAGTGAAACTGGAGCACGTGGAAAGCCTGGAACGGGAACTGGGTACGCGTGGCTATACACAGTCCGGAATGCAGGTATCGCGAGCAGCCAAGTTTCGGCTGAGAGGATTCAATGAAGACGATGCACCCAGCTGGGAAGTCGGACTCGGCGCGAAGGGCCACCTGGCATTCGGGCGCTCTGATCGCGAACGGAGCGACGCCAATCCACTGCCGATGGATGTCCGGCTGCGCTGTTACAATGCAACCGGTGAACTGGATGTAGACCAGTCGCTGTTATTGTCCCGACATCATTTTGATTTATTGGTCCTGAACGACCGGCTCGTGGTATTTGCCAGGAGTGGCAAGGGACTCGCCTTGAACGGGAAAATGCTGGGCTCGAACACGATCACCGATGTGAACGATGGAGATGTTATTGCTCCCTTGGCCGGCCAGGCAAGATCCCTTTCATTGCAGGTAAAATTCATCAGTGACATGCATGGTTCCGTAAATACAATCGAAGTTGCCCGTCTTTAGCTGGCCAGGGTGATTTCCTGATATCGAAGGGAACGACTATGAGTGACAACATTAGTGGTGTTGAGACGGTATACAAGTCAAGTGGGGCATCGGTAGACGTAGAGCTCAACTTGAATGAACTGTTCGACGGTCGGTATATGATAACGGAGCGCCTTGGCGCTGGAGGCATGGGTACCGCTTACCTGGCCAGTGATCAGTTGACCGACGAAGAAGTCGTGATCAAGGTGATTCATCCGTCATTGATGGACGAAGAGTCCAAGCAACGTATGATTGCCGAAGGAGTCAATGCACGGAAGATCAAGCACCCGAACGTCGTATCGGTACATGACGTCAAAGAGGTGGACGGCCAGGTCTACCTGACCATGGAGCACGTCAAGGGCAAGTCATTGCGGAATTGGATGGCTGCCACCATGGCCTCAGGCAGCAATGCTCCCGTAGATCACGTCTTGAAAATCATCAGGGAAATTCTGGCAGGCCTCGCTGCAGCCCATGATGCAGGAGTCATTCACCGGGATTTGAAACCCGAAAACGTCATGTTGGAGGGAACTCCCGGGGACGGTGATTTCAGGATTAAGATAATTGACTTTGGTATCGCCACTGGCCTGAAAGCGCCAGGCACCACCACTTCCAAGGGGGCAATTGGCGCGCCGCTTTACATGGCGCCTGAGCAGATGACCATGCCCGACTCGGTGGGTCCCAGTGCCGACATTTACTCAGTGGGACGTATGTTTTACGAAATGCTAATGGACGTGCTCCCGGACGGAATGTGGAACCCACCGAGTGCCACGCGTTCGGATGTCCCACAGGAACTTGACCAGGTGATTCAGAAAGCCCTGCAACCGCCCCGCAGCCGCTACTCCAGTGCAACAGAATTTTCCACGGCAATCAGCCAATGCATGTCGGGTGAGCTGCACCCTGAACGCCCTGTTGAGGGTGATGAAAAAAAATCGGGACCGTCGCTGGTGGATTTTTTCAAACCCGGGAAGCTTGATTTTAATAATAAGAAAACGCGCATCTGGGCGGTGGTGATTGCATTCATCGTTATTGGTTCAGTGCTCTATGAGGATTACACAAGCCTTGATGACACCATCTACAATGGGCCGAATAATTCCGGATTCAATAGTGATTTCAGCATCGACAACACGGCACAGGACTTGGTTGACGATTTCGTCGATGATGTGGCGCCCCCACCGCCCGAAGTACAGGTAAAGCAGGCGGTGACACCAGCGTCCTCATCACAGGCATGGCGGGGTGGAGACGGCAGTATTTTCGACATGACCGTGACTAACGGAGTTGTAAGCGGCTCCGGGTTTCTACAGCCCTGGGGCCGAGTCTCCCTGCGCGGCGATCCTGGTAGTTACGTCGACGTCTACAATTACCAGAATCAGAATGTGGCAGCACTTTCCGGAAACATGGTTCCTTCCAATTCCGCTCCGGGTGTCTGGGATTATACCGGCAGTATCCTGGTAAACGGCCAGGTTGTCGGCGGTTTTATCTTTCACATCGATCATTAGGTTGACTGACCGGTGACCGTCCGCCGGCTGCAGAGGTAGAGAAATTACAGAATTTGCAGGAAGCACGAAAGAAAGTGTAAAAAAACCTGCGTGCGATGTGAATCAGGCGTTAGAGTACTCGGACGCCCGCCTGGACAATGCCGGCATCCCGACTGTTTTAACTTTCGAATTCAGTCATTCCGGGCAGCCAGAGCTACCCGGTACAAGAGGCTCAACAGATTAAGAAACTTCTGCAACCCGCTGGATGTCAAGGTGGCTGATCAAAGGTTCCCTAGTTATCCCGCAGTCGAGATCGGATCCCTTTCCTGGCCTCGTCGATTTCCGATTTCAGGTCATCCCCGATTTCCTTGCGCAATTCTGCAAGTAACGATTCCGTCGACTTTTTCATTTCATCCATTGTCGGACCGGCCAGGCTGAATCCTGGCGCTTTTTCGATTGCACCGATGGTCCAGAAGTGCGCAGGGTCGGAATAAGAAGCCAGCGTTTCGAAAGGCAGTCGGAAGTATCCTCCGTCAGCCCATTCAGGTCCCCAGGAATTTCGGACAATCCAGACCTTAGCCGGTATATCGTAGCCGACAAGCAGCATGGCATGGCCGCTTGCCGGTCGTCTGGCTCGCGTGCCGTCCACCGGCATGCTTCCGGTTCTGGCAGCTTCCTGATAATACTCGCCGGGAATGTAAGTACCGAAAACGACCGGCAGCCCCACTGCCAGCGCAGCCATGGCCGAATTACCGAGTTCCGTGCGAGCGTATTGCACGGCTTCATAACTCATTGCGTTCTGATAAGCCTGTTGAGACGGCATGGTGGCGGTCATCGCCGGATTGAATGGCCAGAGGCGCTCCTCGCAGGCGCCATAGGCCAGAACGGCAGCCATGGCATGGTGGATGAAACTCCCGGTATCCTGCGACTGGGTATCTGACATCCTGCGGGCATTGTAGTAGACAAACAGCCGCGACATGTCAGTAACCCCACTGCCTGCCTTGCGTTGATGATATTCCAGCGCTCCGACAACGGCGTTGGCGGTACAGGAGTTGGTCTGGCCCTGATTCTCCACAGGTGAACAGAGCGATCGAAGATCCACTTTTTCCGGCACTGAACCCGGTGGCGCCACTAGCGCGGGGGCTGTGCTTGGCTTGGTTTCGAAAAGACAGCCATTGAGCGGATGTTCATTCCAGGCATCAGTCATCGGGGTATCTCCTACGAGGTTGGGATTAGGCGTACATAGAGCGCCGCAACGCAGGCAGACCGAAACAGGCGCATAGAAATTGCGATACGAAGCCGGTCGATGTCGGCACTTTCATTATTTCAATATTTCATTATTATTTATTGTTCCTGCACGTGATTCCTGGAGCATTAGCAGCGTTTTCCAAAGCTCGACTACCAATGAATACCCGCCAGCGACCTGGGACTATACACAGGTTTCCACGGATTATAGAAAATCTTATACTGAGACACTAGGGCCGGGTTCAAAAGCTTTGTCCGCAATTGCCTGGGATTGACCCGAGCCGTGACGTTGGCGTCGGGACTGATCAGGATGAATCGTTGTAACCGTGGCGGATCCCCCGCGAATTGAGCTCTGCCGACAACACGCTGCCTCGTTATGTGACGGTTACACCTACCCTGCCGCGATGACTGGATTCTTATTACTTCCGGGGGGCATAATGGGGCAGGTAAGTAACCTGTTATTCAGAAACAATCGGAGATCCGAAAATGATAATAAAATACATCAAGCGAGAATGTATCCGGATACCGGTTCTGAGCTTGCTGGTTTTCAGCGCGGCGGCCTCGGCACAGGATACAAGCGCAGAATCGACCTATGGTTCGGCAGAACTGACAGGCAATTTCCTCCCTGACCCCCATAGCGTCCAGTTACAGGCGGGAGGGGCCATCGACGCCAGCGCAATCGACGGCTGTATTGGATACATCAGCAATGCACCGGACTACGAAATAAGCTACTCCGACCGCGCTGAATTCGATCTGAGCGTATTCGTGGTAAGTGACACCGATACCACGCTGGTGGTCAATGCACCATCAGGAGAGTGGTACTGCAACGACGATTTCGATGAAGCCGGCGGGACCAATCCGGGCATGGTGTTTTCGCCCCCGGAAGAAGGTGTTTACGACATCTGGGTAGGGACGTATGAAGCCACAGACTCCTTTCCGGCCGCCGAGCTTGTAGTGACCGAAATCGGCCCGCCCTGGCTATTGACCTCCTCGGATCCCGGGAATGACCCGGGAGAACCGACTTTAAGCAGTTCCGGTACCGGGTTCGTGGTAAGCCGTAATGGCCACGTGCTGACCAATAACCACGTGATTGAGGGCTGCAGTCGGACGACCTTTCAGTTACGTGGCGGGCTTCCCCAGGAAGCCAGCCTGATAGCAAGCAATGCCACAACCGACCTGGCGTTGTTGAAAACCTCTCTTGCCACAAACCCGGCAATGTTCCGGGGGCCGAGAAGGCTGCGCCTGGGTGACGAAGTCATCGTGTACGGCTTTCCATTGCTGGGTGATCTATCCTCTCAGGGGAACCTGACCTATGGGATTGTCAGCGCCCTCAGTGGACTGGACGATGATTTGAGCAGACTGCAGATGACCGCGCAGATTCAACCCGGTAACAGCGGTGGACCGGTAATGAATCGTTCCGGTGAAATCGTCGGCGTCGTCGTGGAGACTGCCAATGAAGACTATTTTCGCGAACAGCGGGGCACCGACACCCAGAATCTCAATTTTGCCGTGCGGGATTCACTGGCTGTCTCGTTCCTGGATACCAACAACGTGGACTATCAATTGGGCACGGCCGACGGTGAATCGATGGCCATTGCCGATATAGCAGAAATCGCACAGGATTTTACCGGACTGATTCTTTGCTATCAGTAGCTGATGACAGCTGACTGGGTCTGTTGTGACCAGATCGATACGCCACATCGCCAGGAGAATACACAAGCGTCAATCGACATGCCTGTGATGCTGTAGCTGCAGTTCGCGCCGCGGTTTGACCGCATAGGCAGTAAATCCAAGATAAAGGCCCACAAAAACGTACAGTCCAAGAATAAATTGCAGCAAGGTAGGACCCTGTTCAAAGCGGGGCCCCCTGGAATCCAGCTTTACCAGGATCATGTCTTCAGTTGCTTTCAGATCATGTTCGCTCATAGCCCGGGCAACGATTCTGTTATAAAAGTTACGCTGGCCGTATTTCCAGCTCACAACGTAACCGAAGCGATGATCGGCGGACAGTTCTTCGTACTCTCCATGTATTGCCCAGACCCTCACCGGAACGGATGGATCCCATTGTTCAGTAACAAAAGGATCGGCATAGGTCAGCCTGCTGGACCGCACCGTGGTTTCAATACCTCCTCCGTAGTCATGGAAGGCAGAACCGTCACGGAATTCCACAACGCCACGAACATCTCCTTCAGGTAATTCTGTGACCGAAACAGGGCCAAACAACGGACCGTCGGGTAGATAGCGCCAAGGCACCTCAATGAAGATCAGGACAATCAACGGCAGTATAAAAGCAAGAATGGCGGCGCTGAGTGCATTCCACCGAACGAACCCTGAAGCGATTTTCGGGGAAAAATAATCTGAGTCACAACCGAAAAATTTCAGCAGCCGTTCAACGATCAGCAGGTCAGTCGATATCGACAATAGCGCCCAACCCAACATTTTGTTGCTCATCCAATGGATGTTCAACAGAGCATAAAAAATGCTGAACCGAATCAGCTGAAAAAGAATCAGACTGATCCACAATCTGACCCATAGCCTGCTATTACCGCTCAAATTTTTGCCAGCTTCCTCAATTCAGCAAATTTTATTGTTTCGGCCCTGAGATCGAGAACAAAGGGTAGTTTTCGACCGGCGAAGTTCAGCTTGATCCACGGAGCGTCGACTGTCTGATCCAATTGCAGCCTGCCCTCGAAACGGGCGGCTTTCCTGATGTCCCTGACGCTGAAAACGTGCTGCCGGAAACCAAGACCGGACGGAGACAGGGTTTGCATGAGAATCTTTTCGCCGTCCCTCTCAAGTTTCAACAGGTATGAAATTGCATACAGAAGCATTCCGCCACCAAATGCACAACCGGCCAACGCGATGCCACCACCGATAGCCAGCCGTATCCAAAAGGGTTTCAATACCCCACCGTCGGCTTCTGCAAGTCCGTAGCCATTGAAAAGAATCCAGCCGGAGTACAGGCACACCACACTTAGAAGAAACGCGAACCAGAGCACGAGACGAACTTTCAATGCCTGCTTTCTGTTTTCGTATAGTATTTTCAATAGGGATCACCTGATTGCGTGCCCAGCTTGACGGGACAGTCTAATCGGAACCATTGACAGATCAGTTTACCAGAATGCCGGTACATGGACTGGAGGTGTTGCAAGAATTTTTAGAGTTTGCTTTACTCGTTCAATATCCACCAGACATCAGGGTAACAATGGAAACCTGGAACCGCAATCGCCTTGACGGCTGCCTTTTCACTGCACCGTCGCCCACGGATTATCGCGTGGAGTTTGGCACTGGCGTCGCGGTGCCCCGCCAGTTGGATTTACGCCCGCAGTGCACTCCAGTCGAAAATCAGGGTGAGATCGGCAGTTGCACGGCCAATGCCTGTGTTGGCGCACTGGAATACCTCTACGCAAGAAGAGACGGTCAAGCGCCGGACCTGAGCCGCATGTTCGTCTATTACAATACCCGTCGACTGAAAGGCTCTTTGCAGCTGGATTCCGGTGCTACCGTTGCAGAAGCCATGGCTGCCGTTCTGGCTTATGGCGCTTGTCGATCACAACTCTGGCCCTATAATCCTGCCCTGTTCAGCGAAGAGCCGACAACTCAGGCCTATGCCGATGGGCGTGCCCACGAAGCCATACAGTACGCCCGCGTCCCGGGGCTGAGCGGTGCCATCCAGGCCCTGTCCCAGGGATATCCCGTTGTATTTGGCACGTTTATTCCAAAGCGGTGCTATGAGGTGGCGGCCACGACCGGGGTTATCCCAACGACGACAACCGAGGAAAGGCAGGCCCAACCTACCGGTGGCCACTGCATGCTGATCGTCGGCTACGACCTGGATCGAAAGGTGCTTCTGATCCGCAACAGCTGGGGAACCGACTGGGGCAATGCTGGCTATTGTGAATTCCCGTTCGAAGAAGTTGTCTGGTCCTGTCCTGACGATTCCTTCTGGATGTTGGTGGAACTCGAACCGAGAGGGAAATTTTCAGTTTCGCGGTCTCCTTACAACCACCCTCAACCTCCTGGTGTTTATTCCCGATCTCTACAGCCAGCAGCTGACACGGCTGACGCCTCCCTGGCTGGTTCCAGCACTGACTTACGTGACCAGCTTCGAGGAGAGCTGCTATCTGATATTGACAAAATGAGGCAGGATTTACGCAACAGCGTACTCAGCGATTCCCTGGACGCTTCCGCGGTGGGCGCGGCGGAGTCGCAGGCAAATCCAGGTTTGGAACACGGCATTCCCGATTCGGCACTTAAGAGAGACTACAGCGAGTATTGTGCCGTCTGTAATAACGCGCGACGCTGCTATTATTGCGGTGGTTCGGGACACATCTCCGGTGACGGCTGCTGGAAATGCTCAGCTTCCGGCAGATGTTACGCCTGCATGTACTGGTAACCTTTCAGGAAAACCTTCTTTGAATCGTCTCAAAGCATGGCATCACTACCAGGAATGATCTGTTAAATTGTCAACACTGTGTGTTTCCGGCATGCAACGCCGGCAGTAAGGCGGCAAGGTAACAGACTACTCAGCGAGCCGGGATTGTTCATCATCCCAGCGGTAGCCTCTGTTCAACAGGCAAATGACGTAGCGGTCCGAAGTTGCAGGGTTTTCCCGATGCTGTTTTTCGATACGCAGGTCGTGGGTCGCGGGATGCCAGTCATTGCCATTGACAATACCGTGAGGGACCAGTGTGCCGTCACCGGCCTGTAGCAGGAACGCCTGGGTGCTGCGACCCTGCAGCAAGTCTGAAGCGACCGGAGCAGATTGTCTTCCGGCTGACCGGGCAGTCGCCAGACAAGCAACTGCCTGGTCGTAACCGGACCAGTCTGGTGCATCGACAGGTGGCAACAGTACCTGGATTGAAACCGGTTGCTGGCGTACGCCTCCGGGCAACATGACCACTGCCGAATCCGGGAGAATTTCCGGTGATCGTTCGAACCGGAACCAGTAGCTGGCTTTAAAAGCAATGGGGACAACAGCCAATGCGCCCGCGCTGAATTCATGGTTCTCCATGATCAGGGCACCATCCGCAGAGCGAAACAGGCGCCTTTCCACGGAACTGCGGGCCAGCACCGGCAGAAACGGTGGCACGCCACCGAACTGCCAGTCGCTATTGTGGAGCACCAGCTGCCCATCAACACAATCAAATTCGTCACGGGCAATCTGTCTTTCAAACAGCAGGTCGTCACCAACCCAGGCCTGAATAGCCAGAGCGGACTGGACGCCAACGGCCAGGGTCAGCCTGGTAACCGCCAGCCGTTCATAATGGTACAGACGAGGCTCGGAAATTTTCAAAGGAAAAAAAAGGTCGGCCAACACCACCTGGTCGCCGTCGTCCCAGACGCCAAAATTTTCAAACGAGCCGTCAAGGCTGACACAATCCGCCGCAGCCTGCTGCAACAGGGGCGACCAGTCAGCCGGGTACGGGTTTGCAGTACAGCCGGTCAGAACCAGCACCACTGGCAACAGCAGATAAGAACTGCAAAGGTGAGACATTACCGATTCCCTTCCCCGGACAGGTCGCCGGATTCAACCTGATCATATACAAACCACACCTGTTCACCCTTGATATACATGGGAAACACCAGGAAAAATGTGCCGGTGAGCCTGCCCACGAAATTTACAGCCAACTCTCCGTCTTCGGTAAATGCAAGTGTATACTCATCTCTTTCCGCAGCCGGTAAAAAAATTCCCCCGGTCCAGAACAAACCCGCCACTACACCATCGAGCACCAGGGCATTCCAGCGGCCCGTGAAGCGCCAGTAGCAGAGGTTCCTTAACAAGTTGATCCCGATGAAGCGGCCAGGTTTGCCGCGCAGCGCCTGGTTTACCAATTGGTGGCTGGTGAGCAATTGAGCCACCGATAACAGTATAGACCTCGCATTGGAAATGGACGTGGTAACACGGTCAATCTCGACCATTCCCATCACCTGCCCTCCCCGATTAAAGAATTGAAATTCTTATTGCGGATTCCACCTGGATCACTTGGTCGACAGGTGCAAGCCTTGAAGCGCATTGCCGAAGTCGATTTCCAGACTGTATCGCTGCGGGTCGGGGTTCAGTTGATACTCCAGTCGGAGTTTCCGCGGCGATGGCGTCAGGGAAAAAAACAGGTCCAGTCCCCGAGACTCGCCTGGCTCCAGAAACATCGGCAGAACTGTCTGGCGGCTGATTATTTCGGCATCGACCCGCCCCTGATTCAGTGATTTAACCACTCCGCCAGCAACCAGTGCCGGTGCGGCCAACAGGACGCCCAGTGTTGTAGCGGCCGCCGCAGAACTCATGTACAGCGCTGCTGCACCGGCACTGACGGCGGCTGCGCCTCCTACCGCGCCTGCCGCCAATAGTGCGCCTGCCCCCACTCCCGCTTTTACCTGGATATCGTTATCCGCATAGCGCCTTGCGGTCTGTCTTGAGCCGGCTACCAGTCCGCGGCGACTTTCACCCGATGACGTCCGCACAAGCATTGAATCGAAAACACCAATGTCCTCGATGAGCAGGCGATCTTGCGAATGATTCTGAACCCGAACAAGGTATTCATCCCAATCGGCATTCTTCGCCCAGGTGCCCGGCCCCTCCCGCACAATTACCCAGTCCACCGACACCGTAACCTGCTCATCAGCCGCCTCGGCAATGGGTTGTCCAATTGCCATGGGCAGTGGTTCCTTCAGTATTTTTGTTCCGCCGCAGGCGGCCAGTGCCAGGTAGAGCAGGGAGACAAGAACAGGCCTGACTAAGCGGATAGATAGTGGGTTAAAATTTGGCATGGGTCCAGCCGCTCCGTTTTGGAGAAATGCGTGAAAAGGCCTGAAACCAATGCCCACTTTTCCGGGTGGCGTAGGTGGCGAGTGGGTCGCGGACAGAGACACGTCCCGATGGATTCGGGCTGTCCGGCTAAAAACCATTGGGCAGTTGCTGGCAAAGTACGCTCGAACCCGAAGTTTGTAAATACACAGTCAAAAATATATTTTGCCCCCCAGCAATGTCCACATACCAGGACAGCCAGGGTTGTTTACTGTTGACATTATCATTTATGTCCATTATTCTCGACACATGGACACTACGCAGGCAACCAGGTCGTTGAGCGCCCTCTCCCAGGAAACGCGGCTGGAGACTTTCCGGCTGCTGGTACGTGCCGGCAACGATGGCATGGCAGCAGGAGAAATTGCCCGCACCCTGGGTATTCCCCACAATACCATGTCGTCACACCTGACCATTCTCGTTACTGCCGGGCTGATATATTCCCGGCGCAAAGGCCGTTCCATTATCTACACGGTCAACTTTGACGGCACTCGGAGTCTGCTGGCGTTCCTTATGGAAGACTGCTGTCAGGGCCGTGCCGAGGTCTGCGCACCGGTACTGGACAGTATTCTGCCTGGTTGCTGTAACCAGGCACCCCCTCAAGGAGAAGTACTATGAAACGACTGCACGTCAACCTGGCGGTTAGCGATATTCAAGCGTCTACCGCGTTTTATACGTCTCTATTCAATGCACAACCCACGCTGCTGAAAGAAGACTACGCCAAGTGGATGCTGGACGATCCCCGGGTAAATTTCGCCATTACCTCCCGTGGTTCCAACAAGGGCATTGACCATCTGGGCATACAGGTGGAAGACGAAGTCGAACTCGACGAAGTGTATACGCGGCTCAAATCTGCCGGCGCCCGGGTTGTTGAGCAGGGCGAAACCACCTGCTGTTACGCACAATCCGAGAAGAACTGGATTTTCGATCCGGAAGGCATTCCCTGGGAGACGTTTTTGACCAGGGGGCAGAGTCCTGTTTACGGCAGCCATGAATCCGGCTCCGCCAAGAATGAGTCAGCCTGTTGTACACGACCGGAAGTACCTGCCGACCGGTCCAGGTCATCCTGCTGCTAGCCACTGAAAAGGAATCCACGCGGTCTGCAAATGATGCTGGTGGAAGGGGACCGCCAGACGGGCGACAAAGAGCCTGGTGATCAGGCTCAGTTGCCGCCGTAAGTCTCCCGCAGGGGTAAGTTGGCCTGCTGCCGAATAAGGTTTTCGGTGATACTGCGGTGTGGTCCCGGGCCAAGACCCACGGTGGCCATTTCCTCCTGCTCAACCTCCCCGTTCCTGTTTATTATCTTTCCCGATGGCCTGCCCTTACCCTTCAGGTTGTAATAGGCATGAATGAGTTCGTGAGCCAGGCCCACCCAGGGTGGTCGGGCTCCATCCGGTGTGTTGATCATATTCGGGTTATACGTGATTGCAGTAACAGAATGCCCGCCGGACGTGGCATCTTTTTCGTTACCACGCTTGGCGACGTTCGTTCCCAGCCAACCCGTCACACACCCTTCGTCATAGTGCATATTGGCGCGCATGATACATACCGTATAGCCAAATTTCTGATAGCGAACCCGCTGGGAAATACCTGCAAGTAGCTTCCTGCCGGCAGCCGTGATGGCTATGTCTGCCAGCGCCTTTTTGACCAGGGTTGGGAACAATACACTGTCATGCTGATTCTTCATTCGGATAATGATGCCGGGATAGTCAGTCTGGGTATCAAAGGGCACGTCGATTCTCCTTTTTGGCTACGATTCCACAATGATCGAGCCTAAACTCCCGCAAATTTCTTGAAGAGTATATGGATTACCGAATTCATGTTTATTTGTACAGCTTTAAGCGTTTCAATAGTTCAGTGCTGAATACCGGTACAGCAATAGAAAACCGGCTGTCAAAAACCGGGAAAATCAGTACCATGACAGGAACTGCTTTTTACAGGAAACCCGGAGGAGCAATCTGTGGAATTTATTATCGGTATATTGGTTCTGGTTCTGGATATAATCGCGATCATGGCGGTATTGGGCTCCAGTAATACCACAGCCATGAAACTTGTCTGGGTAGTGATTATCCTTCTGTTGCCAATCGTCGGGATGCTGCTCTGGTTTTTTATCGGAGCCAAGCAGAAAATTTGATGGAGTGGCTGTCAGTGCTGCGTCTGTTCATGGGGTTGGGTGGCGTAAAATGCTGCCTGTCATTATCTGCTGAAAAATACGTGGCAGATCCTGGCTGGACTTTCAGGTAACTATACCCAACTTCCTGTGAGTTCGCGCAACAGCCCTGGCATTTTTGCCATCTATCCACGCCTGCCCTTTCAGTCGACGCATCAGGTTGTCGAAGTGGCGCATCACCATCAGGTTGTACAGCGCCCTGGCCTGGTTTCCCGGCTTCCTGGCCACGGCGCGAAGACTCAGAGAAAACCCAGGGGTCAGGTATCGCATGTAGTGCCAGTATCCTTCCGGCATGTACAGTACGTTGCCATGATCCAGAACCCCGGCAAATCCCCTGGCTCTTGTCAAGGCGGGCCATTTTCCGTAATCGGGATTCACAAAGTCGATATCCTCCCTGGTAATCAGCGAGTGCGGTATCTTGTACAGGTAGTCACTTTGTGTCTGGTCAAAAAGGATCACCTGTTTTCTGCCCTGAAAATGGCAGTGAAAGACGTTGGCCAGGTCGATATCATAGTGCATAAATGTATGGCTGTCTTTGCCGCCGAAGAACATCATGGGCAGTCCTTGCAACAGTCTTAAGCCGAGATCAGGCCATTTGAAATCCTGCTGCAATTCCGGCACTTCCTTGAGCATGTTCCACAGAAAAATGCGGTATTTCGTCGGCTCTCGCTTCAGCAGGTCGATGTAGTCGCTCATCTTCATTTTCGCATGGGGTTCGTTAAAGCCATCCTGATAATCTACCGGACGGTCGTCATATAGCGATACCACCACGTCACCAGCGATTTTTGCCATGTAGTCCAGGTTCCATCTGGAACAGGCAGGCCAGTCCTCGATCAACCGTTCTATTATCAGCGGTTTCTGAGGCTTGAAATAATGGGTGAGAAATTCTTCCTTCGCAAGAGTTTCGACCCGATCAATCTGCCGTAATTCCATGCCGGGGCTCAACGTGTGATAGTGGTATGTACTGTCAATAAAAGGTACCACCGCGCTGGCTCAGTGTCCATCCTGGTGGCTGTCATCCAGTTGCCGGCCTCTGTGCAACTGGATAATTACTAAGTATCCTCAGATCCAGGGAACCTCCCCTCATTCGAATATTGTCGCCCCGGGAAAAAAGGCCGTCCAGGCGTACCAGTAGGCAATGTACGAATTGGTTTTCTGCAGACTCTGTCCTTCCCTGGGCCCGCTTACGGCTTTGCCAAACAGGTCCCACAGGTTACCTTCATTGTCCATCATTACTATCGGCAACTGGTTTTCGACGGGCAAAAAATCCAGCCGGCTGCAGTCTTCCAGTTGACGATTGTAGACGGCGCCGAAATTGCGGTCGCCACTGCCCACTACAACCACATCCATGTCACCAACAACTTCGTTCAGCACGGTGACACCCGGGTCGAAATTCCCGATTGGATAAACACGTGACGTATCCCCGACGTTGATCCCCAGTACCCGCTCCTTGCGGTGCAGGCGCCGGTCGTCGCTGTTCTCAACGGGAAATCTCAATGATGGGTTGGTGCGGAAGGTGCCGTAGGGATAACTTTCATAGGGCCGACTGTAACCGGTAAAATCAGTCAACAGCATTGTCTCCGGGTACATGGACTGCCAGGTTTTCCAGGTGGTCTCAATGACCTGTACGCGTTCCGGTATGGATAACAGTCGCGGGCCATTGATGGCCTGCTCAAGCATCTGGGACCAGAGACTTCCGGTCTCCCGGTCGTACAGAATCAGGTTGGAATTTAACAGCAGACCCGAGGTGCCGAAGGTACTATCCTGTGCGTCAACCTGACCTTTCCACATCATTGCGGAACCGGTCAGCGGGCAGTAGCTCAAGGTGAGATCCACAGCTTCGCCGTCGATGAGATACTGATCGTTCACGATTTCATGCCAGTCCAGGATGTAATGCGGATAGGCGCGGACGTCCTCGCCGATCCTGACACCAACCACCAGGTCGTCTGGATTAAGTGTCGTCCTGCTCTGCAACCCGAATATCGGCGTATCGACGGGGGGAATACCGTCCGGTCCCGGGCCGCCGTCGAATAAAAACTCCGTGGAAACGGAAAAACCATCGACAATGTCTGGATTATCTACACCGTGACTGGGGTCCGGGACTGGCCTGGTACAGGCGCCTGCTTCGCTTTCATTGAGTCCGAAATCCACCAGCGTCAACTGCAACTCCGGCTCCGACTGTAGTTCCAGGTTAACCCAGTAGGACAGATCTCCTACCGGGAGTACTGGAATTTCCAGCAGCCCGTTGCTGAGACGGTTAGGCTCTGCAAAAGTGGAGCCGTTGAGTTCAGTAAAATCCACAACAGTGAATGCCAGTGGGTCACTGGCCGGCACGATTTGCAATTCCACAGCATAGTAAAGCGAGCCAACCTCCAGTTCATGGAGAGTGAGGATGTCACCATCCAGCGTCGCTGCCTGGGCCATACCTGCCTGGGGTCGGCTCAAGAGCAGGATCGCACACAGAAAAGCAAACGGAATTATCGGTAAACGGCCGGGTATCGCCTTTATCATTATTGGTCCCCGCACAATGGCCTGGTCGGTAGGAACTTCCCTGGATCAGGGAAGCTCGTAGATGCCGAAAGGACCGATACACCGGTCATTTTATTTCAAAGGTTGTAGCGTAGTTTCAAAATCTGATGGCCTGCCGGACGAGACCGGGACGGCTATGGCGGGCTGCTGAAAAACGTCATGAGCACAGCCAATAGTTTTTCAACAGCCGGACAGGACACTAGTCATCCTCGTCGAATTCCGCATTAACCTCCTCGGTTCGCGCGCCGGCCAGGATGCCCACCATGCCGTAGTTGCCTTCGTGGCAGGCATACTCGTAGATCGGCTCGTCCATACGGGACAGGGGGTATTCCCCGGTGAACTCATCGGTAAACACGGTGGGATCGTTTACGGTGAAGCCATAAATCAGCTTGTTCTCCGTGACCCGGCGAAAACGTTCGGTCACCGTCAGGTTATCCACCGGCAAGCCCCGTAATCGATGCCAGGTATTGAAATGCCTGGTCTCCACCACCAGGGTGTCGCCGTCCCAGTAGCCGATAGAATCCCCCATCCACTTGCGGTGCGCTGCCGCCGCCGGGTTGTGCTGATCGGTGATCCTGATGATCCGTGCGTCGTGGACCATTTCGGCGACGATAACAACATAGCCTGGCGCCTGGACAAACTGCAGGTGGCTGTTGTAGATGATGGGACTCATTACCGGACCCGACAGATTGCCGAAGGCCACCAGGCAGCGTTCACCCAGGCTGCGACCTTCCGGCCCGGTACTGCGGCGACCACGAGTGCCCTGGTCATCCCGGCGCTGCTCTTCCAGGCGCCCCACCATCTCGGGTTGTAATGGCGGCAGGCGGCCATTGGGCGGATCGATGATTGCCGATGTCCTGAACTCGCCGTCCATGGTGGGAATGAACT
>Ga0209273_10000845_pt1 | contig 33416 bp, 36 predicted proteins | sample tdAd471_FD_187126 | JGI IMG/M metagenome (GOLD analysis project Ga0209273, IMG submission 187126) | Marine sediment microbial communities from the Atlantic coast under amendment with organic carbon and nitrate - tdAd47.1 (SPAdes)... | ecosystem: Environmental > Aquatic > Marine > Coastal >...
TCGCGGGATCGCGAAGTCGATCGCGGACGGCCACACCCGGGTCGGGGACCACTTCGAGGTCGAATCCCAGCCGGCCGGCGGCGACGACCCCCTCGGGGAGTTCGTCGATCGCGCGGAGGGCGGCGAGGACGACCCGTTCGGCAGCGCGGTCACGGAGGGCTCCGATGACCGCTGACCGCCCCGCGCCGCCGGAGGGCGCGCTGGAGAAGATCCTGCGGAACAGGCCCGCCCTCTACGACCCCGACCTCATCGCCGCCGCCCGCGCCGAGCTGGAGGAGATGCGCGCCACCGTCGCCCGCCTGACCGACCCCGGCCCCCGCTCCCCGCTCTCACTGCACTTCGACGAGCACGGCCACGCCGACGCGATCGACCGCAACGGGACATGCTTCGTTCACTTGCGCGCCGGTACGGAGCGAACGGTGTGCAACGCGCCGAGGCTGGTCGAGGAGTTCAACAGCTTGTTGAGTGCCGTCGCCCGCCTGGAGCGGGAGCGGGACGAAGCCCGCGCCGAGCTGGAGCGCGTGCGCGGGGCGCTATCCGAGGCGCGCGGATTGGCCGCTGAATGCCTCGCGCTGCACCCGAGCGTCACTGGCGACATGGAGAGGGTGCGCGTGTGGTCCGGTGTCGTCGCGCGGCTGCGCGCCCTCGCGGGCCGGGAGGGGGAGTGATGAGATACGGTTTTCGGCTCTGCCCTGTCTGCGGCGAGCCGCTGTCGATGCCGAAGTGCCCCCGGTGTCGGTGGACCGGGTATCGCGCCGCCCGCCGGGCCGCCACGGAGGAGCGAGGATGAGCGGGCCCGAGCCGTACTACGAACACGCAGGGGTGACGATCTATCACGGGGACGCCGCCGAGGTTCTCTGTGGCTTCGGTTGGTATGAGCGAGGGCGCGAGGATGCCGTACTCGTAACGGACCCCCCCTACGGCGTGAATCTGGGGGCGACCAAGGGCTCGGGGGGCTCGCACGGACTGGTCCGGGATGGCTATGCATCATTCGACGACACATACCAGAACTTCGTGTCGCACGTCCTGCCGATCATCCGCACGGCGACGCGAATGACGGCGCGGGCTGGCATCTTCTCCGGTCCGCACATTCACGAGCAGGAAAAGCCCGACGCTATCGGCGGCGTGTTCTGCCCAGCAGCCGCTGGCCGCACGTCCTGGGGGTTCAAGAACTTCCTGCCCGTCCTGCTTTACGGTTCGGCGCCTAATCTTCACCTCGGCGCGACGACCCCAACGGCGATCCAGAGCGTGGCTCTGGCTGCGCGGGTAGACCACCCCTGCCCCAAGCCCCTCCCATGGATGGAGTGGCTCGTACGGCTGACGAGCAAGGACTCGGATACCATCCTCGACCCCTTCATGGGCTCCGGTACAACCCTCCGCGCCGCCAAGGATCTCGGCCGCAAAGCCATCGGCATCGAAATCGAGGAGCGCTACTGCGAGATCGCGGCGAAGCGGCTTGCACAGGAAGTGTTCGAGTTCGGGGAGAAGCCATGACCGACTACACCGAGAAGGCCGCCGACCTGCTGCCGTGCAGCAACGTGTTCTGCTACGAGTCGGAGGTGGCGAATCCTCGCGGCCTCCACAATCCCGGGTGCCCCGCCGAACGCCGCCCTGCCGTCGCCGCCGCGCTGCGGGATGTGGCGATAGAGGCCGTAGGTGAGCGCGAGAACTTCCTGCGCGAGACCATCGAGCACAGCGACGACCCGCCGATGCTGCTTGAGGATCACATTCGACACGCCCTCGCCCGCGCCCGCCAGGAGGAGCGGGAGCGGTTCCGAGCGTGGTGTGAATCGAAGGGGGCGAGCTACCTAGCAACGATCGGGGATCTCGACCGATACCTTCACGAAGAGCATGGTGAGTGCCAGGGATGTCGGTACGGGTATCCCGTAGAGGGCGGCCACCACGTCGTCCCGAGGGGGTCGCGTGGCAACGTGCATTCACGGTGCCTCGCCGACACCATCCGCGCGGGGGAGGACGGCGTCTAGCTTTCCCGTCGCGACTGGCGCGACCTGCCGCCCTTCGATAGCGTCGGCGTCCATGATCACGACGAACTTCTCGCTCGCCCTCCTCATCGCGGCGCAGGCCGCGCTCGTTCCCCTCGGCCCCGAGTCCAGCGCGACGCCCGCGCACACCGGCGACCTCTGCCCCGCGTGGAGCGACGCCGGCCTCTACTACAGCGGCTCGAACCGGACGTGGCTCCAGCCGATGTCGCCGCGCCCCGACGGGACCCTCGCCCTCGGCTCGACCCGCCAGTACGCCGGCGCCGGCGGCGGGATCATCGAGGACGACGTCGTCGCGCGCGGCGAGCTCGCGTCGTGGTCGTGGCGCTACCAGCCGAACAACGGGATGAGGGTCTACGCGCGCGCGGCCGACCTCTCCCTGCCGGCGTTCGACGTCTTCCCGGAGCACGTCGACACCGACTGGCAGCCGGACCTCAACGACGGGCTTGTCGGCGCGACGATGGGGTGGGGCGAGTGCGCGGTGCTCGCAGCCGTCGGGCCGGGCGGGCGCGAGGGCGACGTCGTCGTCCTGAGCTCGCCGGACGGTAACTCGCACAACTGGACGACCGTCTGCAGGAACCGCGTCGGCATCTGGACGGCCTTCCGTCGCCACGCCGGAGCGGGCGGCCCGAACTTGTGGGGCCGACGCGTCGACCCCGACACGATGGCCCCGGTCGGGCAGCCCTTCCCGTGGCTCGAGCCGTGGGAGGACCCGGGCGACCAGACGTGGCCGATCCTGCGGGCGGGCTCTCGAGGCGGGCTCCTCCTCGCGTGGCAGGAGACCGACCCGGCCGGCGGGTGGCGGGTCCGGGCGGCCTCCTACGACGCGAGGGGCCGGCGGACCGGGAGCGCGTCCCTCGGCGGGGGGCAGGACCCGACGCTCGAGCACGTCGGCCGGAATCGGTGGGTCCTCGCGTGGCGGGTGCGGGGCCAGGGTCCCGGCCTCGGCGGGGAGGCCCGCTGGGCGATCCTGGGGCCCCGTGCCGAGCTCCTGGCCTCGGGGTGCCTCTCGACCCTCCCCCTGGGCGATCGGCCCGGCACGAAGACGGACAGGCCGTCTCTACGCCTTCGGGACGGCGGGCCCGGGGCGGGCCCGGTCCTGGACGCCGCATGGACGCGGCAGGTCGGCGCGGGGGCGTCGGGGTGGGACGTCCAGGTCCGGAGCTTCGGGGTCGTCGTTCCGTGACCGACCGCGAGCTCGTGCACGGCGACTGCCTCGACGTCATGCGGGGGATGCCCGACGAGTCGTTCACGGCGGTCGTCACCGACCCGCCCTACGGGCTCGAGTTCATGGGGAAGGAGTGGGATCGGCTGGGGCCGATCGGGCAGGCGAGCCACTCGGGGCCGCGCGAGCGTGACGGATCCACGGTGTTCGGCCGGCAACGGATCGAGTACGGAGCGAGCGCGAACAAGAAGTGCCTCGATTGCGGGCGGTGGGCGTACTCGGGGAATCCCTGTAAGTGCGAGCGGCCGACGTGGCTGAACGTGAAGGCCCACCAGGGCCGCGCGATGCAGGAGTGGCACCTCGCCTGGGCGACCGAGGTCCTCCGCCTCCTCAAGCCCGGCGGCCTCCTGCTCGCGTTCGGCGGGACGCGGACGTATCACCGCCTCGCGTGCGCCGTCGAGGACGCGGGCTTTGAGGTACGGGATACGATCGCGTGGATGCAAGGTTCGGGCTTTCCGAAGTCGCTCGACGTGTCGAAGGCGATCGACAAGGCGGCGGGGGCGGAGGGCGGGCGCGGACCGATGAAGCGTGGCGGTGAACGACTGGCGCGGCTCGATGGGGGGCGAAGGGACGGAGGGGGGCGATGGGGCGATGAGGTCGGGCGCGACCCGTACACTTACGCCCCCGCGACCGATCTCGCCCGCCGCTGGCACGGCTACGGGACCGCGCTCAAGCCGGCGCACGAGCCGATCGTCGTCGCTCCCGCGGCGAGCGCAACCCGCACCCGACCGTGAAGCCGGTCGACCTCATGAGGTGGCTCGTCCGCCTCGTGAAGATGCCCGAGGGGACCCGCATCCTCGACCCGTTCGCCGGCAGCGGCACGACGGGCGTCGCGTGCGCGATCGAGGGCGTCGACTTCGTCGGGATCGAGCGCGACGCGGACTACCTGCGGACCGCGATGCGTCGGATCGCCGCCGCCGAGGACGAGGCGGTCGGCGCGGTGGGGAAGATCGAGCTCGGGGACGGGGTCGAGGGGCGCCAGGGGTCGCTCTTCGAGTGACGAATCGGGAAGTCGTAGAGCCCCTCCCCCGGCGGTGCTACGACCGTCGGGCATGAAGCCGCTCACCACGCTCGCCGCCGCCCTCCTCACCGCCGTCGCGTCTTGCGCTTCTCCCGGTGCCGACGCCTCGCCCGACTACCTCGAGCTCGGCTACGCCCGCACGGACGGCGACCTCGGCCTCCGCGATCGCGTCGGATCCCGCGTCGAGGCGGACACGTTCGGCGTGACGCTCGGGTGGAATCTCTCGGCGCCGCACGCGAGCTCCCGACGTTCCGCTACGCCGCCCCCCGAGCCGTCCGCGCCGCCCACCGAGCCGGCCGTCGACCCGGCCTTCCCCGCCCTCGCGTTCGCGGGCCCGACGTTCGACCAGACGCCGCCGCCCCCCGATGACATCGACGCGTGCCCCGCGCCGTGCCCGATGTCCGTCAAGCCCGAGGTCCCGTTCTGGCAGAGCGAGGAGTTCATCCTGGCGCTCATCGTCGCGCTCGCGGGCGGGGGCGGGGCCTGGGAAGTGCGTCGCCGCCGGCGTCGTGCGGACGCGGAGTCTCGCGCGTGATCTCGGCGTTCGCCTTGGCTTCGCAAGCGCCCGGCGGGTTCTGGCTCGAGTTCCTCGTGAACGAGGGGCTCGCGCTCGTGATCGTCTTCTCGCTGGGGGCATTCATGGCCTATTGCGCGAAGGTGCTCATTCCGCTCATCGTCGATCTACTCAAGGCGTCCGCTATGACGATTCGCGCCCTGGGCGAATCCCTTCCCGGGATGCACGAGAAGGTGAATCGGATCGAGCGGCTCCTGGAAAATGCGATCGCTCGCTGCCGGGCCGGAAGAGAGGCTCCTCCCCCGCGGACTTGACTCGGCGCCTCGTCTCGTCTACTAGATCGGGGCGTGGCAGCATCGAACGGGAAGAGGAACGGGCGGGCGAAGGCCGCCCCGGATGACGCGACCGCGGAGCGCCGCTGGACCCCGACGGTCCGGAAGGCCGTGCTCCTCATGGCGGCCGACTTCGTCCCGCTCGACGAGATCGCCCGCTACTTCGGCGTCGCGCGCCGGACGCTCGTCCGCAAGTGCGGCGAGGAGATCGCGCGCGGGAAGACCGAGCTCAAGGCCCGCGCCGGCGCCCAGCTTCGAGACTTCATGTTCGGGCGGCCCGCGGAATACAAGCGCGGGAAGCTTGTTCGCGAAGCGGTGAGTCCGAGCCTCGCGGCGGTGAAGTTCTTCCTCAAGACGCAGGCCCGCTGGTCGGAGACGGTGCACGTCCAGGGCACGGTCCGGCACGAGGTTTCCGGGTCGGTCGGCGTCGAGGGGCCGTCACCGATGGGCGACCTTCGCGCGCTCAACGTCGAGCAGTTGAAGCAGCTCCGGAAGATCGCCGCGACGATGGAGGCCGCCGCCAAGGGAGCGGACGATGGAGAAGCTCTCGAAGCGGGCAGGGTTGCGGGGTCCCGAGGCATTGGCTCTCAAGACGGACCCGACGGGTTGTCTGGTCTCAATTGACCGCGAGCTCTCCCGCCGCTCCCTCCTAGAGTTCGTCCGCGCCGGGTGGCAGGTCCTCCCGAAGCACTACTCGCACCCCTTCATCTCGGGTTGGGTCGTCGAGGCTATCTGCGAGCACCTCGAGGCGGTGTCGCGCGGCGAGATCAAGCGGCTCCTGATCAACGTCCCGCCCGGCTTCTCGAAGTCGATGGTCGTGAACGTCTTCTGGCCGGCGTGGGAGTGGGGCCCGTGCGGTCGCCCGTCGCTCTCCTACATCTCGGTCTCGCACTCGTCCGAGAACACGATGCGCGACAACGTCTACGGTCGCGACCTCATGGACTCGGAATGGTATCGCGATCGGTGGGGTCACGTCTTCGGATGGAAGAGCGACCAGAACGCGAAGGGCTACTACGAGAACGATCGCGGCGGGTCTCGCTTCGCCGGCGCGATGCGGAAGGGAATCACGGGCAAGCGCGCGGACCGCGTCATCCTGGACGACCCGCACGACGTCATGAAGGCCGAGAGCCTCGACGGGCTTCGTGAGGCGCAGCGGTACTTCGCCGAGACGCTCCCGACGCGCGTCAACGACCAGGAGGGCACGCCCTTCGTGATCATTATGCAGCGCGTCCACGAGCGGGACGTGTCGGGCTTCGTGCTCGCGAAGGATCTCGGCTACGAGCACCTGTGCGTCCCGATGGAGTACGAGCCGGACCATCCGCGCAAGTCGACGCGGTTCGAGGATCCCCGGACCGAGGCGGGCGAGCTCGCGTGGCCGGAGCGGTTCTCTCGCAAGTCCGTCGAGGGGTTGAAGAAGACGTTCCGCGCGTTCGGCGGGACGTACGCGGAGGCGGGGCAGCTCCAGCAGCGGCCGACGCCTCGCGGCGGCGGGATGTTTCATCGGTCGGACTTCAAGGTGCTGCAGCGCGCGCCCGATCCGAAGGACGTGCTCGCCGAGTGCAGGGGGTGGGACTTCGCGGCGACCGAGGACGAGGACGCGGCCTACACGGCGTCGGTTCGGATGGCGATGCTTCGCGACGGCTCGATCGTCATCGTGCACGCGTCGCGCGCGCAGCTCGAGCCGCGGGAGATGTACGAGTTCGTCCGGTCGCAGGTCGAGCTCGACGGGCCGGGGATCCCTCAGTCGATGCCGCAGGACCCTGGGTCGGCGGGGAAGGACCAGAAGCGGCACGTCGCGGCCGAGCTCCACGGGTTCCAGGTCAAGTTCTCGACGGAGTCGGGGTCGAAGGAGTCCCGCGCGGTCCTGCTCGCGAACCAGGGCGAGGCCGGGAATCTGTACGTCCTGGGGGGCCAGGACTGGAACGATGCCTTCGTGACCGAGGCGACGAGCTTCCCGCGGGGCGAGTTCAAGGATCAGGTCGACGCGGCGTCGAGGGCCTATGCGTTCCTCGTGAAGAAGGCGCGGCGCGGGAAGCGGCAGAAGGTGGCGGCTGGACCGCACGCCGTCACCGGCTAGGATGTCGACGGTCCCAGGGGCTACGGATTCCCGATGGCGAAGAAGGTCGCGAAGAAGAAGGCGAGCCGGTCCGGCGCCCGCAAGGCGACGAAGAGCCGGTCGAAGAGCGCGGGCGGGAAGGTGTACCGCCCGCGCGCCGGCGCTTCGGAGGAGGAGCCCGTCGAGGCGACGAAGGCGACGCGCGCCGGCGGCGAGTTCCGCGGCCGCCGATCGGTCGGCGCCTTCACGACGGCGGGCGGGATCGGGACCGCGATCTACGGCGGATACCTCTCTGACGTCGAGACGAACGCCGCGCTCCGCGGTCGGAAGAAGTTCACGACGTTCGACGAGCTCTTCCGGAACGTCGCGATCGTCGCGGCTTCGGTGCGCTACCTCTTCAACGTGATCGGCAAGGCCGAGTGGACGTTCAACCCGGCGAAGGACACCGGGAACGATCGGCTCGCGCAGGAGGTCGCCGACTTCGTCGAGGACGCGCTCCACGACATGACGACGCCGTTCCATCGCGTCGTGAAGCGCGGAGCGACGTTCTTCACTCACGGCTTCTCGTGGCAGGAGTGGACGGCGAAGCGTCGCGACGACGGCCGGATCGGCCTGCTCGACGTGGAGGCCCGCGTCCAGAAGACGATCGACCGCTGGGACTGCGACGAGTCGGGGACGGTGATCGGCGTCGGCCAGCGGATCGACCACGGCGCCGACGAGCTCTACATCCCTCGCGCGAAGTCGCTCTACGTCGTCGACGACACGTTCACGGACTCGCCCGAGGGGCTCGGCGTCCTTCGGCACGCGTACCCGGCGGCGAAGCGACTTGAGCGGTACGAGCAGCTCGAGGGCATCGGCTACGAGACCGACCTCCGCGGCGTGCCGAAGGTGCGGGCCCCTTACGCGGAGATGAAGGACGCCGGGCTCTCCGACTCCCAGGTCGCGGAGCGCGTCAAGTTCCTCGAGGACTTCTCGAAGTCGCACGTCCGCTCCGAGGCGTCCGGGCTCGTGCTCGACTCGATCACCTACGACGACGACGAGGGCAAGCCGTCGAACGTGCCGCTCTGGGACGCGGAGCTCATGTCGAGCTCGACGTCCTCGGCCGATGCGGTGGGAAAGGCGATCGACCGCGTCATCTGGCACCTCGCGATCATGTTCGGCACCGAGGGGCTCCTCGTCGGCCGTTCGGGCGCCGGGTCCCTGGCGATGTCGAAGGACAAGAGCTCGAACTCGGGGCTCATCGTGGACGCGTGCCTCTCGGAGGTGGCGCCGGCGCTCAATCGCGACATCGTCGGCGTCCTGTGCAGGCTCAACGGGATCCCGCGCGAGTTCTGGCCGAAGGCGCTCCCGGAGAAGCTCCAGCAGACGGAGCTCGTCGACGTGGCGGACACGCTCCGCGCGATCGCGCAGGCTGGCGCCCCTCTCATGCCCGACGATCCGGCGATCAACGCGGTCCGGAGGCTCATCGGCCTCCCCGAGGTCGACTTGTCGGCGGTCGACCTGGACGCGTCCCTCCGCGGGCGCGACGACGAGGACGGCGAGGACGAAGACGACGTCGACGACCCCGATGATCGGGACGCCGACGACGCGGAAGACGAAGACGAGGAAACCTAGAAAGGGCGGCGAACCCGATGAAGCGTAGAGACAAGATCGAGAATCGGATCATCCGGCAGTCGGCGCGCGCGCAGGCGTCGGCCGCGCTCCTGCGCGACGGAGTGCACGCGGACGATTCCCCCGGGGAGATGTTCTCCCACGCGCTCCTCCTGGCCGACGCGGCGAACCGCTCGATCCGCTTGACGCGGATCCTGGCGGATGTCGACGGGGTCGACATCGACGAGGATCTGGACGTGGAGGACCCGGTCGACGACGAGCCGATCGACGACGAGCCCGGCGAGGACGACGAGCCGCCGTTCGTCGAGGACGACGACGACCTCGACGACGAGCCCGGTGACGACGACGATCAGGTCGACGACGTCCTCGGGGGGTGGGGCGCCGGCGCCGAGGTCGGCGGGACGATGCCGGGGATCGTGGTCAAGTCCGACGCCGTCTACCTGGGCTCCAAGCGGTTCGACGTCGACACGTCGAAGAAGCACCCGCTCGCGTACGCGCTCGAGATCGCCGAAGGCGGCACGCCCGAGAACCCGAACCTCATCCTCCTCGACGCCGGCATTCGCGTCCCCGCTCCGCTTCGCATCTGCCTCGGCAACCGCGGCCGGTACGGCGTCGAGCGGAAGACGCCGCTCTGCGCGATCGTGCGAGGGACCGGCGCGAACGCCTCGACCACCGCCGCGATCGTCGGGCTCCAGACGGGCGAGAAGTACGAGGACGGGCACGTCAACCGCGACGATCCCGCCGTGAAGTTCCTCGAGCTCCAGGACCTCGAGCTCGACTTCCGCCACGTCACGACCGGATATCCGATCGTGACGGGCGTCGATACGCGGATGGGTCACTTCGGCGTGCGCCGGTGCCGGATCCGCACGTCGGGCGGCGTGAAGTCGGTCGTGAAGACTCCGATCCGCGGCAACGCGGCCGCGTCGTCCTACGTCATCGAGGACGTCGTCAACGACGACGGCGCGAACGAGTACGCGGTTTGCTACCTGTCGTACGGGCCCGGCCTCGAAGGCGGGCCGAATCGGTGCGTCGTCCGTCGGGTCTCGGGGCGCAACGGCGGGCGGGGCGTCTGCCAACTCGTGATGCGTCACCGCGAGAACGAGTTCGTCTCGCGGATGCCGATGCGCGGGATGCACTACTACGACCTCCTCGTCGTCGACGACGTGAAGTCGGTCGACAACGGCGGGAAGGACGGGTCGAGCGCGGTCTCGATCGCGGGGTGGGGTGCCGGGGGTATCATGGTTCGCCGCCTCGACGTCGACACGCTCTGGAACGCGGCCGCGCTCACGATCGCGCTCGACGTGAAGCAGCTCGAGGTCTCCGGCAAGCCGAGCCACTGGAAGCCGATCGGGCCGGGGATGAACGTGAACGGGAGCGTCGACGATCCCCCGCGCTCCACGATGCACGTCTACCTCGACCTCCGCGGCTCGCGAATGCGGAACGGGCACCTCGTCGCGTCGAGTGCGGGCAACCCGAACGCGGAGCTCGTCGACGTCCGCGGCGTCCCGACGTGGGTCCAGCGCGGCCGCTCGACGCGGCACCACGTTTCGGTCGACTCGGCGCACCGCGTCCAGGTCTTCTCCGATGCCGGCACCGTCGTCGACGGGATGGGCGTCGGCCTCGAGATCGAGAAGGACTTCGTCGGGTCGATCCAGGACGACGCGGGGAACGTCCTCGCGTCGCGCTCGGTCGGCGAGCTCGACCTCGTCGGCAACTTCTCCGGATGGAACGCGATTCGCCGGCAGCGCAAGCCGATCCCGGCGTCCGACTTCCAGCCCCTCGCAACTCCGTAGGCCCACCGAAGGAGGGGGCCGGCCATCATGGACACGAAGCAACTGGAGCGCGCGGACGGTGAATCCGGCCGCGCGTGGTACGACCGCCTCCGGGACCTGCGCGACGCGCTCAAGCCGTTGCTCCGAGAGGCGAAGACCGCCGCCTCGACGGAGATCAACCGCTCGGCGATGGCCGACGAACTCGCCGCGGCCGAGAAGAAGCACGGCGCCGGAACGCCCGCGCACGTCTCGGCCGTCATGGCGATCGCCGAGCGCCACCGCGGCCAGGACGGCATCTCGCCGGACTTCGTCGAGGAGGTGACGACGTGACGCTTTCCATGACGAACGCCGAGGCGATCACGAACCTCGACAACGTGCTCGACTCCTGCGACACCGGGTCGACGAACCCGAACGCGACGCTCCTCATCTACGACGGGACGATGCCGACGAACGTCGACACGGCGCTCTCGGGGAACACGCTTTCGGCGACGCTGCAGATGTCGAACCCGGCGTGGGGGAGCGCGAGCGACGACACCCCGGGTGCCACGGCGACCGCGAACTCGATCACGGGCGCGGCCGTCGCGACGACGGTTTCGGACGCGACCTTCTTCCGGATCCTCAATCGGAACAATACGCCTCGGATACAGGGGCGGATCCGCGCGACGGGCGACTCCGACAACGGCGAGGAACTCGTCCTCCCGACGACGAACCTCATCGCCGGCGTCACGCTCGACGTCACCTCGCTCACCGCGAACCAGCCGGAGTCCTGATCCGATGCTTCTCCTCGTTCCGATCGTCGCCCTCGTCGCCACTCTCTCTCCGCAGCAGGAGTGCTCGACTGGCGACCCGCTCGAGGCGGACTCCTGGCACCTCGACGAGCTCCGCGCGCCGGCGGCGTGGTGCCTCGAGCGGGGCGGCGGTTCGGTCCTGGCCGTCATCGACTCGGGCGTCTCTCCGGTGCCGGACCTGCCGGGCCTCGCGTCGGGGTGGAACGTCGTCTCGGGCAACGCCCAGACGGCGGACTCGGGGTGGCACGGGACGGTGACGGCCGGCGTCGCGGCCGCCTTCGGTGGCAACGGCCTGGGGGGTGCGGGGGTGGCGCCGGACGCGACCATCCTCCCCGTTCGGATCACGAACGCCGGGGGCTTCATCCCCGGCGGCGCGCGTCGAGACGGCCTCATCTGGGCGGCCGACAACGGGGCGCGGGTGGCGCTCCTCTTCGCGCCCGGCGAGTCTCACCTCGGGCCGGCGACGCGGACCGGGATCGACTACTTCGTCCAGGAGACCCGGGGCGTCGTCCTCGTCGCGTCGGGGAACCAGGGTCTCGCGCTCGCGGGCCAGAACCTCGCCGGCGTCGTCATGGTCGGGGGCGTCGACCGCGACCTCGAGCGGTGGCCGCTCTCGAACTACGGGCGCCCGCTGGACCTCGTCGCGCCCGCGGTCGACATCTGGGGGACGGAGCCCGACGGGACGTTCTCCCAGCGGGACCAGACGTCCTCGGCGATGCCGGCGGTCGCGGGCGTCTTCGCCCTCGTCTTCGCGAAGAACCCGGGGATCGGCACGAGGCGGGCGACGACGATCGTCTACTCGACCGCCCGTGACCTCGGCCCGGCGGGGTGGGACGTCGAGTTCGGGTGGGGGATCCCCGACGCGCGCGCCGCGGTCGAGGCCACGCCCCCGCCGGTGAGTGAGCTCCCCGGTGAGCACTGATCCGAGGGGCGCGGGGCCTACATCGACGGCCGAGCTCGTCGGGACGCGGAGCCGGACCGAGCCGGTCGACGTCGAGCTCGCCCTCGCGGTGTCCGCCGTCCGGGCGCGGTCGCGGCGCGGCCGGCGCACCGACCCGCTCCCGGACGGCGCTCCGATCACCTACCTCCCCCGCGGGATCTTCGTCCCGCCCGATGCTCTTCGACGCTGGATCGAGGGCGGCGAGGACCCGCCCGGATGGGGTGACCTGCCGCCGCTCGTGCGCGCGAGGCACGACCGCTTCCTCCGCGAGATGCGTTCGTCGGTCGACCCCGCGACCGGCCGCATCGACGAGCACCGAATCCCGCGGCGCCTGCGCGTCGACGCTCCCCGCTTCCTGGCCGAGGGGCTCCATACCTCCTGGGGCCGCATGGACGCGCGTCGCTTCGACGTCGTTCGCGTGCAGGCCTCCGAGGACTTCCTGCACGGGCTTTGCTCCGAGCCCTACCGCGCGCTCGACTTCGTCGACGACCGTCGCAACCCGAAGCGATGGGCGCGGATTCGTTACGAGAGCATTCAATCGGCGGCGACAATGAGGAAGGTGACGGACCCGGATCGACCGTGGACGCCGTCGGCTCACGTCGGGAGCGTGAGGCTGGCGGATCATGTCGAGCCCCTTGCGGGCTTCGAAGCGAGACTTTCGCGCTTGGCCGGGTCGGCCATCTGATCGAGGGGGAGCGCCGCGCGTGGCGAACGTCTCGACGATCGGCTCTTCTAGCCGGGACTACTCGACTCCCGAGCTCTGGGAGGCGGACACCGACGACGACCTCGTCACCGCCGCCGAGGGCGAGACGGGTCAGATGTACGCGGACTCCGAGTTCTCGGGGACCGCGCTCACGATCAAGGACGCGACGGTCGATTCGACCTACTTCCGCATCCTCGAGGCGGCATCCGGCGAGGAGTGGAACGAGGCCGAGCAGGTCGGCGTCTTCCTGAACGGCGGCTTCATCACCGACGGCGTTGCGATCATCGTCAACGAGAGCTACGTCGAGCTCCGCGGCTTCCACGTCCGCCAGGAGGGCCCGGCGCCAGACTTCAACTCGGATACCGTCTGCATCTCGTACCGCAACGCGGCGCGCGTCGACAACGTGACCGAGAACGTGAGCGGCCGCATGATCGCCGGCACGACTGGCGACAAGGCGGTCTTCCGCGTCGCCCGCGGCGACGGGCACGTCTTCTACAACTGCCTCGCGATCGCGAACAACAACGGGACCGCGCCGTTCGGCGGGGCGAAGTTCGGATTCGACGTCGACGGCAACGCGCGGAACATCGTCGCGCTCCAGTGCGGGGCGGTGCAGTGCGACACCTACGGATTCCAGTGGGCCACCGTCGGCGGGACGACGAGCGACATCCGGAACTGCTGGTCGATCGACGGGGGGACGGCTGACTTCTCGATCGCGTTCGCGAGCTCGGGCACGTTCGAGTATTGCGCGTCGAGCGACACGTCGGCGACGGGCACGGGCGCCGTCACCGGGATCGACTCGAGCGACTTCGTCGACTACGACCCGAACACCGGGCGCAACTGGCACCCGACTCCGGGGACGAGCGACCTCGAGGACGCGGGGGTCGACCTCACGTCGACGGTCCCGAACGACTTCGACGGGCGCGCCCACGACGGGGACTCGAGCGGCGTCGAGATCGGGCCCTACGACTCGTCGGTCTACTCGGGGTCGGGCACGGGCTCCTTCCCGGAGCTCACGGGTTCGGGATCGGGCGACGCGTCGATGGACGCGACGGGATCGGGCGACCTCCCGGCCCTCACCGGGACCGGCACGGGCGACGTGTCGCTCGCGGGCACCGGCGCCGGATCCCTGCCCCCGCTCGAGGGGGCAGGCGTCGGCGCGGCCTCGCTCGCCGGCACGGGAGCCGGCTCGCTCCCGCCGATGGAGGGGACCGGCACGGGCGACGCGAGCCTCGCGGGCACCGGCGCGGGGAGCCTGCCGCCGCTCGAGGGGACCGGCGTCGGCACCGCGTCTGTGAGCGGGTCCGGCACGGGCTCTCTCCCGCCCCTGGAAGGCACCGGCGCCGGCACGGCCTCCGTGTCGGGTTCGGGCTCCGGGTCCCTCCCTGCGCTCACGGGAGCCGGGAGCGGCGTCCTGATCGTCTCGGGCACCGGCGCGGGCTCGTTCCCGCCGCTTGAGGGGTCCGGGGTTGCGGTGCTCGTGGTCTCGGGCACGGGGGTCGGGGCCTTCCCCCCGCTCGAGGGGTCCGGCACGGGCACCCTCACGGGAGCCCCGACACCCGAGGTCTGCTTCATCGACGTCGAGGCGTCGCGGGACGAGATCCTGGACGTCCTCGCCGAGCGAGGAGGCATCCTCGACGTCCTCGCCCAGCGGGACGAGATCGTCGACGTCCTAGCCGAGCGCGGGGGGGTGCTTGCAATCCTCGCCGCCAGGGACGAAATTCACGACGTCGAGGGGGACCTTTGCATGGGCAAGCGGGACCAGAACATCGCCGACCATACCGATTCCCGGATCACGATCCGCGCGACGCTGCCGGACGGCGACACGTTCGACGACGCGACCGACATCGTGAAGTTCACGCTCTCGCGGATCACCGGCGGGGTGCCTTCGCGTTCGCCGACGTTCGAGCTCTCGAACGCGGCAGCATCGGCCGAGGGGTCGACGGTCGCGCTCACGACTTCGGCGACCGACCCGGGCGTCTGCACCGTGACGCTCTACCCGGCCGACGTGCCCGGAGCGACCTTCGCGCCGTCGAAGGACACGGTCTGGTATCACCAGTTCGAGCACTTCAAGGGCGGGATCGCGGCCAAGAACCCGAAGGTGATCTCGGAGGGCAAGCTCACCTTCTACGTCAACGTCGCCGAGACGAGCGTCTAGCCGATGGCCGTCAACCTCATCGTCGGAACGAACTCCTACGGCACGCTTGCCGAGGCGAACGCCTACCTCGACGAGAGCGCGCGGTGGGCCGACACATGGGTCGGGTACGGCGACGACGCGAAGCGGCGGGCCCTGATCTCCGCCTTCCGTCGGATGGAGCAGCGCGCGGCCAGCGGCACGAATGCAGCCCTGAGCACGCTCGCGACGGTCGCGGTCGCCGCCGGCGGCACGGGATACGCCGTGAACGACGAGCTCACGCTCGCGGGCGGCACGTCGACCCAGGCGGCGAAGGTGACGGTCGCCGCGGTTTCGGGCGGCGTCGTGACCTCCGTCACGATCGCGGACGTCGGTCTCTACTCCGTCGCCCCGAGTTCGCCGGCGAGCACGACCGGGGGCGGCGGGTCTTCGTGCACGCTCACGGTGACGTTCCAGGACCAGACGTCCGACTTCCCGCGGACCGGGTTGACGGACTGCCAGGGCGACGCCGTCGCCGGCGACGAGTACCCGGCCGACCTCAAGTCGGGGCAGTTCGAGTACGCGGCCGAGATCGCCGCCGACGTGGAGGTCGAGGCCGCGATCGGGACCGGCTCCAACGTGAAGGCGGTCGGCGCTGGTTCCGCGCGCGTGGAGTTCTTCCGCCAGACGGCCGGGAGTTCGTCCGCGCAGAACACGCTCTTCCCGGCGAGCGTCGAGCGCCTCGTCGGGTGCTTCTACGAGTCGAGCGTCGGGATCGGTTCGGGCGGGACCTGGACCGAGAGCGACACGACCGCGAACAACGCGTCGTGCCTCGCGGACGGCGACGCCTACGAGATCACGGAGTAGCGCGCCGTGGTGAAGCTCTTCGGGATCGACATCGCGAAGGAGGTCGCCTCGGGCATCTCCGCGGCCGGCGGCGTCCTCGACGTGACGTTCACGAACTACACGCGCGGCACCCGCAGCGCGACCCAGCCGACCGCCGGCATCTCGACCAGCGCGACGACGTTCACCGCGAAGGGGTTCGTCGACGACTACACCGACCGGCAGATCGACGGGACCCAGATCCAGCGGGGAGACCGCCGCGTCTCGATCCTCGGCGGGACCATCTCGCCGGCCGGTGCACCGCAGCCCGGGGCCCGCGTCGAGGTCGTCGACGGGGAGTCGGAAGTCCTCACGATCGTCGAGGGCGGCGTCCAGACGGATCCGGCGCGGGCGCTCTTCGTGTGCCAGTGCCGGGAGTCGTAGCGCGTGGCGTCCTACGACTCGCTCGGCACGATCGGCTTCCTCGTCTCCGCCTCGGAGTCGCGCATCCGCCGGCGCTTCGCGGACGTCGTGCTCCAGATCCAGCGGGAGCGGACGCTCGCGGAGCTCGCGGAGCTCATCGTCGCGGGCCGGTTCGACGACGCGCTCGACGTGCTGTCCGCGGCCGCGGCTCGGCTCGCGTCGTCGGTGACGCTCACGTTCTCGGCTTCGGGGGAGCGCGTGCTCGACGAGCTCGCCGAGGCGCTCGGGATCGTCGTCTCGTTCGACGGGACGAACCCGGTCGCGGTCTCGAAGATGACGAACGCGCGGCTCGAGGTGATTCGCTCGTTCACCCGGCAGCAGCGGGAGGCGACGCGGCTTGCCCTCGCCGACGGCCTCCGCCGGGGCCTCAACCCGATCGCCCAGGCTCGGAACTTCCGGGACTCGATCGGCCTCACGCCCCTGCAGGAGAAGTGGGTCCAGAACTACCGGCGCGAACTCGAGGCCCTCGATTCGCGGGCGCTCGGCCGGAAGCTCCGGGACAAGCGGTTCGACCGGACGGTTCGCCGGGCGATCGCGGCCGAGTCGGGGCTCCCTCGCGCCCAGATCGACAAGATGGTCGGCCGCTACCGGGATCGGTGGCGGAAGTTCCGGGCGGAGACGATCGCCCGGACCGAGTCTCTCTCGGCGGTGCACGAGGGCGTCGACGAGGCCTTCCGCCAGTCGCTCGCGACGGGGTCCATCCGACCGGAGCAGGTCGAGCGGACGTGGAACACGGCCGACGACGAGCGCGTTCGCGACTTCGACGACGGGCCGACGTCGCACGCCTCGATGCACGGCCAGATTCGCAAGCCGAACGAGCCCTTCACGTCCGGAGCGGGCAACGAGCTACGATTTCCCGGCGATCCGTCGGCCCCGCCCTACGACCGGATCAAGTGTCGGTGCCGCGTCGGGACCCGCGTGACGTCGTGACGCGTCCGGGTTTCGACTTGAGAAATCGTTGAACGCCCCCCGCGGGGCCTCCAGGATTCCGACGTCGAGAGCGCGCTTCGAGCGCCATCCCCCCACGGAGATCCGGAGACCATGACGCAGAAGAACAGGCAGGAGCAGGTTTTCACGGGTCCGGTCGAGCTCTCGGGCGACGCGGCGACGCTCACGATCGGCGACGGGAACCTGATCGCGGGATCCAGCGCGGCCGGCTCGACCGTCACGCCGAACACGAACGTCGCGACGACCTTCGATCGCGTCCGGATGCCGCGGCACGTCCGCCTCACGCTCTCAGGCTTCACGGTCTCGGTCGCCGAGGCCGACGACTACGGCGGGACGAAGCTCTGCGACCTCCCGGACGAGAACCTCGTCCTCCTCGCCGTCGAGGCCGACCTCGAGCTCGTGAAGGGCGAGGTGACGAACGGCCTCGAGGCCGCGACGGACGTCACGGTCGCGATCGGGACTGCGGTCGCGTCGAACTCGACGCTCTCCGGGGCGATGGTCGACGTGATCACCGGGATCGCGCTCACCGCGACCGACGCTTCGCCGGCGTTCCAGATCCACTCCTCGGCCGACGGGACGCTCTCGTACCCGATCCTCCTGGCCGACGGCGCGTCCGCCGCGCTCTACCTCAACGCCGCCGCCTCGATCACGGCCGACGACGCGCTCACGGTCTCGGGCACGATCGACCTCTTCTTCGTCGACGTCGGAAACGTCACGAGCTAGGACGCCCCGTGGACGGTCGAGCCCTGATTCAGTGCGACGTGGTCAAGACCGACGCCTCTCGGCGTCTGGTCTTCGGCTGGCTGATCGTCTGCACGAAGGGCGGCAAGAAGTACCGCGACACCGACAAGACCCACGTCCCGGATGCCGTCATGCTCGACGGGGCGCTCGATTGGGCGCGCACGGTCAAGGCCGCCGACGTGGAGCACAGCCGGAAGCCCGTCGGGTCGCATCCGTTCCTCTTCCCGATGACGGCCGAGGTCGCGAAGGCGATCGGCTGGGAGAACCCGCCGAAGACCGGCCTCCTCGTCGGGCAGCAGGTCGACGCGGAAACGTTCGCCCGCTTCGAGTCGGGCGAGCTCAAGGCGTTCTCCGTGGACGCCGAAGCGACGGCGGTGTTCGCGTGACGGTCTTCGATCCGGTGACGGGGAAGCGCGTGACGCGGAAGCACGACTTCAAGACGATGAAGATCAACTTCGGATCCGCCGTCGCGGATCCCGCGCAGCCCGACGCGACCGCGGTCCTGCTCATGAAGCGGCGCGAGGACGGCGAGACGCCGTCCACTCCCGCCTCGTCGTCGAGCCTCGAGACCTCGAAGCGGATGGAGTCCGGGGCGCTCACGACGAGCGACCAGGGGCACGCGCACCTCATCGACGTCGGCGTCTCCGAGGGGATGACGTCATGGGAACCGCTCCCCGGTTCGGACCGGGGTCACTCTCACCCGTTCGTCGTCGCGGCGGACGGGACCGTGGTCGTCGGACAGTCCGAGGGCCATTCGCACTCCGTCGCCGTGGAGGCGCGGAAATCCGCCGAGACCGGCGACGACAACGGAGGAGCCACCGTGGACGAGAAGGAACTCCAGGCCCAGATCGAGGCCGAGAAGAAGCGGGCGGACGAGGCCGAGGCCTCTCTCGCCGCCGAGAAGAAGCGCGCCGACGAGGCCGAGGCGAAGGTCGAGGCCGCGAAGGCCGCGGGCGAGCGGACGCCGGTCTACACGTCCAAGTCCACCGGCGACCACTTCTACGAGGACGACGACGCTCGCCTCGTCGCGATGGCGAAGCGGGCCGACGAGGACCGCGAGCGCGCCGAGAAGGCCGAGGCCGAGCAGCGGATGACCTCCTTCAAGGCCCGCGCGTCGGCCGAGCTCGACAAGCTCCCCGGCTCCGACGACGTCAAGGCGAAGGTCCTCAAGGCGATCGACGAGATCGAGCTCACCGAGGACGAGCGGAAGGAGGCCGACGCCCTCTTCCGCGCCGCGAACGAGCAGGTCGCGAGCGCCTTCAAGCGGAACGGCGCCTCGGGCGGCGAGTCGGGCACGGGCGGCCAGGACGCGGGCGACGTCGACGCCCGCTGGAAGGCCGGCGTCGCGAAGTACGCGAAGGAGCACGAGGTCACGACCACGAAGGCCCACCTCGCGTTCAAGTCCACGCCCGAAGGCGCCTCGCTCTGGCGGGAGCGCGAGGCCGAGCAGCGCGTCAACATCGCGAAGCGCGCCTAGCGCCGCCGCTCGAACCACTACCACCGACCCGAGACCCCGAAGGTAAATCCACGATGTCCACGAACACGACGAGGGCGGTCCCGGTCGAGGCCGGCTCCGCGATCACGATCCGGCGCTTCATCTCGATCGCCGCCGACGGTCAAGCCGACCACGTCGGCACGGCCCAGGCCGCCGCCGACGGGATCTCGGCCGAGACGCAAGCGACCGCCGGCCGAGAGATCGCCATGAACATCCCGGACGGGGGGTTCTACGAGGTCGAGTCCGGCGTCGCCCTCGCCATCGGCGCGGACGTCGCGTCGAACAACGCGGGCAAGGCGATCGCGTGGGTCGACGCGGCCGGCAACGCTTGCCTCGGCAAGGTCGTCGCGCAAGCGTCCGCCGCGGACGGCGACGTCGTGACGATCCAGTTCAGCCACCGGAAGGTCGGCGCCGGCAGCTAGGGCATCGCCCCGGCCAATTCCAGCTTCGACGACGAACCCAAGAACCACCCAGGGAGCTACCAGATGCCCTACAACGAACCGAGTGCCGGCGACCTCCACGTCGACTCCGCGCTCACCGACCTCTCGGTCGCGTTCCAGCAAGAGGAGGAGGGTTTCGTCGCCGATCGAGCCTTCCGCATTGTCCGCGCCGGCAAGCGGTCGGACCGCTACTTCCTCTTCGAGCGCGGCGAGTTCAACCGCGACGAGATGGCGAAGCGTGCCCCCGGGACCGAGTCCGCGGGCGGCACCTACACCATCGACAACTCGCCGAGCTTCTTCTGCGACGAGTACGCGTTCCACCGGGACATCGCGGACTCGATCCGCGACAACGCGGACCCCGCCGTCGAGAACCTCGAGGAGCAGGCGACTCAGTACCTCTCGATGAAGGCCCTTCTCCGGAAGGACGTCGAGTGGGCCGCGAACTTCTTCGTGACGAGCATCTGGACGAACGAGGTCACGGGCGTCGACTCCGCGTCGCCGACCGCGGGCCAGTTCGGCCGGTGGGATCGAGCCGACTCGGATCCCATCGAGCGCGTCCGCGCGGGCCGCACCGCGACGAAGCTCTCGGGCGGCCTCCGCCCGAACGTCTTCGCCTGCGGGACCGAGGTCTACGACTCGCTCCTCGACCATCCCGACATCATCGGGCGCCTCGACCGCGGCCAGACGTCCGGCCCGGCGATGACGAACCGCCAGCAGCTCGCGGCGCTCTTCGAGGTCGAGGAGGTGCTCGTCCTCGACGCGATCAAGAACTCCGCGAACAAGGGAGCGACCGAGTCGAACGCCTTCATCGGCGGCAAGAACGCGCTCCTCTTCTACCGCCCGGCGACGCCCGGTCGGATGACGCCGGCCGCCGGCTACACCTTCGCGTGGACGGGCCGCTTCGGCGCCGGCACGCTCGGCACCCGGATCCGCCGCTTCCGGATGGAGCACCTGAACTCCGACCGGCACGAGATCGAGGGCGCCTGGGACCAGAAGCTCGTCTCGGCCGACCTCGGCTACTTCTTCCTCGACGCGGTCAGCTAGGCCGCGCCGTCGGTTCTCTCTCTTCACGTCCTCTCTCTTCGGAGCCCGCCAGATGAGCCAAGCCACCACGAGCGAGCCGCCGCGCCGCCAGATCCGCAAGGTGCGGCACTGGAAGCAGCGGTTCGACCCGGAGGCCGAGTTCATCTGGCGGCGCGCCGCTCGAGTTCCTGGCGGCTCGGCCGCCCCGGGCGACCGGGTCGAGAAGTCGGCCTTCCCGCTTCGGCGCCTGCGGAAGCTCTGGGACGCCGAGTGGATCGAGCTCGCCGAGTGGGAGGCGCCCGACATGCGTCGGCGTCGCCTCGCCGCGGAGGCGCGGGACGGGGCGGAGGCCCGCGGGGACGTCCCGCCGGCCGGCGACGTCGTCGTCGAGTACGTCGGCGGGTCGTGGTACGAGGTCAGGGTCGCCGGCGCCGAGGCCTCCGAGCGCGTCCGCGGCCGGAAGGCCCTGGCGGCGAAGCTCCGCCCGCTCGGCCTCGAGCCCCCGACCGAGGGTTCCGAGCCGAACCGCGGGCCCCTGGAGCTCCGGCCGGCGGTCCCTGGAACGGGGGAGTAGGGTCCCCGCGCGGGGGCCCGCGGCGGCATGGTCGGGCGCAGGAAGCCGAAGCGGGACGCGAGCGGGCGCCTCGTGAAGAGCGGCCGCGGGTCGCCGAAGCAGCAGGCCCGCGCGATCAACCGCGACCTCCTCTTCGTCGCGTCGTTCGCGGCCGTGGCGATCACGCTCGACATTCACGCGAACCTCGTCGCGGCGCCGTCCGACGACGGGACCCCGATCGACACGGGCTTCGCCTCGTCGAACTGGATCCCGAAGGTCGGACCTGGACCGACGGCCGCGGTCGGCGCTCCGGAGGCCGTCACGCGCGGCCCGCAGGAGCAGGGAGTCGCCGAGGTGCTCGGCTACGAGGTCCAGTCCGGCGGGATCCTCACCGTGACGAATAACGCGAACTACATCGAGGCGCTCAACGTGCGGCACCCGCGCGCGGGCTTCGTCGAGCGCGGCGTGAAGAAGGCCCTCACGCGCGACTTCCGCGACGTCGAGAAGTTCATCGAGTCCAGATGACGACGCGCACGATCACCGAGGCCGACGACACGGTCGTCGCCTACTGGCTCGCGAACAAGGCCGACGCCTACGCGACCGTTCTCGAGGGCGAGAAGTTCACGCCGACGAAGGGCACTCCGTACTACTCGCTTCGCCTGCTCGAAGACGACTCGGCCCAGGACACGCAGGGCAAGCCCGGGAATCGGCGCTACCTCCGCGACCGCGTGCTCCTGATCGAGTGCTTCTACCCGGCGCAGATTTCGGGCGCCGACCAGGGCGCGCGCCCCGCCGTCGAGATGGCTCGCCAAGCCCGCGCGGTCTTCGAGGGCAAGACGATCACCGGATGCCACTTCACGAAGGGCATTCAGATTCTTTCGGTGGACGAGGACGGCGAGTGGATCTCGCGTGCCGTTCGCGCAGAGTTCTTCCACGAGGAGATCAAGTAATGGGACGCTCACTCACGAACAACTTCGGGCTCCAGTACGCGGTACAGAGCTCGCTCGACACCCTCGGCGGGTCCCCGACGTGGTACGAGGTCGAGCCGAACGGCTCGATCGTCTTCAACTCGCCGAACGATAAGGTCGCGCGGAACCCGATCTCGAAGCGCCGCTCGCGCCGGAAGGGCGCGGTCGTCGACACGAACCCGGCCGTCTCCTTCGAGGACGACTACACGATCTCCGCGGTCCTGGACCGCGCGCCCGGGGCGTTCTTCTCGTCCTTCGTCAACGCCGACACCGTCTTCGAGGGCGTCGACGCGACGAGCTCCGGGTACACGGTTCCGGCTGCGACCGCGGCCCAGGCCGCGAAGTTCCAGTGGGTCTCCGGCGGGATGGCGACCCTCGTCTACGCGAAGGGCTACGCGACCACCGCGAACAACGGGCTCAAGGCGCTCACCGCGGACCTCGCGAGCTCGGGGACGACGATCACGGTCTCGGGCAACTCCGCGGAGACCGCCCCGACGAACGCGATGGTCTCTCTCTGCGGGATTCGCGCCGAGGACGGCGATCTCGCGATGACGGTCTCCTCCGGCGTCGGGACCCTCACGTCGGGGAACAACTCGGCGACGAACAACATCGACTTCACGACGCTCGGCCTCACCGTCGGCCAGATGATCCACGTCGGCGGCACGACGAGCACGAACCAGCCCGCGAGCGCCGCGTCGACGCCGACCTACGGGTTCGCGCGCGTCACGGCGATCGCCGCCGGATCCCTCACGCTCGACAAGCTCGACCCGGGCAACTCCGACCCGGACCGCCTGCGCCCGGCGCTCGTCGCCTTCGACGGAACGGACGACAACGCCGGCGGCACGAACCTCGCGATCGACCTCCTCTTCGGTCGCTACATCCGGAACGTCGCGGTCGACGACTCCGACTACGGCCAGAGCTACTACCAGTTCGAGGCCGGCTACGACAACCTCTACGAGACCACGCCGCCGACGCCGGTCGCGAGCCCCGACGGGTTCGAGTACCTGACGAACGGGCTTACGGACGTCTGGGGCGTGAGCTTCGGAACGGGCGACAAGGTGACGCAGTCGTGGGAGCTCATCGGCTCGCGGATCGAGACGATCGTCGACAACGCGTCGCGGAAGACGAACGCGACGACGCCGATCTCGCCGCTCCTCACGGCGCCGTTCAATACGTCGACGCAGTGCGCCCGCCTGCGGATCACGGACATCGACGAGACCGGCCTCACGACCGACTTCAAGGACTGGAGCCTCACGATCGACAACGAGGTCAGCGGCGAGAAGGTCCAGTGCTACGAGGGGAACAAGTACCTCAACGCGGGGAACTTCCTCGTCGACGTCGAGGCGACCGTCCTCTTCACGAGTCCGACGGTCGTCGCGCGGATCCGCGGGAACACCGAGGTCACGATGGAGTTTATCCACGAGAACGAGGACGGCGCGCTCGCCTGGGACCTGCCGTCGATGACGCTCGGCGACGGGGCGAAGGACTTCCCTGTGAACGAGTCGATCAACCTGAGCCTTACGGGCGAGGCCTACGAGGGCGACACGTTCTCGCAGACTCTCAGCCTGAGCGTCTTCCCCGTCACGCCGACGAGCGCGGCCGCCTGATCCGGGGCCCAGCCCCTTCCATTCGCCCGCCCCGGGTTGCCATCATGACGCACGCGGACCTCTCCACGGTGGCGGGGGCCGCGTGCACCCGTTCCGGCGAACCGGCCGAAGGAGCTACGAATGCCGAACTTCTCGTACATGAAGGAGCACGAGGTCGACACCTCGCGCACGATCGTCTACCCGCTCGACTGGCTGCGCGGGAACACCGTCGAGGGGGAGGGCGCGCCCCGCGTCCCGAAGCTGCGGCTCGCGTTCGCGGGCGAGAAGAACGCGGGCTACTGGAACGAACTCTGCCGCCGCGGGACGAAGCTCAAGGCGAAGGACGTCGCCGACGGGATCGACTTCCGATCCCGCGCGCCGGCGGAGCGGAAGATCGACAAGGACATCTTCCCCGTGCTCGTCGTGAAGGAGCTCATCGACGTCCCGATGGACGACGGGACGTTCGCCGAGTCGACCGAGGAGAACATCCGGGAGTTCGTCGCGTCGATGCCGGATCACTACTTCGAGGAGATCCGCATCGCGGCCAAGAACCCGGACAAGTTCACCGAGTACGGCGCGCTCGCGAACGCGGGGGACGTCGCGGGAAACTGAGGGAGCTCCTCCTCTGGCAGCTTCGCTACAAGCGCGACGGGCACTCCGTCACGTCGGCGATCGCGAAGGGGAGGGAGCTTCCGAAGTGGTATCTCGATCGACCGTTCGTCCCGACGTGCTTCTCGTTCATCCTGCGCGAGTTCTGGCGCTTGAACACGGAGCGCCAGTCGGGCGGCGGCTCGATCGGCCCGATCCCGGCGTCGAAGGTCGAGGCCCGCTCCGACCGCCTCGGGCTCGCCCCCGACGTCGCGGAGCTCTTCGAGCTCTGCATCCTCAAGATGGACGCGGGCTATCGGGGGTGGCAGGCGGACGAGTTCGAGGCCGAGCGAGCGAGGCAGGCCTCGGAGGCGAAGCGTTCGCGCGGCGGGAAGCGGTCGAGCGGCGGTCGCCGCGGTGGCCCGCGGCCTAGCGTGGCGCGCCTCGGACGGAGGGGGCGCTAGGTGGCGAAGTTCCGGATCGAGGTCGTCGTCGACCCGCGCAAGGCCCAGGCCGGCGCGCAGAAGGTCGAGCGGAGCCTCGGCGGCGTCGAGCGGCGGGCGACCAGCCTCCGCTCGACGCTCGTCGCCGCCTTCGCCGCGGCCGGGATCACGGCGGGGCTCACCTCGAGCGTCCGCCTCCTCGCTGACTTCTCCCAGGAGATGTCGACGGTCCAGGCGATCTCCCAGGCGACGGGGGACGAGTTCGCCGCCCTCGAGCAGCGGGCGCTCGACCTCGGCACGACGACGCGCTTCTCGGCGTCTCAGGCCGCGCAGGGGATGGTCGAGCTCGCGCGTGCGGGTTTCGACGCGAACGAGGTCTTCGGGTCGGTCGAGGGGACGCTCAAGCTCGCGCAGGCCGGCGCTCTGGAGCTCTCCTCGGCCGCCGACATCGCGACGAACGTCCTCACGGGCTTCGGGCTCGAGGTCGCGGAGATCTCGCGGGTGGTCGACGTGCTCGCCCTCGGCGCGAACTCGGCGAACACCGACGTTCGGGGCTTCGGCGAGGCGCTCAAGTTCGTCGCGCCGGTCGCCGCTGGCCTGGGAGTTTCGCTCGAGGAGACCGCGGCCGCGGTCCAGGGGCTCGCGAACGCCGGCATCAAGGCGGGCCTCGCGGGCCGGGGGCTCCGGGCGATCTTCGCGGAGCTCCAGTCGCCCGGGGAGAAGCTCGCCGAGGTCCTGGAACTCTCGGGGCGGAATGCGGACGAGTTCTCGATCACCGCCGCCGGCGGCCTCCTGCCCGCCCTGCAGGAGCTCCGGGACGCCGGGGTCGACGCGTCCAACGTCTTCGACCTCCTCGAGAACTCGGCCGCTACGGCGTTCCTGGCGCTCACCGGGCAGGCGGACGATCTCCCCGGCCTCGTGGCGAACTTGGAGGGCGCCGAGGGGGCCGCGGACCGGATCGCGGCCATCATGGACGACAACCTCAACGGGGCGCTCCTGGCGGTCCGCAGCGCCTACGAGGGGCTCATCCTGAGCCTCGGCAAGTCGGGGGGGCTCGACCTCCTCGAGGAGGGCGCCCGCTCCCTAGCCTCCGGCCTCCGGTTCCTCACCGAGAACATCGACACGACGGCGAAGGTCGCCCAGGCCCTCGCGATCGGGACGATCGTCGGGGTCGTCATCCCGGCCCTCGGGTCGCTCGCCGTGGCGCTCCTCACGAACCCGATCACGCTCCTCCCGGCGCTCCTCGCCGGCTCGATCGGGGCGCTCATCGCCTTCCGGGAGGAGATCGCGAACCTCGAGGTCGGGGGCGTCCGGGTCGGGGACGTCCTGCAGGCCGCGTTCGACCTCGTCTCCGAGCGGGTGTCGTTCCTCTTCGACCTCTTCCGGGACGGCGTCCGCTTCGCCGTCCAGGTCTTCGGCCCGGGGGTGCGGCTTGCGCTCAACGAGATCGGGGAGGCCGTCTCCGTCCTCGCGAGCTTCTTCCTCGACAACTACGTCGGCTCGATCGACGACGCCGGCGCCGCGACGAAGGCCTTCGCGAACTCGACGATCGGACTCTTCCTCTCGATCGGGCAGGCGATCTCGCGCTTCTTCACGCTCGCCCGGGACCAGCTCACGGCGATCGCGGACTTCGACCTGTCGAGCCCGATCGAGAGCGCGCGCCGACTCCTGCTCGCGTCGTCCGCCGACCTCTCGAGCGCGTTCGACGGGGTGACGACCGACTTCCGCGAGAACTTCGGACGGGACTACGTCGGCGCGGCGCTCGACATCGGGAAGGACGCCGCGGCGAACCTCTTCGAGGGGTTCCGTGGGCTCGAGGGAGGAGATGCGCTCCGGGCCTTCCTCGACCTCGAGGGCGACTTCAACGAGAAGCTCGCGGCGATCGAGGGCGAGCGCGTCGGCGCGGCCTTCGCCGCCGCCGCGAAGCAGGCCGCCTCCGTCGCTGCCGCCGCACTCGTCGGCGTCTCGCTCGCGGGGCCGGCCGATGCCTTCGCGGGGTCGTCGGACGCCGGGGGGGCGGGCGCTGTCGCCGCCGCGTCCGCCCCGTCCGACGACTCCGCCCTCTCCGGGCAGAACAAGCTCACCGAGCGCCAGATCGAGCTCCTTCGCGCGGTGCAGGACCCGATGAAGGAGATCATGGCGCTGCAGGCGGACCTGAACGCCCTGTGGGCCGCCGGCGCGATCTCGGTCGACGAATACAACCGCGCGCAACTCGAGCTCACGGCGCAGACGGGGGGCGTGAAGGGCGGGCTCGCCGAGATCCGCCTCGGGCTCGAGGACGTCTCGGGCTTCGTGCAGGGCGCGACGGTCGACGCGTTCAACGAGGGCAAGGCGGCGCTCCTCGACTTCTTCAAGTCCGGCGAGTTCAACGCGGACCGTTTCGTCGAGTCGATCCTCGACTCGCTCCTCGAGCTCGCGACGAACCAACTCCTCCTTTCGCTCTTCGGTGAGCAGGGCGGACCCGGAGGCGGAGGGGGTGGGGGTGGGTTCGACATCGGGGGATTCATTTCGGGATTCTTCGCCGAGGGCGGTCGACCGCCCGTCGGCGAGCCGGCCGTCGTCGGCGAGGGCGGGGCCGAGCTCTTCGTCCCCGACCAGCCCGGGACCATCGTCCCGGCAGGCCGCACGGCCGCGCTCCTGAACGCCGGCCCGCAGCCCGCCCCGCAAGTGAACGTGACCGTCCCGCCGGCGCAGGTCGTCGTCGTGGACGACCCGAGCCGCGTCCTCGACGTCATGCGGTCCAGGGACGGCCAGGAGGCCCAGCTCTCGAACGCCCAGGAGAATCGGGAGGCCCTGAGGGGTACTCTGGCGACATGACGTGGCAGGAAGGAACGGCGGCCGGCTACCTCGCGCTCCTCGAGGACCTCAAGCAGGTCATGACGAACTCGCGGGTCGACTCGCTCGCGGTGACGGCCGGGGGATCGGGCTACGCGGTCGGGGACGTCCTCGCGATCGACGGCGGGACCACGGTCGGGGGGCACACGGCAGCCGCCGAGGTGCTCACCGTGTCGACCGGCGCCGTCTCGACGGTGCGGATCTACCGGGGCGGCGCCTACACGGTGAACCCGGGCACGAGCGCGACGACCACCGGCGAGACGAACGTCGACACCGGCGCCTCAGTGACGGGGACCGGGTGCACGATCACGACGACGATCGCGTCGGCGGACTGGAGCGTCCTGCGCGAGTCCCAGGAGGCCGCGAGCGCGACCATCGGCGCGGGCGGGACCGGCTACTCCGTGAGCGACAAGCTCACGCTCGTCGGTGGGCTCATCGGCGAGGGCGGGACGGCGACGATCTTCAACGTCGACACCGTTTCCGGGGGCGTCGTGACGGCCGTCTCGGTCGACACCGCCGGCAACTACGAGGAGGAGCCGACGCCGAACCCGATCGCGACGACGGGAGGCGGCGGGTCGGGGTGCACGCTCAACGTGACGTGGCAGGACGCGACGACCCAGGAGCGCGTCCTCATCCTCAACGGGACGGGCCTGTCGGGCACCGACGACATCTACGTCGGGATCAAGGCGTACGAGCTCACCGTCGGGTTCGATACCGCGTGGAACTTCTGCCTCCTCGGCTTCACGGGCTTCAACTCGGGGCTCACGATCGAGGAGCAGCCCGGCATCTCGCCGGGGCTCCTCACGTCCGTCGGCAACGAAGGCGAGACCGACGACGGGAACGGCGCCTTCGTCCCGCTCAAGGACTCGAGCGGCGATGACATCTCGTGGTATGCGAACGTCAACGGCCGCCGGATCGTCTTCTCGTGCGCGGTCGACGACGGCGTCCAGTTCAATCACTTCCAGGGCTACCTCGGCTTCCTCGATCAGGTCGGCACGAACGACGAGTACGCCTACCCTCTCTGCGTCGCGTCCGGCGTCTCGGGGGACGACGCGCTCTACAACGAGTCGAGCGTGCTCCTCGGCGGGATCGTCGAGCCGATTCCGACTCAGTCGACGGCGATCGACCCGGCCGGCGCCTTCCTCGTCCGTCACCCGGACGGCTCGTGGATCGCGCACGCCGCCGCGCTCTCGAACTCCGCGTCGGTGCGTACGAGCGAGACCGAGTTCGGGGTCTTCCCGCTCGCGTCGCTCACGATCCCGAACACCTCGGAACCCGACGCGATGGTGGCGAACACGGGCTTCGGCATGAAGGACGTCGTCCCGACGTCCGGCGTCCCCGGCACGGCCTCCTTCGTGCTCAAGCCGTCGCCCGGCACCGCGGACGAGTACCTTCGCCGTCCGGTGATCCCGTTCCGCCAGGAAACCCCGATCACGGGGAACGACTACTACCTCACCGGCGAGCTCGGCGGCGTCTTCTGGTTCGCACGCGGCGGGAGTTCGATCGTCGCGCTCGATCGTCTCACCGACGGCGACGACCGCTACCGCATCTTCACGAACGGGAACCGGACTCAGGACTGGTCCTACTTCTGCATCGCGGAGGACTGAGACGATGGCCTACGAAACGTCGACCGCCTCCGGGATGGGGGATCTCCTGTCGAAGCTCTCGACGTTCGCGGTCGCGAACGGCTGGACGGAGGATCATATCGACGACGGCGTAACCGTCTCGACGGAGGGGATCTTCGCGCTCTCGAAGGGCGACGTTTACGTCTCGATGAAGTACGCCGCCGACTCGCCGAATCACATGAGCCTCCATCAGGCGCTCGGCTTCATCAACACGAGCACCGATCCAGGCGATCACACCGACGACTCGGGCAACGGCTACAACGGCGCGAGCCCCTACGCCGACGCGAGCCTCGACGACGAGCGATGCGTCAACGACCTGGGCGACGGTCCCTACCCGAGCTACCACTTCTTCGAGAAGGACTCGAGCCCGGCCTACATTCACGTCGTCGTGCAGCAGGAGACCGACGTCTACCGGCACTTCGGGTTCGGGACGCTCGACAAGTTCAACGACTGGACGGGCGGCGAATACTGCTACGGCCATTACCACGCGACGGGGACGTCGGGGCTCACCGCGACCGGCGTGAGCACGGGGCACTCGGTCCTCCTCGACGGGCTCAACGCGATCTCCAGCGCGACGGCGCGACGGTGCGCGACGATCCACGCCGAGAGCCTCCCGGGGCAGGGCGGAAGCGAGAAATGGCTCCAGGTCTGCGGCTTGACGTCGATGACGAACTCGGCGAACTGGACCGATTCCGCCGGCGAAGACAAGCAGGTTTGCTCCGGCGGGTTCCGCGCCGGGATCGTGGCGCCCCACCTCGGGAACTTCGTCGTCGACCCGACGACCGGGTTCCTCCCGACGTACGCGATCGAGCCGGTCTACGTCGACGCGACGAACTCGTTCGCCTACCCGCTGGGCCAGCTCCCCGACGTGCTCGGGATCTCGATGCACAACCTCACGCCGGGGCAGGAGATCACGCTCGGGGCGGACACCTACGTCGTCTTCCCCGCGGGCCGCCGGGGGACCGCGCTCCTCGACTGGCGGACGTACTACCAGGGGATCGCCTACAAGAAGGTCACGGCGTAGGATGCCGCCGTGGCGAGCTTCGCGAGCACGTCTGGAACCCTCGGCCCGCTCGAGGTCCTGATCTTCGGGCAGCAGTCGGGCGTCTCGTCCGACGCCTACCTCAACCCCGCCGAACCCGAGATCGTTCCGGTCGCGTTCCCGGTGGCGCCGAACTCCGTGGGCGAGCTCCAGACGGCCGCGCCGGCGCGGGTCGTGCAGGCCTTCGGGAGCTACGCGTCGACGACGAAGGACGGAACCGGGATCCCGGCATGGTTCGATCGGGTGCACGTCCTCCCGCGGACGATCGCGTACCCGAACCTCCTGTCGACGCAGCTCGTCGACGTGGACGTCCACTCCGCGTTCCGTACGGCGACCCACTCCTGGACGGGTTACACGAGCAACGCCGGCGCAGGGGTCGACCTCGCGACGCTCCCCGGCTTTCCGTCGGACCTCGACCCGATGCAGACGGTCGACCTCGTGCTCACGATCTCGACGGTCGGCCCGGGGGTCGTCGACGATACGCTCGACTTCGCGTTCGCGTCGGGGACGATCTCGATCCCGATCTCGATCACGCGGATCATCCTCTTCGACGTGCGCCCGGAGAACGACGACGAGCTCGTCGAGGTGCTCGAGTGGGTCACTCAGATCCACGCGGCCATCTCCGGGAAGGAGAAGCGGCCGTCGATGCGCGAGAGCCCGCGGCAGTTCCTCGAGTACGACTTCCGGCTCTACGAGGACGGCGAGCGCCAGACGATCCAGAACGTCCTCTTCGCGTGGCAGGGGAACACCTTCGGGGTTCCGTTCTGGAAGCACGAGACCGAGGTCGCCGCGGCCGTCACCGCCGGCGACACGACGATCACGGTCGGCTCGACCGACTACCGGGACTTCCGGGTCGGCGGGAACGCGATCATCATCGACGAGGCGACCGGAGCCTTCGACGTGCTCGTCGTGGACTCGCTCACGTCGTCGACGATCACCTTCACGAGCGCGACGTCGAACTCGCACGCCGTCGGCGTGACGGTCGCACCGTTGCGCCTGTGCGTCATCGAGGGGCGCGTCTCCGGGGCCCGCTATCCGAACGCGGTGCTCGACCTTGGCACCGTTCGGTTTCGGGTGACGGACAACGAGGCCGACCTCGCGGACACGTCGGGCTTCTCGTCCTTCAATTCGAAGGTGCTCTTCGACGACGACAACGGAATGGAGGGGGCGACGTCACCCGAGGCCTTCGACATCGAAGTCACGGACCTCGACTCGATCGCCGGCCTCGTCTACGTCGCGTCGGACTGGCCGACCCACAAGCCCGTTCGTCCGAAGACGTTCTTCGCGAAGGGGCGCGCGGCGTCCTGGGCGCTTCGTCAAGTGCTCTACGCGCTCCGCGGTCGGCAGGTCTCGTTCTACCTGCCGACGAAGAAGAGCGACCTCACGCTCACCGACGACATCTCCTCCGGCGTGGCGACGATGAACGTCCGGAACGACGGCTATACGCGGTTCGTGGGCGCCGCCCAGCCGCGGAACGTGATCCGGATCTCGTTCAACGACGGGACGCCGGCGGTCCTGCGGACCGTGCTCTCCTCGGTCGAGATCGACGCGACGGAGGAGACGCTCACCGTCGATTCGAACTGGACCGCGTCCTACTCGCAGTCGATCGTCGATCGGATCGAGTTCGTCGAGAAGATGCGCTTCGACCAGGACCGGATCGAGCTTCGAACCCAGCGCGGCGGGGTCGATGAATACTGCACCGTCGGGTGCCGAGGTGTCTTCGAGTGACCTACGCGGCTTACGAGGAGACCGTCGAGGCCAGCAGGCCGGTCGAGGTCTACCGCTTCACCTCCGGCGCCACGTCCTACTTCTACACCTCGTCCGAGGACTCGGTCGTCGCGAACTCGCTCACCTACGTCCCGCGCGCGATCTCGCGGGGACCCGTTCGCTTCGGGCCCGCCGAGCGGAACAACAAGTTCGAGATCCAGCTCCCCGGCGACGATGCGTTCGCCGACGTCTGGAAGTCGAGCGTCCCAGGGAATCGGGTCTCGGTCGAGGTGGATCGGTTCCAGCGGTCGGACTCGGCGATCGAGACGATTCGGATCTTCGAGGGGTTCGTCGATACCGTCTCCTTCGTCGACGATCTCCGCGTCGCGAAAGTGTCGTGCCGGCAGAGCATCGGCGGGGGGGACCGCGTCTACCCGCGGGAGAAGCAGTGCGCCTCGTGCAACCGCGTCCTCTACGACGATCAGTGCACGGTTTCGAGTTCCGACCCGGCCTACCGCGCGTCGGCCCTCGCGCCGAGCGGGCAGTCGGGGAGGACGCTCACGGTGCCCGGTCTCTCGGGCACCTATACCGACGGGTGGTTCGACGGCGGGATGGTCGAGGTGCTCGGCGGCACCGACTACCGACTCGTCCTGTCGCACTCGGGGAACGACCTAGAGCTCCTTCTGCCGTTCGGCACGACGCCGGCGTCCGTGAACGTCTTCGCCGGGTGCGAGCACACGATCGCGGTCTGCTCCTCGAAGTTCGACAACGCGATCAACTTCGGCGGCTTCGCCTTCGTGCCGAAGATCAACCCGAACCAGCAGGGGATCGTCTAGTGGGGTTCTGGTACTCGGTCTTCCTCTTCGCGTTCTCGACGATCCTCAACGAGCTCTTCCGTCCGAAGCCGAAGCGTGAGCAGCTCAAGCCGGCCGGCGTCGGAGACTTCTCGTTCCCCACCGCGACCGAAGATCGCGTCGTCCCGTGGCTCTTCGGGACCGTCGAGATCAAAGGGCCGAACTTCGCGTGGTGGGGCGACCTTCGCGCG
>Ga0209273_10000846_pt1 | contig 33410 bp, 32 predicted proteins | sample tdAd471_FD_187126 | JGI IMG/M metagenome (GOLD analysis project Ga0209273, IMG submission 187126) | Marine sediment microbial communities from the Atlantic coast under amendment with organic carbon and nitrate - tdAd47.1 (SPAdes)... | ecosystem: Environmental > Aquatic > Marine > Coastal >...
AGTCCGAGGCATGTGCTCGGCTGGGGTTGCGGTGAAGGCAATGGAGCATTCGGGCGAAGAGGCCGTGACGACTGCCTATTCCGCTGCTTTCGCACCGTTTCTGCAGTCCGATGGCTCTATTCGGCTCGGTGCAAGTTTCCGGTGTTTGGTTTCACAACCATAGGTAGTTGAATATCTGCGTAGGAAATACCGATAAACGGAATTCGCACGCTTGGCGAACGGCAACTTCGTCCCGCATCTCGGTCATCAAGGTCAGATACCTCGCCGCACTCCGCCGGAACGGCCGCTTTTCTTGCCGCGGCGCAGCTGATGGCTTCGCTACTGGAATTGCCGCGTCTGCGAAGGACCGCGCCCGATCACTTCCGGTATGGGCTCGGTCCCGTCATCTGAGTCTTTCTGTCAGGGTTAGGACCTCGTGATAAACGGGGAGGCAAGACTGCTCTTGAATCTCTGCCCAATCGCGTCCGCGGGCACCCCAAAGTCGCCCGTTTACCTTCGCCGTTGTTGGTTTGCGTTCGATGTCCATATTCAACCTCTGTCAGTTTGTGTGCTTGTCTGATTCGGCCTTTGCAGTTGCAGCATGTGCAAGGAAAGAAAACTCTTGCGTTTTCAGGAGTTAACTTCCGCCTGCCCAGAACAAGTCGCTGAGCGACTATTGCCATCAGCTCATTTACTCGCGCCTTAACTTAAGGTCGTGTCGCAGCGGAGTGAATTCGAGAAACACCGGACACAATTGAATTAAGCAGGTGCGGAGAAAGCATGTAGAGGCCCCAATCGTGGCCGGCCGGAAATAATCGGAGAACCCTGGATCAAATTTAATCTCGCAGTCACGGCATCGTACTCAGCATTGTCAGGTACCGAATATCCACCGGACAGGCCAGAAGCCGGTCTAGCTGCGAAAACAGCGGCTTCAGGTGTGGTGTTTCTAGATGTGCGTCTAAGTCGGCCTGAGTTCTCCAGTTCTCATAAAACACAAAGCAACACGGGTCCGCAGGATCGACGTGAAAGTCATAGTTTATGCACCCCGCTTCCTGCCGAGTGGGCTCGACCTGCCTGGTCAGCAGTGCCAACAGTTCAGCGCGGGTCTCCGGTTTTGCGGTAACGGTTCCGATGATGGTGACATGTGCCATGCTTCAGGTCCTTTTCTGACTAAGGGCCACAGCCAGGATGATGATACCGCCGCGCGCAATCAGTTGCTGGCTGAATTCCAGCCCCATCAGGATCAGGCCGTTGTTGATCAGCCCGATCATCAGCGCGCCAACAATTGTGCCGATCACGGTGCCCTTGCCGCCAAACAATGACGTTCCGCCAAGCACGGCTGCGGCAATCACCGAAAGCTCGTCACCTTCGCCCAGTTGGAACCGCCCAGATTGCAGGCGCCCAGCATAGAGCATCCCCGCGAAAGCCGCCGCTGTGGAGGAGATGACCAGCACGCGAAACTTGATCTTTGCAGTGTCGATGCCGGAAAAACTGGCGGCCTGTTCGCCGCCGCCGGTCGCCAGCACCCGGCGCCCGAAACTGGTGCGGCGCAGGGCGATATGTCCAACGACGCCGAACAACAGCATCCAGAACAGCAAAACCGGGACGCGCCCGATTGAGCCGCCACCGAACCACCAGGAGTAATTCTGCGAAAGGATCGGAACAGCCGCCGTGTCCGACACCCACATTGCGACGCCTTTGGCGATTCCCATCATGGCCAATGTCGTCAGGAATGACGGGATGCCAATCTTCGTCGTCAACCAGCCGTTGAAAACGCCGACCGCAACTCCCGTTGCAAGCCCAGCCAGAATACCAACGAAAGGCCCGGCAACCGCAATCGCCATCGCAACAGTAACACTGGCCAATCCGGCGACGGCACCGACCGACAGGTCAATCTCGCCCGCCGAGAGCACAAAGGTCATCGCGACAGCCATCACAGCGATCATCGTGGTTTGCCGGATGATGTTCAGTAGATTGTTGGGGTTCAGGAAGCCACGGTCGTTAAGCGTAATCGCGAAAATCACGAAGATCGCAACGAAGCCGATATAGATGATGTTCTGGCGCCAGTTGCCCAGGAACGCGCGCAGGGCGTGCTGGGTCCGGGGTGCTTCAGTGGAGTGCATCTGATACCTCCGATTCCGCCGACAGAGCGTTCTGAATGGCGATTTGCAGACGTTGTTCGGCGACCTGAATGCGATGGGCCGCGTTTGCTCCGACCTCGGCAGCGTCATGCAGCGCGGAATGGGCGATGTCGTCATGTGCGCGTCCGTCAGCCATGACGACGATGCGATCACAGGCGGTCAGAAGCTCGGACAGTTCCGACGAGATCATCAGGATGGCCTTGCCGCTGGCGGCCAGATCACGGACCATCTGGATGATCTCGGATTTGGAGCCGATGTCGATCCCTGCGGTCGGCTCATCCAGCACAAACACGTCCGGGTCGGCGGCCAACCACTTGGCGATGACGACCTTTTGCTGATTGCCGCCCGACAGGGTGCTGACGGCATGGTCTCGACTGGCGGTTTTGATTGCCAGCCTGTTAATCTGTGCATCTGTAGTAGCACGCAACTTCGCCGCATCGACGAAACCGGCGCTGGACAAATCGTCCAGCACTGCAAGCGTCACATTGTCTGCCACCGAATGCGCTGGGATAATGCCTTGCGTCGCGCGCGATTCCGGCACCAACGCGACGCCCGCCGCAATCGCGTCACCGGGGCGGCGAATGTGAACCGGGCGGTCATTGATGCGAATTTCGCCAGCCGCGATCGGCTCGATCCCGGCGATGAGCTTGGCAAGCGACGTGCGGCCTGATCCAAGCAGCCCGGCCAGGCCGACAACCTCACCCTTGTGGATTTTAAGCGAGACGTCCCGCGGCTTGCTGCGCCCCGAAACATTGCGAAGTTCCAGCGCGATATCGCCGCGGACGACGTCCTTACGCTCAACATCCGCCAGCCCGAGGGAACGCTTGCCGACAATATGTTCGATCATCGTGTCAATCGGCAGGTCAGCAATATCGGCGGTGATGACGTGCCTGCCATCCCGTAGGATCGTGGCGCGGTCGGCAATACGGGCGATTTCGTCCATTCGATGGCTGACATAGATCACGGCCACGCCCTGCGACTTCAGCTTGCGCAGAAAGGTGAAAAGACGGTCCACATCCGAAACTGCCAACGCGGTTGAAGGTTCATCCAGGATCAGAACACGGGCCTCTTGCGATATCGCCTTGACGATTTCGGTCAGTTGCCGCTGACCTGCGCCAAGGTCGCCGACATGCGCGCGGGGGTCGATCTCGACTTCAAGCATGCTGAACAGCTCACCCGCCTTGCGTTCCGCTTCGCGGTCGTCGATCAGGCCGCGCGAGCTTGCCTCACGCGTTAGAAACACGTTCTGCGCAACAGTTAGGGTAGGGATCAGGCTCATCTCCTGATAGTTCATCGCCACCCCGGCCGCGCGCGACGCTGCGGGCGAATGCGTGGTCAGCGGTTTTCCCGCGACCTCAATCGTACCGGCGGTCGGCACATGGACTCCGTTCAACACTTTCAAGATTGTCGACTTTCCAGCACCATTGCCGCCCAGAAGTGCGTGAACTTCGCCCGCCAACACCTCAAGATCAACGTTGTCCAGCGCCTTGACGCCGCCAAACTGCTTGGAGATGCCTTGCATGCGGACGGCAACTGTTGACATCAAACGCTCTCCCACACCCCGGTTTCGCCCGAACGGAGCAGCGCATCCGCGACCTGTTCGGTCAAGAGCGCTTCTTCGAAGTTGGGCGACGGTTGCGTGCCCTCGATGATCGCTTTGCAGAAGTCATGGCACTCGATGATCTTGGTTTCACCATAGCCGATGCCGAGCGCGGGGATCGGCCAGAGGCCTTCGCCGTAAGGATGGGCCGGACCGGTGTAGATAGTGCGAAACCCGCGCGCATCGCCCGGATCGTCAGCAAACATCACCTGCAATTCGTCCCGCCGTTCATAGTTGAACAGGATCGACCCCTTCGTTCCGTGAATCTCAAGCGTAATGAAATTGTTGCGGCCCCAGGCGTTGCGCGTTGCCTCGATACTGCCGACGGCGCCGGATTTGAAACGGACCATCGACATGACTTCGTCGTCCACATCAACTTCGGCGCGTTCCGCATCGGCCGACTTGTCCGAGGCCCCCAGCTTGTCGACGCCGCCCTGCTGGATCGGGCGGGATTTGATATAGGTCGATGTGATCGCCTGTACGCTGTCAATCGGGCCAACCAGATAATGCGCCAGGTCCACGACATGCGTGCCGATATCGCCAACCGCGCCCGAGCCTGCGATATCTTTCTGGAACCGCCACGATAATGGTCCGTTCGGATCAGCCGACCAATCCTGAAGATAAGTGCCGCGAAAGTTGATAACGTCGCCGATCTTTCCTTCGTCAACGAATTTCTTAGCGAGGGCAACTGCCGGTGTCCGGCGATAGTTGAAGGCAACCATAGTGGTGCGCCCAGACGCGCGCGCAGCCTCGACCATGGCCACGGATTCTTCCAAGGTGCGGGCCAGAGGTTTTTCGCAGATAACATCTTTGCCCGCTTTCAGCGCCTCAATGGCAATCGCTGCATGGGCGTTGTTGGGCGTGCAGATGTCAACAATGTCTATATCGGTTCGGTTAACAGTGGCTTTCCAGTCACTGGATGCCTCGTCAAAACCGAAACGGTCACGGGCTTCCTGCGCTGCTCCGTCGGTCAGATCGACTACCACCTTTCGGTGCGGAATGGCGGGGGCGGGCCAAAAGAACATCGGCATCGCGGCATAGGCCATCGCGTGGGCCTTGCCCATGAAGCCGCCGCCGATCATGGCAACGTTCAACGTTTTGGTCATCGGAAAGCTCCGTCAATGTTGGGAAAGCGTGGTCCCGCAGCCAGAGAGGCAGCTGCGGGACCAGCAGATGATCAGTTCATGCTGCGCTGGATGTTGTCGGTCGCTTCGGTCCGGTAAACCGTTTTCCAGGCATCAAGCAGGTTGTCCTTGCTGACCGGCAGCGCTGGCAGCGCGACAAAGGCCGGGGCCTTTTTGCCCAGAAGCCCGTAACCGGCCAAAGTCGCCTCGGCCACGCCCTGATCGAACGGACGTTGTGCGCCCAGCCCTTTGATGAAGCCGCCCTGCGCCATGTTGATCGCGACGTTCTCACCCAGGTCGATGGTTGTGATAATCAGGTCGTCACGGCCCGCGACGCGTGCGGCCGAAATCACACCTTCGGCTGGCACGTCCCAGACCGCCCAGATGCCATCGAGACCCGGGTTGGATGTCAGCATGGCCGAGGCAACCTTCTCAGCGTCACCGGTGAAGTCAGGCCCACCGATGCCCTGCTCCGCAATGATCTCGATATTGGGATAATTCTCGGCAGTGGTGGCCTTGAATGCGTCGTAGCGCTGGCGCGTCACAAAGAAATCCGCAGCATGGAACACGAGGCCGATCTGGCCGCCATCGTCGCCCAGTGCCTGCGCCATCAGATGCGCGGCTGCGACACCATTGCCATAGTTATCCGCCGATACGACTGACACATAGTCCTCGCCAACCGTCATTCCCGGAGGCGTGTTTTCCATGAATACAATTTTCACACCGGCATCTGCGGCGGCCTTGTAGGCGGACGCTGTCGCGGACGGGTCAGTTGGCACAGACACGATGATATCGGGCTGACGCGCCATGACCGTTTCAATATCCGCCACCTGCTTTTCTGGCTTGAACCCGGCATCGGTCACCGCGATTACTTCGATCCCTAGTTCCCCGAACCGGTGCCGCATGCCTTCGATCTGCGCGCGCGACCAGTCGTTGCCGCCATAGTGCATGACAATCGCAGCCGTCGCGTTCATTGCTTTGATCTGGTCGATCTCGGCCGCACTCAGGCTCAGATCAGACGCTGGGCTGGGGTCTTCGCCGTTGGGGCCTTTGGACAGGACATTTTCCTGCAATGCGGCCAAGGCGGCGGCTGGGTCTGCTGCGGCGGGCGCAGCGTGCAGGGCAATCGCGAATGCCGCGACGGTTCCCATCAGTGTTCGACGAGTAAACATGGCTCTTCCTCCCAGAAGGTTGGGGCGTACCCCGTTGGTCAAGCCGATCAGGCTTGGGTTAAGTAGTCCATGCTGGCGCGCGCCCCGGCAGCGGGGTCGTCCCAGGTATCGAGTTCGGTGCAGACCCAACCAGCGAAATTCGCTTCCCGCATGGCGGCGATAATCGGGTCGGTCGGCACGTCACCGCGATCGAGCGGCGTGAATGCAAAGGGATCCTTCTGGAAGCCCTTGAGGTGGATGTAGGAAATCCGATCCGCATGTTCGCGGATCATCTCGGCCGGATCGCCACCCGCCGCCGCTAGATGCGCGGTGTCAGGGCAGAAATCGATTTCGGTCAGCTCGAAGATGCGACGCACTTCTGCCGGACCTTCTACGATTGTCGAAAGATGCGGGTGGTAATGCGCGGTAAGGCCTCGCGCGTCGGTAAGGGCCTTCACCCGGTCGAGCGCCGCGCCCAGTTTGTCATAATCGGTGTCGCGGATACCGTCGAACCGCTTTGCCCCACCGCCGACGACCAGATGCGGCGCATCCAGCTCCGCCGCGCGATCGGCGGCGCGGGTGATCCGCGCCAGCTCTTCAGGTAGTATGTCATCGAAGATAAAGTTGGCGCCTGAATAGGCAGCAACCAGCGTCAGCCCGGCATTGGCGAGCAAGGACCGAAAGTCTGCGGCGCTGTAATCCAGCAGGTTGCCATCAAACAGCTCAACCCCGGAATAGCCCGCCGCCGCAATCTCGGTGCAGGCCCGGTCCATATCCCCGAAGGTCCGATAGCTGAGCTGTGTGATCGACGTGACGCCCTCGGCGTTGCCACCAAGATCACCCCAGCAATTTGCCTGATAGGCCAGTTTCCAGTCGCTCATGGTGGTTCCTCTGCTCGGATACCGGTTCCGTTTCGACATCTAGCATTGCGGAAACTAGCCCTTAGTCAACAATAAATAGTCGCAAGTGTACATACTTTTGCATTTTAACTGCAAAAGTATGTACTTGTCAGGCTAAAACCGTCGAATTACTGTCAGGGTCGAGAGCAAACCAAAGGCAATCTGTCGTGTTATCGGACAACGCAGCGGCGAATCAGACCAGATCGAAGGGACGGCCGCGCAACAGTGAATCCGCCGCCGCAAGCTTGGTCGATGTGTTGAATCTTGTGCGTCTGGGCCATGCAACGACTCGTCAGGAACTGGAGCGTGTCGGTGAATACGGGCGTGCCATTGTTGCAGATCGTCTTGCGACCCTTAAGGACCTCCGTCTGGTTCACGAGAGCGCTACCGGCATCGCGACCGGAGGGCGCGCGCCGCGTCTGGTCCAATTCGCAAGTGACCGTGCGCGGCTGATCGTTGTGACGCTGGACCAGTCTGCGGTTGGCGTGGGCCTTGCTGACCTGCACGGCCAACTGATTTCCGAGCATCACGAGATAATCGAAATAACCGATCAGACTGCAACGGTGGATCGCATCTGTGCGCTGATCAACTGGATGATGACCCGCCAGGCGGACGCTCCGGACCTTTGGGGCATTTCCATTGCCGTACCTGGGCCGGTCCTTACAGACCCCGATTCACTGTACTTGCTTGAAACCCCGGATTTCCTGCCGAACTGGGATAGGTCCGGGCTGGTCGAAACTCTGACTCAGCGGTTTCAAGCCCCTGTCTGGATGCGCTCTAACGTCGAAACGATGACAATGGGCGAGTTGCACGGCGGCGCTGGGATCGGCCAGCAATCCATGCTTTTCGTCAAGATCGGACAACGCATAGGGGCGGGGCTGGTCAGCAACGGTCACACATATCACGGGGCGGCCGGGGCCGTTGGTCTGATCGGGCATCTTCCTGTCACCTTTGACGGCAGCGCCGGGTCGCTGGATGCAATGGCCGGGGCCGAGATGATCAAGACCCGCGGATTTGCCGCCGCTCAGTCCGGCGAAAGCGCCCATTTGGCCGACACACTTGCCCGCGCAGGCGAGATTTCAGCTATCGACGTCTGTCAGGCTGCTCAGGTGGGGGATGAGGTCAGTGCCGAGATTGTCGCGCAAAGCGGCAAGCTGATCGGCGGAGTCGTGGCCACGCTGGCCAATATGCTCAATCCGCAACTGATTGTTCTGGCCGGGTCGATTGCCCAGACCAACGATATCCTGCTGGCCAGTATCCGCGAGACTGTCTATGGCGCGTCGCATCCGCTGGTAACCCGCGATCTACGCATACTCAGATCACAGATGAGCAGTTCCGCCGCCCTGCTGGGGGCGGCCAAAACGGCCGCAGAGGCGCTTTTTGATCCGACATTTCTGAAGGATTGGATCACGCTAGGGTCGCCATGCCTGAATCCTGCGTTTTTGCAGGCGCAGGCATCGCTGGATGCCAACAAACCGCAATCCGACGAGGGGCCACCGCCCCCTCCGGAAATCTAGGGGGAGCGAAGCATGCCAGTCGTCGGGCTTGGACCGCATGGAGAGCGGGCATCGCCGCCAGAACGGGTCACTTTGCTGCCCCAGGACATTGCAGACGCGCGGGCAAAAAATCTGCGTGTCGCCATTGTCATGCACACGCTGGAAAGCGACTGGTCGCGGCACCTGGTCCAGGGCGTGGTTGGCCAGTTGGGAGAATGCGGGGCGATCGTGATTGATGTCGTCGACTGTCAGTTCTCAGCCGAAGCTCAGATTGCAGCACTGGATCGCCTGCGCGGCGAAAAGCCGGACGCGATCATCTCGCTTCCCGTTGATAATACAACGGTGACACAGGCGCACCTTGCAGTATCGGCTGCGGGTATCAAACTGGTGTTGATCGACAATGCGCCCACCGGGATGCTTCCCGGGAAGGACTATGCCTCGCTTGTTTCTGCAGACAATTACGGCCTGGGAAAAATCGCGGCGCAGCTATTGTCTGACCACTTGCCAGCCGACGCCGCCGTCGGACTGCTTGCGTATGACGCAGATTTCTTCGCCTCCAACGAACGCGAAATCGCCTTCAGCCAGTGGATGGAGATCAACCGCCCGGATGTCGCTGTCAAGACCGCGCGGTTTCCGTCGATCGATAGCGCAGGCAACGCGGCCATACGATTAATCGACGCCGAGGCAGATATCGCAGGGCTGTTTGTCGTCTGGGACACGCCGTGCGTTGAAGTGATCAAGGCGGTCTCACCACGTTCCAAAGCACTGCCGATTTCAACCGTGGACCTGGGGCAGGACGTGACAACCAACCTCGCCGAGGGCGGTTCGGTGATCGGGATCGCGGGCCAGCGCCCGTTCCAGCAGGGTGAGGCTGTCGCAAAGACGACGATTACCGCCTTGTTGAACCGCCCATGTCCGGACTGGGTTGCGCTCCCGGGCCTGTCGGTGACTCGCTCCAACGTCATTGAAAGCTATCAGTACGTCTGGCGAAAGCCGGCGCCGCGCGACATCTTGATAGGGCTGGACGTCCTGCGCTCCAGCTGAGAATTGGCGAAGGCAGGCAGGTATTTTTCTTGCTGATTAAATAGGCATAGGCGTGCCATTCCACGCACGGCGCAATTTGCTGACGCGATTAAACTGGATGCGGCAGTTCGCTCGCCTGAAAGGCGGTCGGCCCGAGTCGCTCTGGGCTGCTGCTTGAGTCCAAAAGAGCGGCAAATTCGTCCGCGACCAAGTCATTGAAGTTTTCAAGTTCGCGGCGATCTACATGAAAGGCCGGTTTGCATGCCACGCGGCAGTAATGAAACTTGCGCAATTGCAGCATGCTTTTCGCTGCAGGAGCAGGCTGCAAGATCGTGACACTTCTGCTTTGGGCTCTCAGCAGACCTCGAATGCGGCGCAGCATCTGCGCTTGGCCGACCTCAAAACGCGATGTGAACGGCCCAAACCGGCCATTCACCTAACTTCGGCGATGCCGCGGTGCGGCTCGTCGAACCGGACTTTCGCTGCTACTGCAGAATTTGCGATCGGCGAATTCACACAACGCGGACGAAGCGCTATTTCGCTGCATCTGCGCCAATGGCGGCTTCAGAGTCCTTGGTAGAGCGCCAAAAAGGATCCTCGCTCACTACTTCTCCCAATGTGGAACCCAGTCTCCTTCCATGCGCAGTGACACTCCCGCGGCATCTTCCTCAAGCTTCACCACGTGGAGCTCACCCTTGTCGCCGCCGTAGGTCTCACGCGCTTTCTCAAATTGCGCACAGACCAGTCGCGTGGCTGGGGCCGGTGTTCCCGCATCATCACAGGCCTCGACAATGAGCCCCAGATCTTTTTGGCACAGGTCCAGCGTGAAGGACGGATCGTAATGCCCGGCAAAGACCGAAGGGGCATCATGGCGCAAGCACCAGCTTTCGCTAGCTCCGATTTTTAGGGCTTCCCATGCGCGGGACAACTCAACGCCGGACTTTACGGCCATGACCAGTGCTTCACCCATCGCTGTGGCGTGAATGGCCCAGAGTTGGTTGCTGGCCAGTTTGGTGATGGACCCAGCACCGCTTTGGCCCATGTAATGCATCGGCCCCATAAGCTCGATTACAGGGCGGATGCGTTCGATGGTCTCCTCATCGCCCCCTGCGAACTGTGGCATGTTGCCAGTACGGGCGCCATCCACCGCTCCAGACACTGGCGCATCAACCGCTTGCACGCCTTTGGCAGCAAGTTCGAGGCCAAGTTCCCGCGCCAAATTGGGCTGATTTGTTGTCATATCGACCCAGATCTGGCCCTCCCCCATCGCCGAGAGGAGCCCGTTCTCACCGCGCACCACTTGTTCGATCTGCTTTGGGCCAAACACCATGGTAAAGACGATGTCGGCATCTTTGGTGGCCAAGGCAGGCGTATCAGCCCAAGTCGCCCCAAGCGCGAGATGCTTTTTGGCGCGCTCCGGGTCCAGATCACAGACGGTCAGCTGATGCCCGCCTTTGATCAAGTTCAGGGCCGCCGCCCCGCCCATCGTGCCAAGACCGATAAAGCCAATGCGCATGTGTTCGCCTCCTAAGGTCGGTTATTATGCAGTGGCCAGGATTTCATCGGTCGATTGAACCGCACCAAATTCGCCGTGAAGGTTTGCAAGCGTGACTGAGTGAATTTGCTCGGCGGTATGGGTCACCCCATCTGGCCCGGTTGCCTCATAGGCCCAAACCGCATCAGAGGCATAGATCATATCAAACCCAAGGCTGCTGGCAGAGCGTGCCGCCGATTCAGCGCAATGATTGGCGGTCGCACCGCAGATGATGACCCTTTCTATGCCCGCATTTCGTAAATCGGCCAAAAGCGTGGTGCCACCAAATGCGCTGGAGGCGTGCTTGATGATCACCTGCTCATCGCCCTGAGGTGCCGCAAACGGTTGAACGGCCGCACCCGGCGCATCTGGATGAAACGGGTCATCCGCATCTGTGCCGTGATGATGGACGTGGATAATTGTGTCGCCAGACGCACGGAACTGCGCCAGCAAACGCCCAATATTGTCCGACGCTTCAGGGCAAGACCGCGCCGCCCCGGCAGCATCGTCATGGGCGAGCGCCATTTGCACATCGATAACGAGAAGCGCAGTTTTCATTGTGATATTCCTTTACCCTTGGACCAATTCGGCCTTGCGGTCGCTTAGAATTTTCTCGACGCGCTTGCCATAGATGCGCACGTTTATGTCGTCGCTGATGACACGACCTTCCTGTTCATCATAGGTCATAATCGCCGTGATTCTTGGGGTCGCGCCAAAAACTTCGGTGACACCATGCAAGGAATACCCACCGCGAAATAGCGTGAATGTTCCGGCACCTCTATCGAACTTTTGCGCGTGCGACATGTCCCCCGCAAGAAGGCGGTCGACTGCGTCGCGGTCTTCGGTTTCGTCTGTTCGGGAATTGGGAAGGAAAGCGAAATCACCCCCACTTTCAGCGGCTTTCAACAACAAAGTCACAGTGCATTCTGTCGTGTCGTAATGCCAAGCGTGCCAACTTCCAGGATAGAGTGCGACAACATTCAATGCCTGAAACTCATCTGCGCAGCGATGCAGGACCGGTTTTTTCTGCACACGGCGAACAAAATCCGTGAGGATATCTGACTGATATAACTGCTGGATCAACGTATCTGTCGGTATCTGGTCATCGGCCAGCTGGGTCGCGACATGGGTATATTCGCGACGTCGCGGATCATCTTTGGGCAAGGATGGATCAATTGCACCTTGATAGATGTTGCGCTTGATAGTTAGCACCTCGGCACCGGGCAACAGGTCGCTGGATTCTCCCTCAAGGGCGGCAAGGGCATCGGGGCGGATGAACCCATCCAGATTGCACCAGCCATGCGCCTCCATATGGTCCTGACACGCTTTGAGAAACTCCGCGCCTATGCCTGTCTCCAAATCAGCAATGGGGTAGCGTGAAAGATCGACAAGGTTCAGGGCCATGTCTGTATCTGTGCCGAGGTTAGTCTGTGGCATCCTGTTCTCCCTTGAAACGGTGGCCTCTCTTATGAGGCGTTTCCCTTTGTTAGACCGACCTAGATCATAAGAGAAACGAAACTATTTGCGTTCATGAGCATAAATAATTTATCCGAGTTAGATGAAACAGAACCTCAACTTGAATTGGCTGCGCACGTTTGAGGCCGCCGCCCGTCATCTAAGTTTTACTGCCGCAAGCCATGAATTGGGCCTGACGCAAACAGCGGTCAGCCAACATATCAAGGCGCTAGAGACCAAGCTGGGGCAAAAGCTATTTATCCGCCGTGCCAAAAGCTTGCGGCTAACGGATATCGGTCAGGCCTATTTGATCTCAGTGCGTGACGCACTTGAACACATCGTGTTTTCGACAAGCGGGCTTTTCGGGCCTGAGTTAGTTACAACCATCGTCGTGCGCGCCTCTGCAGCGATGATTATCTGGCTGTCGCCGAAACTGTCCAGCTTTCAGGATGAACACCCGCAAACAGTGATCAAACTTGAGACGTCGCTATGGCAAAACGAGCTGGAAAAGCATCCCGTAGATGTCGAGATCTTGCTGGCTGCACAGACACAGTCTGATCCACGAATGGTCAAGCTGTCGGACGAGCGGATCGTGCCCGTGTGCGGGTTGCAGACATCCAAACAAATCCAAAGCCCCGCGGATCTGTTACATCTCGACGCCATCCACGTCTTGGGTTTTGACGACCATTGGGCGCGTTATCTTTCGGCAAACGAGCTGCCAATTGACAAGATGTCTCCGCGCATTGTCGTTGATACCTCGGTCGCGGCCTGTGAACTAGCAGCATCCGAGAATGGATGTGCCATTATGTTTGAGCGGTTTGCGCAGCAAGCCATCGCGGCGGGTCGACCAATCAAAATTGTCGGTGATCCGGTCGCAAACGGACAGTCACACTATGTCGTCCAACGAAACTCGGCCCCAACCCAGAAGCTCGCATCAACGGCATTTTGTGAATGGTTGGCAACCTGCTTTTGAGGATTGCTGTAACCATCAGAGTGAATCTTAAGTTTCATGGGAACAATTCGAGAAATGCCTTCAAGCGGCCATTCGTAGAACTCGCAGTATCGGTTAAACTGGGCTCGGAGCCGACCTCGGATGCGGTGCAGCATCTGCGCTAGGCAGGCCGCAGTTCGCGAAGTGAACGGCCCAATACGGACTCTCGTCGTGGCAAGCAATGCCGCAGCGCAGCTTCCCGAAAGCGGGCTTTGCTGTCGCAGCGATTTCGCAAATGGGGGAATTGAATCAGCAGTTCAGGCCTCGATCAAGCATGAGTTTTTCAACAAAATACGCCATTCTGCAGAAAGCAACGTGACTTTTGCAAAAACAACTGGACTTCGTCCCGAACCAGAGCGGTAGTGCCCTTGTCGGATCGACGCAGCGTTCGACAGCCATCATCGCCCGGACGGCCGGGCTCGTCTCGGTAGCAGGCGCTCAAAGCGACTTGCGGCCAGAGAACGGAGAGAATGATAGAGAAGTCTTCACCCAGATCGACGAAGAAGCCAGCGACGGGGAAACCGACAACCAAGAAGGATCAACTGATCCGTATGCTGAAGGCGAAGGCAGGCGCGGATGTGGCTACGATGAGCGGCAAGCTTGGTTGGCAGCCGCATACGACACGGGCGGCGATGACGGGTCTGCGGAAGGCGGGGCATGACATCGTCGCGGCAAAGCCTGACGGCGGCGGGGCCGCGACGTACCGGATTGTCGGCAGCACAGGGAATGGAACTGGCTCAGTGGCGGTCAATGCCCGGGCTTCCTGATCCCGCACGGGCCAAAGTAATCGGACAGTGGGAGAAGGTCTTCGGGTCTCCTCCGCCGCCGTATCTGTCGGTTCCGTTCATGCGGAAGGCACTGGCATATGATGAGCAGTGCCGCCGGTTCGGTGGTCTGAGTGCCGCGAGCTGCAAGGCGCTGAAACGCATCGCAGCAGGCAAACCACTGCCACCGATGGCACGCCCGGGCGCACACCTCATGCGTGAGTGGAACGGGCGGACCTATCAAGTTGAGGTTTTGGCCGATGCGTATCGCTTGGACGGGAAGACGTGGACATCGCTCTCGGCCATCGCCAGGCACATCACCGGCACAAGCTGGTCAGGTCCTCGGTTCTTCGGGCTCAGCACTGCATCGGGCGGGAGATCATGAAAAAGGTCCGCTGCGCCATCTATACCCGCAAGAGCTCCGAGGAGGGCCTGGAGCAGGAGTTCAATTCCCTCCACGCCCAACGGGAGGCCTGCGCGGCCTATGTCGCCAGCCAGAAGCATGAAGGTTGGATACTGCTGCCCGAGCAGTATGACGATGGCGGGCTGTCAGGCGGCAGTCTAGAGCGACCGGCGCTGCAGCGGTTGCTCGAAGATGCTCGCAGCGGCACTGTCGATCAAATCGTCGTCTACAAGATCGACCGGCTGACCCGATCCCTGGCGGACTTCTCGAAGATCGTAGACATTCTGGATGCCGCCGATGCGTCCTTCGTCTCGGTGATGCAATCTTTTAATACGGCCACAAGCATGGGCCGGCTGACATTGAACATGCTCTTGTCCTTTGCCCAGTTTGAACGGGAGGTGACCGCTGAACGCATCCGGGACAAGATCGCAGCCTCGAAACGCAAAGGGCTCTGGATGGGCGGGCAGGTGCCGCTGGGCTACGACGCTGATGGCCGGACGTTGTCGATCAATTCAACTGAGGTCAGGACCATCCGAACGCTCTACGATCTCTACAAGCAACTGGGCACCATCCGACAGGTGAAGCACGAGGCTGATCGGCTTGGCTTGCGCAGTCGTCAGCGAACTGCCTCGGATGGGACCACCAGCGGGGGCAATCTGTTCGACCGCGGCCACATCCATCACATCCTGACCAACCCGATCTACGCAGGACGCATTCGGCACCGCGACAAGGTGTTTGACGGGCAGCATGACGCGATCATCGAACCTAAACGGTGGGACGCGATCCAGAAGAAGCTGCAGGCGAGTGCAGCGAAGGGGCGAGGGCGGTCAATCGGCAGAGCGACCCAATCTCCTCTCACCGGCAAGCTCTTTGATGAGACCGGTGACAGGTTGACACCATCGCATTCGCGAACGCGCAAAGGCGTGCGCCTGCGCTATTACATCTCCCATCGTCTGGTGGCACGGTCTGGAGAGCCGCATCCGGATGCATGGCGGCTTCCCGCGCAAGAACTGGAAGGACGGATTGCCGGGCTTGTGCGAACAAAATTGGCAAAGCCGGGCTTCCTCACCGCATTATTCCGTGAGGCCTCCGCAGATCAGATTTGCAGGATCGCAACCAGACTTGGCGAACTCGACAAAGTAGGGGATGCTGATCGTCTGGCGATCATTGAGCGTATCGATCTCGCGCCCGGCAACCTAACGATCCGGATGGATGCAAAAGTCATTGCAGAGCGCCTGCAGGTCGATCCATCTCAGCTAAGCGACTCCAGCCTTGTCACCGGACACCCCTTCCAACTGCGCAAACGCGGGGTCGAGACCAGGATCATCCTGGCCGATGAGTCAACCTGTCGGGACGTTGCATTGCTTCTAAACATTGCCCGCGCCCTTCATTGGTTCGAGCGTATCAAGACGGGCGAGACCTTCGCCGAGATAGCCAAGACCGAGGGCACATCCAAGCGCCGGGTCCAGCAGATGATCGGGTTGGCGTTTCTTGCGCCCGACATCATCACAGACGTCATCAACAGCAAACAGCCCATCGGCTTCACGTCGGACTGGTGCCTGCGCCACGACCTGCCGTCAGATTGGGCCGAACAACGCGCGCTTCTCGCGACGCTCTGATCCCCCATACCTCAACCTCGTATCGCCGAAATGGCGAGTGCAGACTTTGGCTGGAATGGGCGATGTTCCCGCGCCTGATCCGGGTCTCGGTAGACTCGGCCCACGCGCAAGCCACGGAATACGCGGCACTATTCCAGGCGCACGCTGCTCGGTCTCGATCAAGGGAAGTGGCTGGCTGGGGTGGTAGGATTCGAACCTACGATACACAGTACCAAAAACTGCTGCCTTACCACTTGGCTACACCCCAACGGTGCGGGCCTACTTACTTGCGCTCTTTCGGCTTCGCAAGTGGGATTGACGCGAAAATCGCACTGTTTCAGCCTATTCCAGCGCGCTGCCCCGTTCGAGCAAATCTGTCTGTTCTTCTTCAAGGCGTTCGGCGTCGACCATGCGTTCCAGCGCCTGTTCATCGGCGGGCTGAACGTCTTCTTCCCGCGCCTCTGGCAGGGGTTTTGCCGGGGGGGCGTTCGGGGGCTGCCTTGGCATCTGATCCGAAGTGGATTGGGTGACCGAGGCCATCATGCCCGTGCCGTAAGCGCCATCCAGCCGCACGCGGTAGGTGGTGTCGGGGATTTCGACGCCTGCGGCCTCGATCGCGTCTTTGGCGTGGCGGATGGCGGAACCGCGCGCGGCGACAAAGCTGGTCGAATGCTGATCAATCCAACCGGTGACCCGCAGCACCACGCCGGCGTCGCCCAGATCTTCGATCCAGGCGGTGGCGGCCGGATCGTCCAGAACAAACGGCAGATCCTGCACGGTCGCTTCGATCAATTGGCGGACCGCAGCCAGATCACTGTCGTATTCAACCCCGATGTCGAAAGAGAAACGACGCTCGCGATTGCGGGAATAGTTGATGATGCGGCTTTTGAATACGGTCGCGTTGGGTATGCGAATGTGGTTGCCGTCCAGCGACAACAGGATCGTTGCGCGGCTGGTCAGGCGGATCACCTTGCCCAGATCGCCGTCGATCTCGATCAGATCATTGGGGCTGAAGGGGTGGCGGATCGACAGCAGGACCGAGGCGATGAAATTCTCCACCGTGTCGCGAACCGCGAAACCGATTGCCAGCCCGATGATGCCCGCCGCCCCAAGGATCGTGCCCAGCAGGGCCGTCGCCCCAAGGATATCCAGGGCCAGAACCAAGCCCACGACGATGAAGAACAGGCGGATGACCTGGCGATAAATCTCGGCAATGAACGGATTGGGGGCCATGCGTTCCCATGGTCCGCGCATCGCCGCCAGGACAAAGCCCAGCACGGCGACCAGACCGGCGGCAATCGCTGCCACGATCAGAAGTGGCAGCATCGCGACGATCTGGGACATGCGCGATGCCACACGCTCGGCAGCGGGGTTCAGGCGCCGGGCGATGTCTGTCGTTTCGCTCATGTGGTTTTGCACGGTCAGCACGCCGTCAACCCGACCGATCAGGTCAATCAGATTGCTCGCAGCTTCGGCTTCCAGAACCTCGCCCGTCAGCGTGACGACCCCGGCGCGCACTTCGACGCTGATGTCGTCATAGCCATCAATCTCGGACAGGATCGACCTAATCTTGAGCAGGGTCGCCACATCTTCGGGCGCGACGGCAATGTCGTCGGCGCTGACTGTGGTGTCATTTTGGGCGTGAACCGGAAATGGCGTCACCAATGCCAAAAGGGCAAGTGTGACCAGCAGACGCAATACGGGCATTCCAAACCTCTGACATCGAATCCCGGCAATGCTACGCAGACCGGCAGCGACTTGCCAGCGATCTTGGTCAGAGTGTCGCCCAACGCACCCCTTGCCGCCCGCTGTAACCCCGAGGGCCTAGCCCGAAACCTGTTCGCGCAGGATCGATACGGTCAGCGACGCCATCAGATAGATTCCGGTGAATATCAGGAAAGCCAACAGAGTGTTGATGAAGGATTTCGGGTATGTGGCTGCGTCCGGGGCGATCGGGCTGACACCCAGCGACAGGTACCGTACCTGGCGATTAGCCTCGATCCGGGCACTTTCCATCTGCTGCAGTGATTGCTGCATCAAAGCGGTGCGCGTCTGCAAATCCACTTCGGCCACCCTAAGCTGGCTGGCGATGCTTGCCAGAGAGTCCCGGCTTTCGGTCGCGCCGGTCAGCTGTTCACGCAATTCGGCGATAAGCGCCTCAAACCGGCTGATATCCCCCTCGACAGCGCGCACACGCGCCTGGTTCGGGCGTCGGTTTTCCAACAATTGCCGCAGTTCCAGGCGCTTGTCCTGCAGCTCGGTCTCAAATCGGTTGACCTGCCCCAGCAGGGCAGAGGATTCCGAGGTCGGATCCAGAACGCCCAGTTTTTCCTGCAGCGCCAGAACCCGGTCCTGTGCCGCGATCATCTTGGCTTCGGATTCATCAAAGCTTTCGCGCGCGCCGCGCATCTGGTCACCGCGCAGCCGCTGGGTCAGGTTGTCGACCTGTTCTTCGGCATAGGCGATCAGGGCCCGGGAAAACGCCGCGCTAACCTCGGGATCGGCAGCGACAACTTCCATTTTCACGATGCCTTCGGTCGGATCATACCCGATCGTGACCTGCTTCTTGAACAGCTTATAGGCCGCTTCATTGGTGGCGTCCGGGTCCAGCCGCTGCAATGGGTCAATGTCTTCGTGGCTGAAGTGCGCCTTGAAACCGATGTCATTATCCAGCCGCAGCAATGCTTCGCGACTTTCAAGATAGCTTTGGACCGTGATCGAATCCTGACTGGTCGCGAAACTGGTGCCAGAGAACAAGCCGCCAATCGAAGACCCGCCTGCGCCTTCGGATTGCTGGATCAGAAATTCGGACTTGGTCGAATACATCGGGGTTGCCATGACGTAGAAATACCAACCGGTGAGGAACGTCGGCAGCAACACAAAGACCGTCAGCCGCGCCAGCAATGTCGCCAGTCGCCGACGCCTGCGCTGGGCAATCTCGCGCTGGATTTCACGGACCGCACGGATCTGATAGACCCGGTGATCTTCGGGCATTGGCTGTGCCGGGACCGAGGGGCTGGCCGTCGCTTGCGGGACGCCGGGTGCAGGCGACGGGGCGTCCGCCTCGGACTCTCCGGTTTTTTCGGTCACCAGCTCCAGCATATTTGCGCGCTGGAAGGGGTCGATGCCGCGCTCTCTCAGCTGGCGGACGGCATCAAAGTCGGATGTCGGGGCAAGGCCGTTCTTCTGCGCCATCCGCCGCGCCATGCGCAGCTGGCGGCCGGTCAGCCCCTCGCGCCGGATTGCCGCAATATCGGTTGCGAATTTCCCGGTCGGCTCGCCGGTGTTTGCGGCGGGTGTTTCGGTCGGGCGGTCGCGGAACGCATCCATCGGGTTGCCCGCAGCCTGACCCCCGGCCTGGTCCGCGCCCCCATCCGGCACATCGGCCGCCAAAGGCGTCGAAGCGCGAATGCGGTACTTCAGAGCCTTAGCCTTCATAGTCATAAAGCCGCCTAGCCTCGTGCAGGTTATCAAACATATACAGCTGTCCGTTACGCAACACACCCGCGGTATGACAGTATTTTTCAAGAATTTCGGGCGAATGCGACACAATCACCAGCGTCGCAGTCTCCATCCGTTCGCTGAGGATATTGCCCGCCCGGCGGTTGAATTCCACATCCGTGCTATAGGGCATGCCTTCGTCGATCAGGTAGATGTCGAAATCCAGCGCCAGCAAAAGCGCGTATGACAACCGTGCGCGCATGCCCGAGCTATAGGTGCCCACAGGGGCATCGAAGTATTCCTCAAGATCGCACATCCAGCGGCAGAACGCCTCGATATAGTCCGGGTCCAGACCGTACATCTTGGCAATGAAGCGGGTGTTTTCCACCGCCGAAAGCTTGGTTTCGATCCCCCCCATATAGCCCAGCGGGAACGAGATGCTGGCGTTGCGGGTGATCATGCCCTCATCGGGCTTCTCCAGCCCGGCCATCATGTTGACGACGGTGGTTTTGCCTGTCCCGTTCGGGGCCAGGATGCCCAGCGAGGTTCCAAGCTCCACCCGAAACGTCGCCCTGTCGAGGATGACCTTGCGTTGTGTGCCGGTCCAGAAGGACTTGCTGACTTCCAGAAACTCGATCATCTCGCCGTTTGACCAACTCGCGTTACAGGTATCGCCACAGTGCCCCGGCAAACCTGAACAATTACTGACCGTAGCCCGCAGGGCGGCGGCGCGTGCATCGGGTATGTGCGCCAGAGCGGCCATTGCGCAAGCAAAAATGGAAAACAGCGTCGGGGGGCGTTGCATCAGTTCTGCAAAATGCACAGGCGCGGGCGTTGCAGACGGGGCATTCGCAGCCTATCAATTCTAGGAACCGATTCCGGTCAACAAACGGTTCGATGTCAGCAAGGGTCACATGCGCACAATTGTCATAGCTTTGGTCCTGCTTGCGCTTTGGCTGCTGATGTCAGGTGTCTACAAGCCGCTAACCATCGGTTTGGGTGTCGCATCGGTGGTGCTGGTCGTGTTCGTGATGCGCCGTATGGACATAGTGGATCAGGACCGGCCCGAGCTGCATCTGAAATTTTTCGGGTTCTTCGCCTACTTTGGTTGGCTTCTGGTCGAGATTGCGCGCGCCAACTGGGCCGTGACCAAGGTGATCCTGTCGCCTGAGATGCCGATCCGACAGCACCTGTTCCCGGTGAAGTACAGCCAGAGGTCTGACGTCGGCCAGGTGATCTTTGCCAACTCGATCACGCTGACGCCCGGCACGATCACGGTCGAGATTGAGCCGAAGCACTTCTTCGTTCATGCGCTGGCGTTCCACAGCCACGACATCGTCGCCCTGGCCGATATGGACGCGCGGGTCACGGCAACCGAAAGCGGGGCGGCCTGATGTTCGCAGTTGCCACTGTCGCGCTTCTGATCGCCATGGTCATTGTTCTGATCCGGGTTTTCCGGGGGGCGACGCTGTACGACCGGGTGCTGGCCGTGAACGCCTTTGGCACCATCACGGTCTTGTTCATCGGCATTGTCGGCTTCCTGATGGAGCGGCCGGAATTCCTTGATATCGCAATGCTTTATGCGCTGATCAATTTTGTCGGCACGATCGCCATCCTCAAATTCTTCCGGTATCGCGCCATCGGCGATATCCCACGCAACGACCCCGAGGAGGAGGCCGCAGGATGAGCGTTCCGGAAATCCTTGTCGAGGGTCTGAGCTGGGGCTTCATCCTGGCAGGCAGCGCCTTCCTGCTGATCGGCGCTTTCGGCGTGCTGCGTTTTCCTGATTTCTGGTCGCGTCTGCACGCGGTGTCGGTCATGGACAGTGCTGGTGTGATCCTTTTGCTGATCGGCATGGCGATCCAGGCGGGGCCGACACTGATCGCGGTGAAGCTGCTGATCATCGGGTTGTTTTTGTTCATCACCGGCCCGACGGCGACACATGCGGTGGCAAATGCCGCCTTCGTTTCCGGCCTGCGCCCGAAAGAAGGCGATGGGTTGCGCAGCATTGTTGACGCCCCGACACCTGCGCAGGATGGCGACTTGCAAGCGGCAGACCTGTCATAGACCTGTTCATCACCATAACGCTGTTCACCTTCATGGTGCTGACGGCCCTTGCCGTTGTGCGAATGCGCAGCCTGTTCGCGGTTGTCATGCTGTCGGGAATCTTCAGCCTGTTGTCGGCCTTGCTGTTCGTAACCATGGACGCTGTCGACGTCGCCTTTACCGAGGCCGCAGTCGGCGCCGGGATCACCACGGTGCTGATGCTGGGGACCATGGCGCTGACCTCGCGCCATGAACGCCCGACGGCCCGGTCACCGCTGATCCCGCTGTTTGTGGTCGTTGTGACTGGTTCGGCACTGATTTACGGCACGATGGACATGCCGAATTTCGGCGATCCGGCCGCCCCGGCACAGACCCATGTCGGTGCCGATTATATCGAACGCACGCCCGATGACATCGACCTGCCCAACATGGTGACCGCCGTTTTGGCCAGCTATCGCGGTTACGACACGCTGGGCGAGGTCGCCGTGGTCTTCACCGCCGGGATTGGCGTGCTGCTGCTGATCAGCGGATTGCGCCGCCGACGCCGTGACGACGAAGATGAGGAGGGGTCCGCCTGATGCGTCATCACCTGATCCTGCGCGTCATCACCAAACTGCTGGTCGGTGCCATCATCCTGTTCGGTCTTTACGTCCAGTTTCACGGCGATTTCTCGCCCGGGGGCGGGTTTCAGGCCGGGGTGATCATCGCGGTGGCCTTCATCCTTTATGGGGTCGTGTTCAGCCTGCACCATGTCCAGCGGGTGTTCCCGCCCTGGCTGGTCCACAAGCTGCTGGCGCTGGGGCTGCTGATTTATGCGTTCACCGGATTGTACAGTTTCACGCGGGGGTTTCGGTACCTCGACTATGCGGCCTTCGACCCGCATCACCCCTCGCACGGGCAACACTATGGCATTCTGCTGGTCGAAGCCGGGGTCGGCATCACCGTCACCGGCGTCATGATCGCGATCTACTATGCCTTCGCCGCCCGCACCCCCGTCATCAGCGATGAGGAGTGGTGATGACGTCTGATTTTTTCTTTGGCCACCTGAACTACTGGCTGTTCATCATCCTGATGATGACCGGCCTCTATATCGTTGTGGCCAAGGGCAATCTGGTCAAGAAGATCGTCGGGCTGAACATCTTTCAGACCTCGGTCTTCATGTTCTACATCTCGATCGGCAACGTCACCGGCGGCACCGCTCCGATCTTTCCTCTGGATATGAAGATTGACCCGGATGTCCTCTATTCCAACCCGCTGCCGCATGTGTTGATCCTGACCGCAATTGTCGTCGGCGTGGCCACAACGGCGCTGGGCCTGGCGCTGATTGTGCGCATTCGTGAGGAATTCGGCACCATTGAAGAAGACGCGCTGCTGGAGCTTGAGCATGAGATTTCGCGCAAAGTGAACGACCAGCACGGTGATGCGATGGGCGGGCGACACAGTGGCGACTGAGGCGGTCCATACCACGTTCCAGATGGCCGACCACCTGCCGGTGCTGTCGGTCTTGGTGCCGTTCATTGCCGCACCGCTGATCGTGTTGCTGGGCGGGCGGGCGCTGGCCTGGCCATTGGCATTTCTGGCCAGCGCGGCATCCTGCCTGATTTCATTCGCGCTGCTGATGCAAGTGATCGACGGCAGTGTCATCAGCTATCATCTTGGCGGCTGGGCGCCGCCGCTGGGCATCGAATACCGGATCGACGCGGCCAATGCCTTCGTTTTGTTGCTGGTCAGCGGCATCAGCACCGTTGTGCTGCCCTATGCCAAAGCCAGCGTCGCGCAGGAAATCCCCGCCAAGCACCACACCCTTTTCTATTCCTGCTACCTGTTGTGCCTGACCGGTCTGCTGGGCGTGGTTGCCACGGGTGACGCCTTCAACGTCTTTGTCTTCCTCGAGATTTCGTCGCTCAGCACCTACGTCCTGATCGCCTTGGGGGCGCATAAGGACAAGCGGGCGCTGACCGCGGCCTATGACTACCTGATCATGGGGACGATCGGCGCGACCTTCTTCGTGATCGGCATCGGGTTCCTTTATATGGCGACCGGCACGCTCAACATGGCTGACTTGGCCGAGCGGATTGCCGACAAGGGCGCGAACCGCACCGTCAAGGCGGCCTTTGCCTTCATCATCGTCGGCATGGGCCTGAAGGTGGCTATGTATCCGCTGCATCTGTGGCTGCCGCGCGCCTATGTTTTCGCGCCCTCGGCTGTGACCGCTTTCCTGGCGGCAACAGCCACCAAGGTCGCCGTCTATGTCATGCTGCGCTTCGCCTTTTCGGTGTTCCAGCCCGCCTTCGTGTTCGAGGTTAACACGCTGGAGTTCATTCTGATCCCGTTTGCGCTGCTGGCGATGTTCGCGGCGTCCTTCATCGCGGCGTTCCAGAGCAACCTCAAACGTCTGCTGGCTTATTCCAGCCTGGCGCAGATCGGGTACATGATGCTGGGCATCGGGCTTTTGAACGAGACGGGCGTGACCGCCACACTGGTGCATCTGTTCAACCACGGCATCACCAAAGCGGCGCTGTTCATGGCCGCCGGGATTTTCATCCTGCGCTGTGGCAGTTCGTTTTTCGACGACATACGCGGTCTGGGCAAGGTTATGCCCTGGACCTCGGCGGCGGTGGTCATTGCGGGCCTCAGCCTGATCGGGGTGCCGGGAACGGCGGGCTTCGTATCCAAATGGGTGCTGGTGCAGGGCGCTCTGGAACGTGGCTGGTGGTGGATCGCGGTGCTGATCGTGGCTTCGTCCCTGTTGGCAGTGATCTATGTCTGGCGCGTGGTCGAAGTGCTGTACCTGGCCGAACACAAGGCCCGCGCGAACCCGTTCAACCCACCGCTGATGATGACCGTGCCGCTGTGGATCATGGCGCTGGCCTGCATCTTCTTCGGGTTGAACACCGATCTGACGATGGGCGCGGCAAGTGTTGCTGCCGAGGGGTTGTTCGCAGGCTCGACCGGTCTGGAAACGGGGGCCGGCGATGGACACTAACACTGCCATCCTGCTGAGCATTCTGATCCCGTCGCTGGCGACCGGGACCAACCTGATGTTCCGCAACAATCCGAACCTGCGCGACGGGCTGACGTTGGCGGCGGCGGTTCTGACGTTCCTCTGCGTGCTGAACATCCTGTTCAACGAAGGCAACGGCACGACCGAACAATTGCGCCTGTTCACGGTTCTGCCAGGCCTCGATCTGGCCTTCAACGTTGAACCGCTGGGCCTGCTGTTCGCGCTGATCGCGAGCGGCCTGTGGATTCTGACGCATCTTTACGGCGTCGGTTACATGCGCGGGAATAATGAAAAGGATCACGCCCGCTTTTTCGCCTGCTTCAGCTTCGCGATTGCATCGGTCATGGGCATCGCCTTTTCGGCCAACATGTTCACGCTGTTCCTGTTTTACGAGGCGCTGACGGTCTCGACATACCCGCTTGTCGCCCACAAGGGCACGCCCGAGGCGATCCGCGGTGCGCGCACCTATCTTGCGATCCTGATCGGCACCTCCATCGGGCTGCAACTGATCGCCGTGGTCTGGACCTGGGTGGTTGCGGGAACGCTGGATTTCACGCGCGGCGGCATTCTGGAAGGGCATATCGCCGGGCCAATGGTCGCGGTGCTGCTGGCGCTTTATGCCTTCGGGATTGGCAAGGCGGCGTTGATGCCGTTCCATCGCTGGCTGCCCGCCGCGATGGTTGCACCAACGCCAGTTTCGGCCCTGCTGCACGCCGTCGCCGTGGTGAAGGCGGGTGTGTTCACCATGCTGAAGGTGGGCGTCTACATCTTCGGGATCGACTTTCTGGCCGACACCGGCGCGTCGGTCTGGCTGATGTGGCTGGCGGCGTTTTCGATCATCGCCGCATCGGTCGTGGCGATGACCAAGGACAACCTGAAGGCGCGGCTGGCCTATTCCACCGTTAGCCAGCTAAGCTACATCACGCTGGGCATGGCGTTGGCGACCAGCATGGGCGCGCTGGGCGGGGGGATGCATATCGCGATGCACGCCATGGGCAAGATCACCCTGTTCATGTGCGCGGGCTCGATCTACGTCGCCACCCACAAGACCGACATCAGCCAGATGACCGGGTTGGGCCGGGCGATGCCAATCACATTCTTCGCCTTCCTGATCGGCGCACTGTCCATCATCGGCCTCCCCCCATTGGGCGGATCGTGGTCCAAATGGCTGCTGATCGTCGGGGCGGCGGACACCGGACAGATGGTGATGATCGGGGTGCTGATGGCCAGTTCGCTGTTGAACGTCGCCTATCTGCTGCCGCTGGTCGGGCGCGGCTTCTTCCTGCGCGATCCGGACACCGCTGGCCCGGTGGCCATGGCCGAGTCGCCCACGCTGGTCTGGATGCCCCCGGCGATCACCGCTGTTGGCTGCCTGATCCTGTTCTTCTTTGCCGGCGATATCCTGACCTTCCTGTCGCCCATCGTTGCCCCGAATTGAGGAGAGGCTGATGTCAAACCACCCCCCCTCAACCGATGATCCGGCGAACTGGCCGCGCCTTGGGCGCCTGTTAAGCTGGGTCGACAGACCCGGCAGTGCGCATCGGCTGTTCTGGGGCCTCGCCATGGTCTGCATTGTCTTGGTGATGCTGGACTTCACCTATAAAAAATATGGCCATTTCGGGGTCGAGGCGATCCCCGGCGCCTATGGCATCTATGGCTACGTGATGTTCACCCTGCTGATCTTCGCCGCCAAAATCCTGCGCGATTTCATCAAGCGGCCCGAAAATTACTACGGCGACAAGGCGGTGGATTCGGAAACCTACCCCGAGGATCAGCTGGATCGGGTGCAATATGGCGACTAGCATCCCAACCGCCTATCTGTTTTTCGCCGCCGCCATCGTGCTGCTGGCGCTGCCGAAAGGGCAGGCGCGCAGCATCCTGCTGCTGGTCGTGCCGATCATCGCGGGCCTGCACGTCTGGATGCTGCCCGAGGGCAGCCTTGCCACCGTCAGCTTCCTTGGCCTCGACCTTGACCTGTCGCGCGTTGACCGCCTGAGCCGCGTCTTCGCCCTGATCTTCTGCCTTGCCGCATTCATCGGCAACCTGTTCGCCTGGCACGTCCGCGATCCTGTGCAGCAGGTTGCAGCGCTGCTTTATGCCGGGTCGGCGATCGGCGCGGTCTTTGCGGGCGACCTGATCACTCTGTTCATTTATTGGGAGGGGACGGCCATCGCCTCGGTCTTCCTGATCTGGGCGCGGGGAACGACGGCGGCTTATCACACCGGGATGCGCTATCTGATTATCCAGATCGGATCGGGCGTTATCCTGCTGGCAGGCGTCGGGCTGGTCTGGCAGGAGACCGGCAGTCTGACGTTCGGAGCGATGACACTGGGCAGCCTTGGCACCTGGCTGATCTTCCTGTCCTTCGGCATCAAATGCGCCTTCCCGCTGCTGCATAACTGGCTGCAGGACAGCTATCCAGCCGCCACCATCACCGGCACCGTGATCCTGTCGGCCTTCACCACCAAGCTGGCCGTTTATGCGCTGGCACGCGGCTTCGCGGGCACCGAAATCCTGATCTACATCGGCGTCGTCATGACCCTGTTCCCGATCTTCTTTGCCGAGATCGAGAACGACCTGCGACGGGTGCTGGCCTATTCCCTCAACAACCAGCTGGGCTTCATGGTGGTCGGCATCGGGGTGGGGACCGAGATGGCGCTGAACGGCACCGCCTCCCACGCCTTCGCGCATATTCTTTACAAAGCGCTGCTGTTTATGAGCGTCGGCGCAGTGATGTTCCGTACAGGCACCTCAAAGGCGTCCGAGCTTGGCGGCCTTTACCGTACCATGCCGAAGACTGCGATCTTCTGCTTGATCGGCGCGGCGTCGATCTCGGCGTTCCCGCTGTTTTCCGGCTTCGTGACGAAATCTTTGATTCTGGACGAAACGGCCTCGGCGCATTACCCGCTGATCTGGGCGCTGCTGGTCTTTGCCTCGGCAGGCGTGCTGAGCCATTCCGGCATCAAAATTCCGTTCTTCACCTTCTTCGCCCACGACAGTGGAATGCGCCCGGCCGAGGCGCCGAGGCATATGCTGTTGGCGATGGGGATCACCGCGTTCCTGTGCGTTTTCATCGGGGTATTCCCGGATACGCTCTATGCGATTCTGCCCTACCCGGTGGAGTATCACCCCTACACGATGAACCATGTCGTCGCGCAGTTGCAATTGCTGCTGTTTGCGATTCTGGCTTTTGGCGTTCTGATGCGCACCGGCATGCACCCGCCCGAAATCCGGGCTGTAAATCTGGACACTGATTGGACGTATCGCAAGGCCGCGCCCTCGGTCATCGGGCTGGCGGCGCGGGGGGTTGCGCAGGTCTGGAATGCGGTGACGGGCAAGGTGACGCGGATAGTGGAGGCGACCATTGCGCGGCTTTACCGCAGCCACGGGCCAGAGGGTCGCATGGCCTCGGTCTGGCCGACGGGCGCGATGGTTCTGTGGCTGGGGATCTTGCTGGGCGTGACACTGATCGTGAGTTTTGTGAGTTAAAGCGCGCGCAATTCTGCTATTCGCCAAAAGCGATTAGTCGACATGTATGTGGAATTTCGTGCCAAAAACTTCCACAGCGACCACTCCTTTGAAGCCGGTTGGTGCGGTATACGCCAGCGGCAAAGCTGGCACAAAACCGCCGCAGGCATTGCTCATCGTTGTACCGTTGCCCGATCGCCCGCCGTTCGGATTGAATGGCAACAGCGAAAACTTCCCTGCTTTTTTGGTGCGCCACTTGATATTCTTTTGTACCGTACGTGCGCTGGGAAAATTGCGTTTGCAGTCGGCTGCGCGAACTGGATAGACGACTTTGGTTTGCCCGGACTTAAATTTGTATTGAACTTCTGAACTGTCATGAGCCAATACCGGCTGTGTGACGTGAAGTGCAATAATCGAAGCAACGATAGTTTTTTTCAAGTGACCGCCTTTCGCGAGGAATTTTGATCATTGCACGATTGCCGGTAAACGTCACCGAATACTTCAAACTTCAAACTTCAATCCTCAAAGCGTGGCGAATAATATGTAGCAGTTGGAGTTATGTTCGCCTCACGCTACAGCGTTCCACGCCATTCCGGCAAGTACCGCGCCGACCATCGCCAGCCCGATGTAGGCAACAAAAACCCGTGGTTTCACCAGCGCCCAGACCGCAATCGCCGCCGGAATGCAGCTGACGCCACCTGCGATGACAAAGGACATCGCTGCGCCATTGCTCATCCCCTGCGCCAACAGTGCGTCGACCAGTGGCACGGCGGCATAGCCGTTAAGGTAGGCTGGTGCGCCGACCAATGCGCCCAGAATGATCGGGAACACGCCGCTGCCGCCCAAAACCCCGGCGATCCAGTCTGCGGGGACATAGTGCAGCATCAGCGCCTCGATCAGATAGGCCAGCACCAGCCATTTGGTCAGGAAAAGGGCGTTTTCCAGCGCCGTATTGCGGAAAGTATCGCGCCGGTCACCCTCGGCCCAGAAACGCCAGTTGGTCTGACCCGAGAACGGCGAGGGGCCGCAGCCGCAGCCTTTTGCAGCCGGACGCGCGCGCAGCGGGTCGGCAAACACCGGACTGCTGGCGAAGGCTTTGACGACAAAGCCACCCCCCAGCCCTAGGGCCACGGCGGCCAGCGTCTTGGCGGTCGCAAATCCGGTGCCCAGCGTTCCGGCGGTGATCGCGAACATCGCCGGATCCATCAGGGGTGAGGCCAGCCAGAATGCCATGACCGCGCTCAGCGGTGCACCAACCGCCAGCATAGCGGCGATGAAGGGGATCACCTCACACGAACAGAACGGCGACAGCCCGCCCAGCATTGCTGCAAGGACGATCATGCGTGTCTCGCGCCCTTCGAAGGCGCGGGCCAGCAAGGCCTCAGCACCGCTGGCCTTGAGGTAGGCGACGGCAAGCACCGCGAAGGCGATGAACGGCAGCGTGCCGACGAAGGCGCGGGCGGCGAAACCCAGCATTGGACCGACCTGAGGCCAATCGAAGATGGCCACCAGAAGGACCAGAATGGCACTGGCCAGCCATGCCTTGTCGGGCATCCAGTTGCGGCCCTGTTGGTCGTGCGTCGCGTCGGTCATCCGCCGTGTCCTTCGTTTGCCCCGTGTTTTGCGTGCGGGTCTTCGCTATCGGCGCAGCATTCGCTGAGGAGATATGCGGCAAGCGCTTCCATCTCGGAATAATCGGCGGCGATGCAGATGATCTGCCGCCCGTCGCGGACCTGGTTGACCAGCCCGGCGGCGCTGAGGATTTTCATGTGATGCGTCAGGGTCGAACCTGAAACACCGCTCCGCGTGCCCAGCGTTCCGATGGTCAGCCCGTCCGGCCCGGCGCGCACCAGCGTGCGCAGCACGCTCAGCCGTTGTTCCGAGCCGAGGGCCGCAAAGGTCGATGCGGCCTTTTCGACCGGCAGAAGGGGGGTGTCCTGTTTCATATTTCGACATATCTAGAAATATCGAAATTATGTCAAGTCGGTTTGTCGCCCGTGTCCATAAGCGCTAGACCCGCGTCATGGCCACCGACCTTGCCCAATGCACCCTTTGCGCCGAACGTTTCGCTGCGACCAGAACCGCGCATGCGCCGCGCCCAGTGCTGTGGTTTCGCCAATCTGCACGGCTGTTGATCGCAGGGCAGGCGCCGGGGATGCGGGTGCATCAGTCCGGCGTGCCGTTTGATGACCAGTCGGGAGATCGGTTGCGCGACTGGATGGGCGTTGGGCGCGATACTTTCTATGACCGCGACCGGATTGCCATCGTGCCGATGGCGTTCTGCTTTCCGGGATATGATGCCAAGGGCAGCGATCTGCCCCCTCCCGCAGTTTGCGCGAAGATCTGGCGGCAGGGGGTTCTGGACTCATTGCCATCCGTCCAGTTGACCCTTCTGATCGGCGGGCATGCGCAGCGCTGGCACCTGGGCACGCGCAACGTGACCGACACGGTGGCTGATTGGCGCGCCCATGCCCCCGCGGTGATCCCACTGCCGCATCCGTCGTGGCGCAACACCGGCTGGCTGAAGAAAAATCCCAGGTTCGAGGCCGAGCTGCTGCCGGTTCTGCGCGCGCAAGTGGCGGAGGTTCTGGGATGAGCGAGACCCCCCTCGATCAGGCGCATCTGGCGGCCGAGGCGGACCCGGATCAGCGATTGCGGTTCTTCGACCGGCTGGCGGGGGCGGAGTTGTTTTTGCTGTTGGAGTGTGATGAACCGAAGGTGTTCGAGCTGTCCGACGGGCCGATTGTGCTGGCCTTCGATACCGAGGCCCGGCTTGCCGAATTCGCCCCGGCAGGCGCTGAGCGGGCCGAGATCACCGGGCGTTCGATGGTGGCGATGCTGGCCGGGCAGGGCGTCGGGCTGGGTCTGAACCTGAGCGTCGCGCCCTCGTCCCAGATCCTGGGGCCGGACGCGCTCGACTGGCTGGCGGGGATGCTGGACCAAGGCCCGGCGGAGGTGTCTGGCAGGCCCAAGGCGTTGCGCGCGCCGGGCCACGCACCCGAGGCGCTATTGCGCGCGCTGGATGAAAAACTGTCCGCCGCCGCCGGACTGGCGGATGCAGCCTATCTGGCCGAAGCGGATTGGGACAATGGGGCGTCGGGCCACCTGCTGGCGGTTATCGGCGCGCCCGAAGGTGCGCGCAACGCCCTGTCGCGGGCGGTGGGTGAAGCGCTGGTGTTTTCGGGGATCGAAGCCGGTGCCGTGGATGTGAGTTTCCATTACCCGGGCGACCCGGTCGTTGCGACGCTGAAGCGTGTGGGATTGCGCTTTGATCTGCCGCAACTGGGGTTGGTGCCAACGATGCCGGGTAGCGATCCGACGCGACCACCGAAGCTGCGATAGGGGGCAGGTTAAAAAACTTCATGCCTCCGGCGGGGATATTTTCGACAAGAAGACGGGCACGGCCTCAGTAGCCTGCGGTTCGGTCGACCAGATGCAGCAGGGGTTCGCCGGCTTCGCTGCGGCGGATGTTTTCTGCGATGATCGTGACGGCCGTTTCAGGGCGGGTTTCCGAGGCGATGTGCGGCGTCACGGTCACACGCGGATGCGCCCAGAACGGGTGATCACGGGGCAGGGGTTCGATGCGAAAAACGTCCAGCGTGGCGCGGCTGATCTGGCCGGTGTCGAGGGCCGCCAGCAGTGCCTCGTCGTCGATCAGCGGGCCGCGACCTGGATTAAGGATCGAAGCGCCGCGCGGCATGAGCGAGAGTGTTCCGGCGTTCAGCAGCCCCTCGGTCCCGGCAGTTTGCGGCAGCAGGAGGATGAGGATCTCAGAGCACGCCATGATTTCGCGCAGCCCGTCCTGCCCGCTGTGGCATGTTATTCCGTTGATCTGTTTGGGGCGGCGGCTCCAACCGGAGACGTTGAAATTCAGCCCGGCAAGGGCCAGCGCTGCGGCTGATCCAAGCGTACCAAGGCCGAGGAGTCCGATGCGGCGATTGCGGGCCAGTGGCGGGGTGATTTGTTGCCAGGTTCCGGGCGCTGCCTCTAGATGGGCGTCCATGCCGATGTGGTGGCGCATGGTATGGGCGACGATCCATTCGGTCATGCCCTCGGTCATGCCGGGGTCGACCATGCGGGCCAGCGGCTGGGTCAGGGTCGGGTTTGTGATGATCCGTTCGACCCCGGCCCAGAGGCTGAGAACGGCGCGCGCCCGCGTGTAGGGCGTAAGATCAGTGATTGCGCCGTCGGGGGAATAAACGATGAAATCGACCTGTTCCGGGGGGGCGTCCGTGGTCAGCGTTGCGTCTACGCCTGCGGCTTGCAACGCCTTCGCCAAAGGACCTTCGTACCGGGGCCAGTTTGCCGGGGCCGCATCGAACAGGACAGTGACGCTCATTTACCGCGCGGCCTGTGGACGTGGGCGGACTGTGCCAGCCCGAATGCGGCGAGCAAAACGATCATGGCGGTTCCTCCGTAGCTGATCAGTGGCAGTGGCACGCCGACGACCGGCATCAGCCCCATCACCATGGCCATGTTGACGGCGAAGAACAGGAAGAATGTCGCCCCGACGCCCAGTGTGACCAGTGACCCGAAGCGATCCTTGTTGGTCAATGCCGACGTGATGCAGAACATCAGGATCAGCCCATAGAGCACAAGTAAAGAGATGGCCCCGACAAAGCCGAATTCCTCGGCCAGGGTTGTGAAGATGAAGTCGGTGTGTTTTTCGGGCAGGAAGTTCAGGCGCGACTGGGTTCCCTGCATGAAGCCCCGGCCCGAAAACCCGCCCGAGCCGAGGGCGATTTTCGACTGGGTGATGTTATAGCCCGCGCCCAGCGGATCTGATGAGGGATCAAGAAAAGTGTCGATGCGGCGGAACTGATAATCTTTCAGCAACTGCCAGTCGGTGCCACGCGACAGCAGGGTCGTATAGACGACCCCGACGCCCGCAATGATGACGGCGATGAAATACGCCCAATGGACCCCGGCGACGAACATCATGATGCCCCCGCCCGCGACCAGCAGGATCGCGGTGCCCAGATCAGGTTGTTTCAGGACCAGGAAGGTCGGCACCAAGATCAGCGCCATGGGCACAAGTACCCAAAGCGGATGAGAGGTTCTTTCAACCTCCAGCCAGTCGTAATAGGCGGCGAGGATCATCACCAGCGTGACTTTGGTCAGCTCGGACGGTTGCAGCCGCATGAAACCAAGGTCGATCCAGCGTTGCGCGCCGCCGCCGCTGAAGCCGAAGAATTCGACCAGCAGCAGCAGCAGGATCGACACCGCATAGGCCAGGCCCGCCATGTTACGCCAGAACCAGATCGGCACCATCGCGATGACGAACATGGCCGCC
>Ga0209273_10000847_pt1 | contig 33367 bp, 32 predicted proteins | sample tdAd471_FD_187126 | JGI IMG/M metagenome (GOLD analysis project Ga0209273, IMG submission 187126) | Marine sediment microbial communities from the Atlantic coast under amendment with organic carbon and nitrate - tdAd47.1 (SPAdes)... | ecosystem: Environmental > Aquatic > Marine > Coastal >...
GGTTTGCATTACATCCCTGTATAAGGCAATGGATTCATCAAAGTTTCCTGACAGTTGCTCTACCTTCGCAAGACCATTGAGGGTTTTAAACATCCCAGCCTTGTTTTTGATGGTTTCCCAGATAGGTTTGGCAAGTTGAAAGTAATGTCTAGCGGAATCAAAAGAGTAGGTGCGACGAAAGTAGTTGCCATAATTAAAGAGTGCGTCACCTTCCCCTTTTTTATAATCGAATGCCTTGGATAACCGAAGTTGCTCTTTAACGTAGGGCAATACGTCCTCCGGTTTCTTTTTTTGAAATACTTCGTAATAGAGATTATCAAGCGTTTCAATTTTATTGATACCCTCGCTTTGGTTTTGATAAACCGTAAGAAGACTATCGAGTGTTGAATCCTTTTGTGCAAATAAAAGACTGGTCGAAAGCAAAAGAAGGCCACCCAAAACGTGGGATATGGTTTTCATGGAGGCTGATTTGCTAACTAAAATAAACATTTTAGCTCAACTTTTTGAAAAAGAGGGGTTTGAGCTATTGAAGAATGCTTTGGTAAATTTTTTAGAACAAATCCTTGAAATGGGATTTTACCTCAAACAGTGTTGCCTCTTTCATGGTGTCGAACCTAATATCTGCATGCCCCACACGCTCTTCAGGACCTATGCCAACGCTATGGAACTTTCCCGCTTTGGCCGCATCGATTCCTTTCTCCGCATCTTCGAAAACAATGCAGTTTTCGGGCTGCAGGCCTAATTTTTCCGAAGCGTACAAGAAAATATCCGGGGCCGGTTTGCTTTTGGAAACGCTGTTGCCATCACCAATTACATCAAAAAAATGGGAGGCTTTAAGCTGTTTTAACACCTTTTGAGCGTTTTTGCTCGCACTGCCCAAGGCCACACTGAACCCTTCCGACCTTAAATGGGTCAAAAGCTCTCGGGCACCGGGCAAATAATCTTCTGGTGTCATATCGTCCAGACTTTCCACATAGATGTCGTTCTTTTTAGTGGCCAGTTCAACCACCGTATCATCATCCAAGGATACCCCATTGTGGTCCATAATCACATTAATGGAATCCATTCTTGAAATCCCTCTCAATTTTTCATTCAGGTCACGGTCAAATTGCCAACCCATATCGTCGGCCAATTTTTTCCAAGCAGCGTAGTGAAGTTCTGCGGTATCGGTAATCACGCCATCCAAATCAAAAATGAATCCCTTAATCATGGTCAATGCTTTTTAAAGAACAAAGAAATAATGAAAACCATTAAGAAAAAAACTAGATAAGGTTATGTTTTTTTCGAATGAAAATGTATGATAAACCTAAACCGATTGAATTGTTAATAACCCTTGGGAATAACTTGATGGAAAAAGTTGTCTTAAATAACCTTTAAAAGATACTTTTGCAACTAAAGCAAATTGCTATTTTTGTCCATGCATAACAACGTACTCATCCTAGACTTTGGTTCCCAATACACACAACTGATTGCAAGACGCGTAAGGGAACTTAACATTTATTCAGAGATTAAACCTTATAACAAACTGCCCGAAGATTTGTCGGAGTATAAGGCTGTTATACTTTCCGGTTCTCCATCTTCAGTGCGTTCGGAACAGGCTCCCCATCCTGATTTATCGGGAATAAAAGGCAAAAAACCTTTACTGGGAATCTGCTATGGTGCACAATATTTGTCCCATTTTAATGGGGGGAACGTGGCACCATCGGCCACCCGTGAATATGGTAGGGCCAATTTATCCTATGTAAATACAGAGGATGATTTTTTGCAAGATATTGGAGAGGGTAGCCAGGTATGGATGAGCCATAGCGATACCATTAAGGAACTTCCGGAAGGAGCCATACGTTTGGCAAGTACCCACGATGTGGAGAACGCTGCCTATAAAATTGATGGTGAAGCGACCTACGGAATTCAATTCCACCCTGAAGTATACCACACCACTGACGGTAAAAAGCTTTTGGAAAACTTTTTGGTGAACATTGCCGGACTGGAACAGGATTGGACGCCAGATGCCTTTGTGGAAACAACGGTGGAAGAACTAAAGGAGGAAATCGGTGATGAAAAAGTAATTTTGGGACTGTCCGGTGGAGTGGATTCCAGCGTGGCGGCCATGTTGTTGCATAAAGCTATTGGAGACCATTTGTACTGTATTTTCGTAAACAACGGGTTGCTTCGTAAAAATGAGTTCGAAAGTGTTTTGGACCAATACAAAGACATGGGGCTTAATGTAAAGGGCGTTGATGCTTCGGCACGCTTTTTGGACGCTTTGAAGGGAGAATCCGACCCTGAAGGAAAAAGAAAAATCATTGGCAGGGTCTTTATTGAGGTTTTTGATGACGAATCGCACAAGGTGGAAAATGCAAAATGGTTGGCACAGGGAACCATTTATCCAGATAGGATTGAATCGGTTTCAGCGAGCGGAGGACCATCAGCAGTAATAAAAAGTCATCACAATGTAGGAGGATTGCCCGATTATATGAAATTGAAAGTAGTGGAGCCCTTGAAAATGTTGTTCAAAGATGAGGTGCGAAGAGTAGGGGCAAGTATGGATATGCCAGCGGAAATTTTAGGAAGGCACCCGTTTCCGGGCCCTGGTTTGGGAATCCGTATCTTGGGAGACATTACCCTGGAAAAGGTGGCTATTTTACAAGAAGTGGACGCCATTTTTGTTGATGGATTAAAAAAATGGGGACTTTATGACAAGGTTTGGCAGGCCGGAGCCATGCTTTTGCCCGTAGATAGTGTAGGAGTTATGGGAGATGAACGTACCTACGAAAAATGTGTGGCGCTAAGAGCCGTTGAAAGTACCGATGGTATGACAGCCGATTGGGTAAATTTACCCTACGAATTCCTACAAAAGACCTCTAATGATATAATAAACAAGGTTAAAGGCGTTAATAGAGTGGTGTATGACATTAGCTCAAAACCACCGGCAACTATAGAATGGGAATGAAAAAACATATGTTACAACTGGTTTTTACCGTGGTCCTTTTGTTGGCCATGGTTCCGGTTTCTGCACAAAACTACGCAACGCATGCTGTAAAAGAAGGGGAAACGCTTAAAAGCATTTCTCAACAATACCGGGTGACCCCTTATAGTATCTTGCAGGCCAATAAGGAAATCAAAAGTGCTTCCGATGTAAAGGAAAACACCATTCTTATAATTCCTTTGAATGGACAAACTACAGAAAAGAAAACGGAGACCAAGGAGGAAGAGCAAGAAGAAGAGGTGAAGCCAATTCGTTTTGTTCGGCACAGGGTACGAAGAAAGGAAACCCTCTTTGGATTAACCCAGAAGTACAATATTACCGAAGATCAGCTCAAACGGTACAATACCAAATTGTATTCCGAAACCCTTGATCGGAGAATGATACTCCAGATTCCTGTATTTCCAGAGGTTGATCCCGATGAAGAAAAAGAACTGGACTTTGAGATCTATACCGTTCAACCCAAAGAAACCCGTTGGAGCATTGCACACAAATATGGTATAAGTGTGGACAGCCTTTTGGTATTGAATCCCGAGTTGGACAAAAACACCAATTACTTGGCCGCTGGTGAGGAATTGAAACTGCCGAGACCAAAAGGAGATAGTCTCAAAGAACAAAAAACGGAAATATTTACTTCCTATACGGTACCGCCAAAAATGACCCTTTACAGTTTGGGAAGAACGTATGGTATTCCAACGGATTCCATTGTTAGGTTGAACCCCGAGATTGTTAAAGAGGGAGGCCTAAAAGAAGGCATGGTGGTTCGATTGCCAAAAAAGAAGGACGATAAAGGCGAGGTAAACACCGAAAACTTCATTTTTTATGAAGTAAAGCCCAAGCAAAACATTTTTAGAATCACCCAAAACCTGAAAATCACACGAGATGAGTTGTTCCGTTTGAACCCAGCTCTTGAAAATGGTTTAAAAGCGGGAATGGTTTTAAAATTGCCCAAAGAAAAGGCTGAAGAATTAGAAGTGAAGAATGCCTTGGTACTGGATAAAATCAATTTGATAGATAGCATCAACGTAGAGAACAGGCCAAAGTTGGTCTTTATGCTTCCGTTTAGATTGGACAAGGTCAATGTGAACGATACCGAGAAGGCCGAAGAGCTTATCAAAAACCGCAGGGATCTTGCCTTGAGCCTTGGATTTTACACAGGGGCCATGGTAGCTTTGGATTCCATTAAAAAACTGGGGGTTTCAGTAGATGTAAAAACCTACGATACCCAATTGGACCAGGCCAAGGTAAAGGAAATTTTGTTTAGGGAGACCTTGACAGGCGTAGATGCCATTATTGGCCCATTGGCTGCAGGACCATTGGATGAAGTGGCCGTTAAAGCTGCTGGCAAAAATATTCCCGTAATCGCTCCGATTTCTTCCGACAGCAAATTGAGCCATAGCAACGTGTTCTTTTCTGTGCCAAGAGATGTGGTGCTTCGTGAAAAAATGATATCCTATATGGAAAAAATCCACAAGGATGAGAACATCATCATTATCGCGGACTCCACCCATCAAGTAGCACACGATTCCATATTGAGTAAATTTCCTTCGGCGCAAATAGCCAAGGTGATTGATAACAGGTCGCTGCACTTGGATGAATTTTTGGTTCAGCTTTCCGAGGATAGGGAAAACTGGGTGTTTTTGGAAACAGATCAGCCCAATATGGTGGCCAGTGTTACCTCCATTTTAAATTCTGCAAATGCCAGAGTTGTTGGCGAGGAGGAAGCAAAAGAAATCAAGGTTCGTATGTTTACCACCAGTTACAATGGAGCTTTTGAAGATGATGCGGTTTCCAAAACCCATCTTTCCAATCTAAAATTCACATATCCCTCGCTCTACAAAGAATCAGGTAACGATGCATTTACAAAGGCATATACCCAAAAATATAACGGGGTACTGCCCGATAGATATGCCGTTCGAGGATTTGATGTTACCATGGATGTGCTGCTCAAGCTCGCCTACAAGAAGAACCTGTTTGAAACCTCAAAATATATTGGACTAACGGAGTATGCCGGAAATGGATTTGACTATTTCAATGATTGGGCTTCCGGTTATTTTAATCGTGCCTGTTATATTATGGAGTATGAAGATTTGAGGATAAAAGAAGTCGATATAAAAGATGACAGCAAAAGTAACCTATAACGGAAACCTTAGAACAACCTGTGTTCACCTGCGCTCTGGAAGCGAATACCTGACAGATGCCCCTGTGGACAACAACGGCAAAGGAGAGGCATTTTCGCCCACAGATACCGTAGCCACCGGATTGGCCAATTGTATGATGACCATGATGGGCATAAAGGCCCGTGATATGGATGTGGATTTAACGGGTTCCACTGCTGAGGTCACCAAACATATGGCGGCCAACCCCAGAAGGATTTCCAAGATCGAAGTGAAATTTGAGCTGCCCTCATCGGTTTCCGAAAAACACAGAAAAATTTTGATGCATACCGCCAATACCTGCCCGGTACATTACAGTTTGCATCCCGACATTGAAAAAGAAATCGATTTTAATTGGGTAAAATAACTGCCATAGGATGCCTTCTTTTACTTGGTTTTTTTGGACTGGCGCAAGAAATCGAGGAGGGAGTTCCGTGGAATGAGAACATACGCCTAACTTGGGCCGATTTTAAGGGGAAAGTACCCCCTGCCGAAGAATCCGCGGCATCCACGGCCAGCGGCATCAGTTATTCGTACTCGGCCAATCTGTTGCATCACGAGGTTAAACTGGATTTTGAGGTGAACGCTTATTTTTATCCAAACGAATCTTGGTACCGCCCTAAATTGTGCAACGAAAATACCTTGGCCCACGAACAGCTTCATTTTGACATTACAGAGGTTTTTGCGCGTAAGATGCGCGATAAACTTCGAAGGACTTCCTTTTCCGATGATGTAAAAGCAGAGGTGCGTAAGATTTACGCGGATATCCTCAAAGAACTACAAACATATCAAGAACGCTATGATTGGGAAACCAACTTTTCCCGAAACAGGGAAAAGCAGTTGGAATGGAACCAAAAGATAGCTGAAGCCTTGAAAAACGAAGCAAAAGGTTAATTGTATTTCTCCTTAATTGGTTGACATTTTTTAGCTGTAGAATAAAAAAATGAGGGGACTAGCCCCTCAAATTCTATATCCATACACTAAAAGTGTTTCTTTTTTAAACATCACACCGCATAAACCCATCTTTTAGCGCCGAAATCTTATCGTCCCAGGTTACAATAAATTCTTGAGCCACGTAGCCTTTGAATCCGGTGTCGTGAATGGCCTTGATGATGGCAGGGTAGTAAAGTTCCTGTGTTTCATCAATCTCATGCCTACCGGGAACGCCTGCCGTGTGGTAGTGCCCAAAATAGGGATGATAATTTTGAATACTTCGGATAATGTCGCCTTCTTGGATTTGCATGTGGTAGATATCGAACAATAATTTAAAATTGTCACTGCCCAAATGCTTGCACAGTTCCACGCCCCATAAAGAGTTATCGCACATATAATCCGGATGGTTCACTTGGTTAAAAAGCTCCATTTGGATGACAACACCGTGCTCTTCCGCCAAGGGCATAATTTGGGAAAGTCCGTCCACGCAGTTTTGCAGTCCCACATAATCGTTCATCCCATCACGGTTGCCACTAAAACAAATCAGGTTGGTATAACCCGCTTCTGCCACTTTCGGAATCATTTCCGTGTAGTTTTTTATGAGCTGCTCGTGGTATTTCGGATTGTTCCAGCCTTTGTCCAGACCAATTTCGGCTCCATTGCACATAGAGCAATGTATGTCGTACTTCTTTAATATGGGCCATCTATCGGGACCTACGAGGTCAATGGCCTTGACACCCAGTTTGTTCAGGGTCTTTAAAAAATCTTCCAGTGGGATATCGTTGAAACACCATTCGCATACACTATGGTTGATGTTGCCCTTCAGTTTGAATTCTTTGGTTGGCCCAGGGCTGTTTGAAGCCAGGGCAGAGGTCGAGGCCAGTCCTGCAGACCCAACGGCAGCAGTGGCTATAAAATTTCTACGTTTCATTTTTCGGATTTGTTCTGGGAAAGATAGTATTTTAGACCTAGATATGGAAATACGCCCCGATTCAAAACAGCTCTTGGAACTGGCACATTACAGGATGCCCTTTGGCAAATTCAAAGGGCGCTATCTAGTGGATTTGCCCTTGCCCTATCTGGTTTGGTTCCGCCAAAAAGGTTTCCCCAAAGGGAAGCTGGGCGATTACTTGAACACGATGTTGACCATCAAGGATAACAACCTGGAACCCATCATCAGAAAGCTGCAAAAAGATTTTCCTCGCGAATCTACCTGATTTTTGCCCAGCAATTACTAATTTTACGCCCCGTAATAGCATCATCAATATGTCAGATACCAAGTACATTTTCGTTACGGGAGGCGTTACCTCTTCATTGGGTAAGGGAATTATCGCCGCATCCTTGGCCAAGTTACTGCAGGCCAGGGGCTACCGAACCACCATACAAAAATTAGACCCCTACATCAATGTGGATCCGGGAACACTGAATCCTTATGAGCATGGCGAATGTTATGTGACCGACGATGGTGCAGAAACCGACCTGGACCTTGGCCACTACGAACGCTTTTTAAATGTTCGCACTTCCCAGGCCAATAACGTAACTACAGGAAGAATCTACCAAAGCGTTATCGAAAAAGAACGTAGAGGTGAGTTTTTGGGCAAGACCGTACAAGTGGTGCCCCATATTACCAATGAGATCAAGGAGCGTATCCAAATTTTGGGCAAGAGTGGGGATTACGACATCATTATTACTGAAATAGGAGGTACGGTAGGGGATATTGAGTCCTTGCCCTATATTGAAGCTGTTCGTCAGTTGCTTTGGGAATTGGGCGAGCATAACGGAATTGTAATTCATTTGACCTTGGTACCATTTTTATCCGCAGCGGGCGAATTAAAGACAAAGCCAACGCAGCACTCCGTTAAAACTTTAATGGAAAGTGGAATAAAAGCCGATATTTTGGTATGCAGAACCGAGCATGAAATTTCCGAGGACATCAAAGAAAAATTGGCACTGTTCTGTAATGTGAGAAAAGAGGCGGTAATCCAATCCATAGATGCCTCTACGATTTACGACGTTCCCTTGTTGATGCAGGAAGAAGGCTTGGATACCGTTACCTTGGAAAAATTGGCACTTCCCAATGATATCGAACCCAACCTCGATCAATGGAAAGAATTTTTAAATCGTCATAAAAATCCAAAGGATAAGGTTGTTATTGGATTGATAGGAAAATATGTGGAGCTTCCCGATTCCTACAAATCCATACAAGAAGCTTTTATCCACGCAGGAGCTGCCAATGAGGTGGATGTTGAGGTGCGATCCATTCACTCGGAACATCTGTCAGCAAAAAATATAGATAAAAAACTGATGGGGCTGGACGGTCTTTTAGTCGCTCCCGGCTTTGGAGAACGTGGCATCGAGGGCAAGGTAAAGGCTGTAAAGTATGCCCGAGAGAACGATATTCCTTTCCTGGGGATTTGTTTGGGTATGCAAATGGCGGTCATTGAATTTGCCAGAACGGTGCTTGGTTTGGAAAAAGCCAATTCCACCGAGATGAACAAATCAACACCAGACCCGGTTATCAGTTTAATGGAAGAACAAAAATCCATTACCGATATGGGCGGTACCATGCGCTTGGGTGCTTGGGACTGTCAGCTTAAAAAAGGAAGCTTGGCGGAAAAAGTGTATGGCACTTCGGAGATTGAAGAACGCCACAGGCACCGCTACGAATTCAACAATAAGTATAAAGAGCAAATGGAGGAAGCAGGATTGGTCGCTTCTGGGCTAAACCCAAAAACAGGCTTGGTGGAAGTGGTGGAAATTCCTTCGCACCCTTGGTTCGTGGGAGTACAGTACCACCCAGAATACAAGAGTACGGTTGCCAACCCACATCCTTTGTTTGTGGGGTTTGTTAAGGCGGTATTGGCCCAAAAACAGAAACAAAACAATGCCAGTTTGGCATAAAACGCGGTTTTGGGCATATATTTGCCACCTGAAATACCAATAAAATATTTCTACTAAATAGGATTCATGGAAGAAAAGAAGCTGGATATTAAATCCGTTATTGGATTTGTACTGATTTTTGGGATACTCATATTTATGTTTTACCAAAATCAGCCCACGCCAGAAGAGTTAGAAGCTCAACAAGCAGAGCAAGCGCAGATTGAAGCAGAGGAAGCCAAAGCAGAGGAAGAGGCTGCGCCGGTCCCTGTAGAGGAAACGCCGACCATCAATTTACAGGATTCCACAGCAGTGGCCCAGTACAAAAATACGGTGGGTGCCTTTGGATTTACACAAACGGTGGATGCATCAACCATTTTGGAAAATGAAGTACTTCGACTGGAAGTATCCAATAAGGGTGGACAAATCGTAGAGGCCAAAATGCAGAATTTTGTGACGCACGATTCTGTACCGGTTTATCTGGTAAAGGAAGGGAATGCCAATTTTGCCCTGAATTTTACCACTTCCGACAATCTCGTTCTTAGTACCGCAGACCTTTACTTTGAGCCGTCCCTTACCCAAAGTGGGGATAACCAAGTACTTTCCATGAAGGCCAAAGTGGCCAACAACCAATTTTTGGAGTATCGTTACGAAATGAAGCCAAACGACTATTTGGTTGATTTTACAGTACGCTCCCAAGGTTTGAGCGGAGTTTTCAATACCAGTAAGCCCGTTACCTTGGAGTGGGATTTAAAAGGATTGCGCCACGACAAAAGCGTGCAGTACGAAAATAGATATACCCGCTTAACGTACAATCACGACGAAGGTAGCATTAGCAAACTTTCGGAAAGCAGCGATTTTGACGAAGAAACCGAGGTAGATATAAAGTGGCTGTCGTACCGTCAGCACTTTTTCAGTTCTATTTTGGCAACGGACGATCATTTTAAAACAGCTGATTTAACTTCCACCAACTTGGTCGAGGAAGAGAGCAAGGAACTTCAATTTACAAAAGCATATACCACGAGGGCTCCATTGGAGCTTCAAGGCGGTGAATTGTCACAAAATATGTATTGGTACTACGGACCTACCGATGTAAAGGTGCTCGATGATTATCAAGATTTGGGCCTTGCCGATTCCATACCATTTGGATGGGGAATTTTTGGATGGATCAACCGTTACGTGTTTACCCCGTTCTATACGTTCTTGAGTTCGTTCTTGCCCTATGGAATAGCCATTGTGATCATGACGATTTTGGTGCGATTGGCCCTTTCTCCGGTGACTTACAAATCGTATTTGTCCCAAGCAAAGATGAAAGTATTGAAACCAGAGATTTCGGAAATCAGTGAAAAGTATAAGGACAATGCCATGAAAAAGCAACAGGAGACGATGAAGGTCTACAATAAGGCAGGGGTAAGCCCCATGAGCGGTTGTGTGCCCGCCTTGTTGCAGTTGCCCATTTTCTACTCCCTTTTCATGTTTTTCCCGACTTCCTTTGCGTTGCGACAAAAACCGTTTTTATGGGCTGAGGATTTATCATCTTACGACACTATTTTCGAATTACCGTTTACCATACCATTTTATGGTGATCACGTATCCTTGTTCCCGATTTTAGCATCCGTGGCCATATTTTTCTATATGCAGATGACAACAGGACAGAGCATGCAGATGCAACAGCAACCGGGAATGCCGAACATGAAATTTATCATGTACCTATCACCCGTTATGATGTTGTTCTTCTTTAACAACTACGCGAGTGGATTGAGTTTGTATTATTTCGTTTCCAACTTGATTACCATCTTTATTATGCTGGCGATTAAGAATTACATTCTGGACGAGGATAAAATCCATGCACAGATACAGGAGAACAAGAAGAAACCTAAAAAAGAAAACAAGTTCCAGCGTAAAATGCGCGAGATGATGGAACAGGCCGAAGAGCAAAAGAAATCAGGAAAAAGATAATCCTGAGTTAGCATACTTTTTGGTTCAAATAAAAAACTCCCTCAAGATTTTCTTGGGGGAGTTTCCATTTATAGGTATAGTTTGGAAAGATTTGGGACTCCAAAGATGCGGTAATACCTACATTCAAAAAATAAAAAGTTGTCAAATAGCTTCTTTTTGTGGGCAGACAATCCGTTTTTGATGTGTCATCGATGAACGGTAAATCCTATGGATAAAAAGCCCCCTCAACTTTAGTTGAGGGGGCTTTTCCATGCACTTTATCTATGATAAAAAATCAAAACTTAGTTCATTGTATCCGGCAGCAATACGGTATCCACAACATGAATCACACCATTTATCGCTTGAACATCAGCGGCACTGATTCCAATGCCCGTGTTTCCAGCGCCATCAGTGATATCGGCAATATTTTCACCAGTTCCCGGTAGGGTAAAGGTCAGGTCATCACCTTCCAAAGTGGTTGCAGTGGCACCATCCATCAAGTCACCGGAGCGTACATTGGCTCCTGCCACTACATGGTGCTGCAATATTGGAATCAAGTCAGCTTCTTCAGGAATACTGGCCAAGGCATCAAATGCGGCGTTGGTAGGGGCGAACACGGTGAATGGATCGCTTCCCGCTCCATCTTGAGCAGACAATACACTGACAAAATCCGTACTTGGCGTCAACTCGGTCAATGCAGTGACCAGGGTAGAGAAGTTAGGGTCAGCAGCGGCAAAAGTTACCACTGTTGGCAAATCGATTACAGCATCTACGGTGTGTATAACTCCATTGCTCGCTACGATATCTGCCATTGCCACGTTACTGGTACCATTTAGTGTTACACCATCATCCGTATTAATGTATAGACTTAAATTCTCGTCAGTAGCATATTCAGCAGCCGTGTTCACATAAGAATTTGCCAAATCTGTAGAGAACGCAGCAGCTCCCACAATCACGTGATTGGAAAGGATTGCATTCAAATCATTTGAATTTGGATTGGTAAATGCACTAAAGGCATCGTTTCCAGGAGCGAATACGGTAAACGTTTCTTCTTCGTTAGATAGTAAATCGGTAAAGGTCGTATTTCCGCCATCGGTCAAAGCGCCTACCAAAGAGGAAAGTCCTGGATTGGCAACCGCGTGGTCCACAATATTTGGAATATCTATTACGGCATCAACTACGTGCACAATTCCATTGATTGCTTTTACATCTGCCGTTACGACTGATGAAGCACCATTGAAAGTTACACCGTCGGTGGTATCAAAAAACAAACTCACATTTTGCTCACCAGCTCCAGTTGCCAATGTACTTGTGTAGCCAGAACCAAGTCCTGTAAGATCTGTTGAAGTAACCTCACCACTAATTACGTGATTAAGCAATACGTTGGTCAAAACATCAACAGGCACGTCTTCTAGAGCAGCACCGTCAAGAAAAGTTTCAAATGCTTCGTCGGTTGGAGCTAATACGGTGAAAGGTCCATCTCCGCGCAATACCGTAGGAAGGTCTCCATCGGCTGCGGTAAGAGCGGCAACCAAATTTTGAAGGTTTTCATTGCCAATAGCCAAGTCTGTAATTGGCACTAAGAGAATGTCCGCTAGTTCGTCCAGAACAGCTTGTGGCAACAATACCTTATCTATGATATGCACTACACCGTTGGAGACTTCAATATCAGCAGTTGTAACCTCCGCATCCACGTCGGTAGCATCTTGGATGAACACGCCCCCTTGGGTAGAAACTTGCAAAGTGGAACCTTGTAAGGTTGTTAGGCTCATGCCATCGCTCAAATCGGTTGAAAGCGCAGCATCTCCCACCACGTGATAAGTTAAAATCACAGCTAGTAAATCTTGTAATTGTTCGGAATTAAAATCATCCAAAGAGTCAAAACCGTCCAGTTGTGCAAGTAAATCGGTGAATGCTTGATTGGTTGGAGCAAATACCGTAAATGGGCCTTCACCACTAAGTGCGGTAATCAAATCATTGTTGGCGCTTTCATCGGCTTTTTGAAGCGCTGCTACTAAAGAGCTCAGTTCGCTGGTGGCTTGCGCAGCTTCAACAATGTTATCTCCTTCTTCTGGGGGTGGAGGAGTAGATCCGTTGTCGTCATCGGAACACGATGTGAATCCGATGAATAAAAATAAAAAGGTAAGTCGGGTTAAATGTTTTAATGCTTTCATGTTGTTATAGATGTTTGTTTAACTATTTAAAAGTATAATTAAACAAAAGGAATCCAATAGTGTTTAACATTTTAAGCTAAAAATTTAACAAAATAAGAATATTGGAAGCTAGCGTTAAGACTGCGGCAACATTTCCTTTAAGATATATTTACTATATTAACTAAACACCAATTCGTACTTTTGTATCCTTAAACACAAGTAATGAAAAAGGTTGTTGTTGGACTTTCGGGAGGGGTGGACTCCAGTGTGACCGCCTATTTGCTCAAAGAGCAGGGCTACGACGTGATAGGTCTGTTCATGAAGAACTGGCATGATGACTCTGTGACCATTTCTGAGGAATGTCCGTGGTTGGAGGACAGCAATGATGCTTTGATTGTGGCAGAGAAGTTGGGCATCCCTTTCCAAACGGTGGACTTAAGTGCTGAATACAAAGAGCGTATCGTGGATTATATGTTCAATGAGTATGAAAGAGGAAGGACTCCAAATCCAGATGTGCTTTGCAATCGGGAGATAAAATTTGATGTGTTTATGAAAATCGCCCTACAACTGGGGGCCGATTACGTAGCAACGGGACATTATTGCAGAAAGGGAACCATCCAAAATGAAGATGGAACCGAAACTTATCAGTTATTGGCGGGAAGAGACCCAAACAAAGATCAGTCCTATTTTTTGTGTCAACTTTCCCAAGAGCAATTGTCCAAAACATTGTTTCCCATTGGAGAGTTGCTAAAACCAGAGGTAAGAAAAATAGCTGCGGACAATAATTTGATCACGGCCGATAAAAAAGATTCCCAAGGATTGTGCTTCATCGGTAAAGTGCACCTGCCCGAATTTTTGCAACAAAAATTAAAGCCTAAAAAAGGGGTGATTGTGGAAGTGCCCAACGATGCTTCCCAATTCGCGACCGCAACCCCAGATTTTCAAAGTGAAAGGGAAAAGTTGGTCTTCCAAGCAGAGAAACCCGTTTATTCTGAAAGCGACGGGAAAGTGGTTGGAGAGCATCAAGGCGCACATTATTTTACCATTGGACAGCGAAAAGGACTGAATGTCGGTGGAACCAAAGAGCCCCTGTTCGTAATCAAGACCGATGTGGATAAGAATATCATCTACACAGGTCAAGGTAAATCACATCCTGGACTATTGCGAAATACACTTTTTATTAAAGAGGACGAACTCCATTGGGTACGCCCCGATCTGGCTTTGGAAGTGGATGAAACTATGGAAGTAATGGCCCGAATTAGATATCGTCAGCCGTTGCAGCTAGCGACCCTCTACAGAGTGGAGAATGGTTTGTACGTGGATTTTAAGGAGAAACAATCCGCCATTACCGAAGGACAGTTTGCTGCTTGGTATATTAAGGATGAGCTGATTGGTTCCGGGGTCATTTCGTAGTCAGCTTCTTTATTTTGATTATTTTGGTGGAAACTGAACAAAATTTTCATGCAAAATAGAATCACACAACTTTTCGGAATAGAATATCCCATTATCCAAGCGGGAATGGTCTGGGCCAGTGGTTGGCGCTTGGCCTCAGCGGTTTCAAACGCAGGTGGGCTGGGCTTGTTGGGAGCGGGCAGTATGTATCCAGAGGTGTTGGAGGAGCACATCATCAAATGCAAAAAAGCTACGGACAAACCATTTGGCGTCAATGTTCCCATGCTGTACCCTGACATTGAAAAGTTGATGGGCATTATCGTAGAACAAGGGGTAAAGATTGTGTTCACTTCTGCGGGAAATCCCAAAACCTGGACCCAATTTCTTCAAGAGAAAGGCATCATCGTTGTTCATGTAGTCAGCAGTGTAAAATTTGCGCTGAAAGCTCAAGAAGCAGGTGTAGATGCCATCGTGGCCGAAGGTTTTGAAGCCGGTGGACATAATGGTAGAGATGAAACAACTACCATGGTGCTGATACCATCCGTAAAAGAAAAAATAAGTGTTCCTCTAATTGCTGCTGGAGGCATTGCCACGGGAAGAGCCATGTTGGCTGCGATGGTTCTCGGAGCGGACGGCGTTCAAGTAGGGAGCAGGTTTGTGGCCTCCCCCGAAGCATCGTCTCACGAACTTTTTAAAAAACGGGTAGTGGATGCCCAAGAAGGTGATACCCAGCTCACTTTGAAAGAGTTGGCGCCTGTAAGATTGCTCAAAAACAAATTTTTTCAGGATGTGCAGCAAGCCTATGCCAGCGGTGCCACTAAAGAAGAGTTGAAGGAACTATTGGGTAGGGCCAGGGCCAAAAAGGGAATGTTCGAAGGTGACATGGTAGAGGGAGAACTGGAAATAGGCCAAGTTTCCGGGTTGATTCACAACATAAAACCTGCCGCAGCAATTGTAGAAGAGTTTATGGCTGAATTCCAGCAAGCAAAAGCGGAAATACAGGAGTATTGAGACATTACTCTAAAATTTAGGCAAACTTTTAATACTTTTACGCAGCGCAATGAGAACACTAATCCCCACATTACTCTTTTTTGTGCTCGCCTCCCAGTGCCATGGGCAAGTGGAGCGGGACAAAGCACTGCATTTTTTGGGCGGTAGCCTTTTTGGTCTTGCAGGAGCCGGAATTGCCAAACAAGCCTCAGAAGGGAATCGTATTTGGACTTTTGTAGGGTCTGTTGCGGGCAGTACCCTTATCGGATTGGCTAAAGAAACCGTGGATGCCGGACAACGAGACAATGGTTGGGACAATGATGATCTTGTAGCAACGATTCTTGGGGGAATCACCATAGGGGTTACTATAGATCTTTTTTCCAAAAAGGATGATCGAGGCAGGTTACGCGGCCGATATTCCCATTTACATATAAAGCAAGATAGGAAACTTCTTATGCCAAAATATGAGTTTGTTTTACTCGACAACAAGCCCCCTTCATTAAACACTTTGGGAATTTCCAATCAACAGCTTACGGTAAAATAAATTGATACTTGCTTTCACTTTTATGGAGTCGAGAATTGTTTTGACCGAAATCCGTCATTTCGAGTTATTTTTTTAAGTGAAAACTATAAAAATTGTATCGAGACCTAGGATTGCAAAGACAAAATGATATAGTTCTCGATACTTTTTCATAAATGAACAAACTCTAACTGACGATATTTGCGTTTAAATCAAAAATACAATAGGCATTAAATAATCCCCCTCGCTTTAATCTCCAGATATTTATTGATGGTGTTCACCGTCAATTCCTCGGGTTTGGTCAAAATGGTATGGATACCGTATTTCTGAAGTTCTTTCTGCATCAACCGCTTTTCTAAAGAAAATTTCTCGGCGATGGTTTTATGGTAGATGGCTTGCAGGTCTTCCGCATCTTCGGCAATCAGGGATTCCAACTCCGTATTTTCAAAGAAAATAACCACCAACATATGCTTTTTGGCCATGGCCAATATATAGGGCAATTGTCTTTTTAGCCCTGATATATGTTCAAAATTAGTGTAAAGCAGTAAAAGGCTACGTTGATTGATCTTGCGTTTTACCTGGGCATATAACAGTCCAAAATCGGAATCCGAATAATTCGTGGCAACTTTATAAAGGTTCTCCATTATGGTATTCAAGTGTGTGAGTTTTTGCACAGCGGGCACGAAGGTTTCAATCTTTTTGGAGAATGTGAGCAATCCTGTTTTATCGTTTCGTTTGAGGGCTACATTGGAAAAGGCCAAGGTTGAATTAATAGCATAATCGAGTAGGCTCAAACCATTGAATGGCATTTTCATGACCCTACCCGTATCTATGAGAGAATAAATGGGCTGAGATCTTTCATCTTGGTACTGGTTCACCATCAACTGATTCTTTTTGGCAGTTGCTTTCCAATTTATGGTCCGGACATCATCACCCTTTATGTATTCCTTGATTTGTTCAAACTCCTGGGTGTGGCCAATCCGCCGTATTTTTTTTAACCCGAACTCGGTCAAACGATTGCTGGTGGCCAAAAAATCGTATTGCTGCATTTGTATAATGGAAGGATACACCGGCACCATTTGATCCTTTTGGAACAGATACTTTCTTTTGATGATGCGCAGGGGAGAGGAAGCAAAAACAATCAAGTTTCCAAATATATATTCGCCACGTTCTACTGGCCGCACCGAATATTCAAAATAATGGGGTTCTCCTTTTTGCAATTTGGCCTTATGTTCAAAATTCCTTTTTTGGAACTGAACGGGCAATTCATCAATAATGGATACTTCCGCTTTAAAAGGGTATTTGGAATTTAGATGAACCGATAAAATATTTTGGTCGCTGTTTGATAATTTCCGCGGTAGATTTCGATGTGCTTTGATGGCGTTTTGAGTAGCGTACAAAAAATACAGGTCCAAGAAGAAGAATGCCATTAAAAGGAATACCAATAACCAAGCAATAGGATAAAGGATGGGGATCCAATACGAAATTATAAAGCATGCCGATAGGAGGGCGATATACCGAAAGAAAATATTATGTATGTAGAGCGACCGAAGAAATGCCATGCTTATCGTGGAATTTCAACGGACTCCATAATCATGGAGACTACATTTTCGGTGGTCATGCCTTCCATTTCGCGTTCTGGAGTCAGGATTACCCTGTGGTTCAATACGGGTACTAAAGCTTTTTTTACATCTTCAGGGGTAACAAAATCCCGCCCAGAAATCGCTGCAAAAGCTTTCGCCGCAGTTAAGGTAGCGATAGAGGCCCGAGGAGAAGCTCCCAAATACAGGTGCGGGTGGTTCCTTGTTTGTGTGATAATATTGGCGATGTAGTCCAATATTTTTTGCTCGACCACCACTTCGTGAATATTCTTTTTGAACTCCAATAGTTTTTTAGGGGTAAGCACCGCTTTTATTTGGTCTTGTGGTTTTTCACCCTTTCGCTCGTGGTGGTTTTGCAGAATTATTATTTCTTCCTCAACAGAAGGGTAATCCACTTTGATCTTAAAAAGGAAACGGTCCAATTGAGCTTCGGGCAACGCATAGGTGCCTTCTTGTTCAATGGGGTTTTGGGTTGCCAAAACCATGAATGGTTGCCCCATTTTATAGGTGGTGCCGTCCACGGTGGCTTGCCGTTCCTCCATGGTTTCAAAAAGTGCTGCCTGGGTTTTGGCAGGAGCACGGTTGATTTCATCAATCAGAATAATATTTGAAAAGATGGGTCCTTTTTTAAACTCGAATTCCGTTGTCTTAGTATTGAATACAGATGTTCCCAGAATATCACTCGGCATTAAATCCGGCGTAAATTGAATACGGCTGAATTCTGTTTTTAGTGTTTTCGCAAAGAGTTTGGCAGTTACCGTTTTTGCAATGCCGGGAACCCCTTCGATCAAAGCATGTCCATCTGCTAGAATTGAAATGATCAGGAGTTCTATAAAGTCTTTTTGCCCTACGATTATGGTGGACAATTCTTTTTTTATCTCTTCCACAGTGTTCCTTAGTTCTTCCAAGGGGACTCTGCTGTTAAAATTCAGGTCGTTATTTTCCATCAACGTTTGCTTTAAATGCTTGTATTTTTTGATTCAGATTCTTTAGTTCGGTTTCGGTCACGTACTGTTTGGCCTTCAGTTTTGAAATCATGCTCATCAAAGTTTTTACTTCTTTTAAATCAGTATTGCTTCTAAGAGAGAGATTCCTCAAAAATGTTTCGTCTTCCAAATTTTGGGTAGAAACATGCAGTTTGGATCTGATGTATTCCAAAAAGTAATCAATTTTATGTTTGGTTATCAAGGGCAGTTCCCCTTTTTCAAAATACATATCGGCAATGGTACGCGTAAATGCCAAGGTCTGATTTTTTAAAGGGGTTACAACGGGAATTGCTCGTTGCTTTCGTTTCCCTTCAAAAATTATGTAAATGAGGGCTCCGATAAGCACAAGATAGTAGGCCCACTTGAATTCTTTGGTGTTCAGGAACAGGTACATGGGAGAGGTGTAAAAGGATTTCCCCGATTTATGGAAGTTATCCATATAGATTTGTTCATTTTTATCCAGATAGGATAGAAGGCCAGCTGTATACTCCTGATTGTTATCCTTTAGGATAAAATAGTTGGTGAATGCCTTAGGAAAACTGGTCAATATGATCTCTCCGTTGCCAAAAACTTGTTTTATGGTGTTTACATGTTTGTTGATGGTATCCGTGCTGTCCGATTTGGCATAAACTTGGCCAAGAACCGTTGTGCACAAGGTGTCCAATCGATCAAAACTGGTAGTGTAATAGTCCTTGGTAAATTGAACTCTTTTATGCTTGATTTTCGGATTGACCAATTCATAATAAAAAAGAGGCTCCAACTGTTCATCATTATAAACGTTGGTCTGTTCCAAATGCAGTGTATCCAATAATTTTTTCTCAAAATAGTCCGAGGCGACAAAAAGGGTATTGCCTTGGTCCACCCACTCCAAAAGGGCATTTAATTCGGCCTCTTCAAAAGAGACAGTTTCGTTTACAAAAAAGTAAGTTCCTTTAATGGAGTCGGCACGTCTTAGGAGTTCAAAAGGAGGTTTTTGGATCTGCAGCACGTTATTGGGAAAATACTTTTCCATTAAATCGTTCAATATGTAAGTGCCATAGGGTATTTTATGATGGGATACATACGAAGGATACCAATTGATTTTTTTTGGCTTGTTGTATTCCATAGCAAATATGGCCGCCAGGGTCAAAACACCGATTGTTATATATACCCACCCTTTTTTAGACATGGGCTATCGATTTTTTTAAGGATGCAAATACAACTTCGGCTTTCTCGTATCTGGATTGGTCCAGGTCAAATTCTCCGTACCAAACATAATCATAGAGCATGGTGGCTTTTCCAAAATCAATTTTAAGGTTGCTTTCGGAAAGTTCTTTCAGATATTCATCATTGGTTTTTTGCTGTTGCCAATCTATCATTCCCCGTTCCGATAGCAATTGCAAGATATATAAGTAATAGTATCGAACGGCAAGTCGATAGTTTTTATCAACCAATGCATTTTTGATCAATTGCTGAATATCCTCATTTTTGATGATGTGCTCATCTTCGGACAGTGAAACCACATTTGGATTCTTTTTGTTTATGCCCATCCCTTGCATATTGGATTTGATAAAAAAACGAATCACCAGATACAGGAACAGTGCTAGGAGCAAATAAGGGAGAATCTCTAAAAACATCGCCAAATAACCTTCGGCATTGCCAACACCAAAGATCCATTCAAAAAATCGACGTAACATATTGTAGAACCAATTGGTGATATCGGTCCACCAAGTGCTTTCTGCTGTTACCTCTTCATAATTAAAGGCATCATCTCCCTTATAGGTCTCAAGGTCTTCTTGGTTAAATGCAATGGGTTCAATATCCGATTCATCATATTTGACAATAGAATCATTTTGGGCAAAAAGAATTGTCCACGATAGTATTAGGTATGATAAGATCAATTTCTTGTGCATCTATTCCTCTGAAGATTTTCCAAGGCTTTCAATGCGCTCAAAAGTACCCGTAAAATTTTTCTTTTCGTTGAGGTTAAAAAATACAAGGGAAGTGCCTACCAGTAATATAATATTCATCAGAAATTGAACCAAGCTACTAAGAATATTCAACAAAAGGTAGATCGGGTCGCTGAACAGGTTCATGTTTTCTGCATCCATCTCGCCCGAGAATATGCCCATTTTTATCCAAGTGTAAATTACTCCCGGTAAGCTAAAGGCATATGTGGCAATCATCACGATAATATATATCACAAAAAGTGTAGCGAAGGTAATCCACCAGTTTTCTTTGATCAAGGTAAAACTATATTGGTAAGATTCCATAGTGTCTTTTTTAAGGAAAACAAGAATGGCGAAAGAAATAGAAAGTGGAACAGCCAGATAAATACCGGGTATTAAACAAAACAATGCCCCGACAAATACTGATAATCCGACTAGAATACCCAAACTGATAAGGGACCAAAAAGATCCATAAACACCCTGACGGATCTCGTCAAAATTTGTCTCGCCTTTATGGTCTATGTACGATTTGATATAGTATAGCACAGTTCCTTGCGCCAGCACATAGGCGGCTATGGAACTTAACATCAATGCGAGCACAGATATGACCATGATAACTGGAGAAGCCCAATTAACTGTTCTATTTCCGATAGTGGTGAGGTTAAAAACATCGCCGATCGTATACATATAAAACCCCATGGAAATCAACATCACTAAAATATAGGGTCCCACAATTTTTAAAATGGTTCCGAAAAAAGGTTTGAACTCATTTCGTATAAAACCGAAGGAATCGGAAAGGATTTCGCCCAATTCGCGCTGCTTTTTAAACTCGATGTAGTTATTGGTTGTCTGCATGGGTGGTTTTTCTATGGATTTGATTTGGATAAATAACGTAATAATATATGATCAAGGACAACGAAGCCAATATGATGAAAATTGCCAGCCAATCGGGCATTTCGGTATGTCGGGTAACAAAACCTTCCAAAAAACCTGCGATTATAAAGAAGGGTACCGTACTCACCATTATTTTAAGCCCGTTTTTAACGCCTCTTTTAAAGGATTCCAATCGAGTATAAGTACCGGGAAAAAGAATGCCATTGGCCAATACAAGTCCAGCACAACCCGCAATTATGATTACGGAAATTTCGATGGTTCCATGAATCCAAATGGTGCGTGCCGACTCCCACAAAAGTCCTTTCTCATAAAAAAAGTACTGAAAACTCCCCAGCATAATACCATTCTGTAGCATGATGTAGAGGGTTCCGACCCCTAAAAAAATACCAAAGGCAAAGGCATAGATGGCCACTTTAATATTGTTTATGGTAATGCCCAAAAACATATTGAAGGCGCCCTGTTCTTTGTAAACTGCCATGGGATCCCCTTTTTCAATGTTCTCTAGTGTCATGTTCACATAGCCATTGCCCAAAATGGAACGCACAAAGTCCCCTTCGTTTGCAGCGGAGAAAGCTCCCACCGCAGCGAAAAAAGCAAACACCAAGAACGAAATGAGTAATTCCCGATGATGTTGTTTGAAGATTGTTGGGAACTCCGTTTTCCAAAAATGAACAATACGGTTTCTGGATTCCCGTTTGGTCTTATAGATTTTTTGATGCGCTTGGGAGGCAAGGGTATTCAAATATATCTGGGTATTGCTCCCAGGGTAAAATGTCTTTGCGTAACTCAGGTGATCGGTGATCTCAATGTAAAGATCTGAAAGCTCATCAGGATGAAGTTGCCCTTTATTGATCAGGGCATTTTCAAAAGCGGCCCATTTATCCTTATTTTGCCTAACAAAAGCGGCCTCGCGCATTACATCCAGTGGTTTGTAAGTAAAGAAACTAAAATATGGAACAATTTCAAATAGAAACGGCCCAAAATATAACTATCAATCAGAACACCTCCCATCTGGGTGAGCGCATGTTGGCCTATATTATTGATAGCTTTATTATTTTGGTCTACACTATTCTAGTGGTCCTTTTCTTGTTTTCAGTGGATATCGATATTGAAGATCAATGGGCATTTTATTTGATACTTATGTTACCCGCTTTTTTCTATTATTTGCTTTTAGAGACCTTAATGGATGGTAAAACCATTGGGAAAGGTGCAATGAATCTTCGTGTGGTGAAATTGGATGGGTCAAAACCTAATTTTGGCAACTATTTTGTTCGATGGGCACTTAGAATTATTGACGTGAGTCTTACTTCGGGCGGCGCTGCTGTCTTGACTATTTTGATTCGGGGAAAAGGTCAACGAATCGGTGATATTGCTGCAGGAACCACGGTCATCAGTGAAAAAAAACGAGTGTCATTAAAGGACACTCTGTTAAGGGACTTGCCCGAAGACTATAAGCCGACCTTTCCACAGGTTACCGTTTTTAAAGACCAAGAAATGCAAACCATTAAAGAATTGTATGATAAATCCAAATTGAGCGGAAACCACAATGTTATTGTCTCATTGGATAAGCGTATCCGTGAAGTATTGGGTGTGCAGACTACCTTACAACCTATAGAATTTGTGGACGTGGTAATCAAGGATTATAACTATTTCACCCAAAAAATGTAAATATGCTGTTACAAACTGTGGATATTCTGGGTACCGTGGCCTTTGCCATTTCAGGGGTTTTGGTCGCAATGGAAAAGAAATTGGACTTGTTCGGGGTACTCATCATTGCATTTGTAACCGCAATCGGGGGTGGTACCCTTAGGGATTTATTGATTGGAAATACACCGGTTGGTTGGATGCGGGACCTCACTTACGTCATCACCATTTTTATTTCGGTGGTGTTTGCCATCATTTTTGTGAACAAGCTCAAATACTTGAGAAAGTCTTTGTTCCTGTTCGATACTATAGGTATTGGGCTTTATACCATGGTTGGTATAGAAAAGGGTTTAGAAGCCCAACTCTTGCCCATTATGTGTATTTTTTTGGGAACCATGACCGCCTGTTTTGGAGGTGTTACCCGCGATATTTTATGCAATGAAATCCCGGTGATCTTCCGAAAGGAAATTTACGCTACTGCATGTATATTGGGAGGAGCCAGTTACTTCCTCTTTATGCAATTCCCGATTAAGGATAGCTATGCCTATGTGGCAGCCATTTTTGTGGTCATCATGTTAAGGTTGATTGCCGTTAAGTTTGATGTTCGCTTGCCCAACATCTACAAAAAGGAAACATAAAGAATCCTTCCCTAACTTTTTTGCAATAGTATTTAGTTGTTGCTTAGTGCAATTAATCTCACATTAATCTTTTTTACGTTTTTATTAATAACATCCCTACGGGTATAAGATTACATTGGCTCTCAAGCAACCTAAATAACCAATCAACTAAACAGGTATGAGAACATCACAATCACTGATCATTACATTTTTAGGGTTGATTTCTTTTATTGGAATCAATCAGGCAAGCGCTCAAGGCTGCGTTGCCATCAGACATTTTTCTTCTTGTGTGGGGAACACTTTGGAAAATAATTTGTTGGGGCCAGGGGACATTCAAATTGGAAGTAATTACAGGTATTTCAAGTCCTTTCGTCATTTTAGGGGAACCGAGGAAGAACCAGATAGGGTATCGAACGACACAGAGGTTATCAATCATTCGCACTCATGGGATTTCTTTTTGACCTACGGTATATCGGATAGATGGTATGCCAGTATTACCATTCCTACCGTAATCAACACACGTTCTTCCTTATATGAACACGGCCGCGATGAACGCAACACCACTTTTTCCAGAGGCTTGGCCGATGTTCGTGTAGGGGTGGGGTATTGGTTGTTTGACCTAGAGAAACACCAAAACGGAAATTTGGCCTTGGGATTGGGGCTCAAGATACCAACGGGCAGTTATAATGCATCCGACATATTTTATAATGTTGGGCCCGAAGGCGGGCCGCAGACCAGACCCGTGGACCAGAGTATCCAACCGGGTGATGGCGGTTTTGGAATTACCTTGGATTTTCAGCTTTACCAAAAGATTGCCGAGCGGTTCTTTGCCTACGCAGGAGGTTTTTATTTAATCAACCCCAGAGAAACCAACGGAACCCGAACCTTTAGGGAAACGCTGAGCCCCATTTTAGAAAACGAAGCGATTATGGCCGTTCCAGACCAGTTTTCCTTTCGTGCAGGGGTGAGCCATAGTTTGAGCAATACGATTTCAGCATCCTTGGGTGCGAGCTATGAAGGTGTTCCAGTAAAGGATCTTGTTGGCGGGAATGAAGGTTTTAGAAGACCTGGGAACGTACTTTCCATTGACCCTGGAATCGCTTTTATGAAAGATAATTTCTCTTTGAACCTAAATGTGCCGTTTGCCGTAAGAAGGGAGCGTCCACAAAGTGTTACCGATTTGGAAACACAACAGATTACAGGAGAGCCTAGACAAGGAGATGCAGCTTTTGCCGATTATTTGATCAATGTAGGAGTGTCCTACCGATTTGCAAGAAACAAGGTGAAAGTGAACCCAGAACTCATGAATGAATTCAAAAATTAAACCTTTCGCAAATGAAGATATCTTCCAAGGATAGATTGATTGCAATTTCGGTGGGCTTAGTCTATTTTTGGTTTGGGGCGTTAAAATTTGTCCCGAACCTTAGTCCTGCCGAGGATTTGGCAAAAAACACCATTCACGAACTTACTTTTGGGTTAATTCCGGAAGAGTTTTCCCTAATCCTACTTGCCATTTGGGAGGTTGGCTTGGGGTTTTTGTTAGTTTTTGGACTGTTCCGAAGGCAAGCTGTTTTACTGGCCTTAGCCCATATGGCCTTCACATTTTCACCCTTGTTCTTTTTTCCAAATGATGTGTTTGGTGAAGAACCGTTATCATTGACCTTGATTGGGCAATACATCATAAAGAATATAATAATCATTGCCGCTCTTTTATCTATTTATGAAAGGAAAACGTTCCACAAAAAGCACGAAATACCTTTAGGAAATCAACAGGAGGGACTTATGCAAAGAATTTTAATCCGTAAAAATCTCTTCAAAAGAGGATAATGTTTTTTTGATCATCATAATTCACTTTTACGACCTTCATTGATTGTTTACAATACTTCAGCCTTTATGATATAAACATTTTGCCACGGCCAATCCCCATCGCCTACGGGAACATTATTTATGGCATCTACCACATCCATCCCTTCCACCACTCGGCCAAAGGGTGTGTAGGAACCGTCAAGATGATAGGAGCCTGGGTCGGTGACCACGATAAAGAATTCGTAGGGTGAAGCCAATTTATGCGGGTTGTCCCTCTCGCTACTGGGCATGGAAATGGTCCCCCTGTGGTGTTTGTGTCCTTTGTTGGCATCAGGTGGAAGCAGGTACCTTCCTATTTTTCCACGTTTTCTAGCGGTTTTTCGGTCATCGGAGTTGCCGCCCTGTATAATAAAATCCTTCACCACTCTGTGGAACTGGGTGCTATCAAAATACTTTTGTCTGGCCAAGTAAATGAAATTGGATTTGTGGTACGGAACATTATCGTACAACTGAACGGTAAAGCTGCCCATGGTGGTGGTGAGTCTAACCTTATCTTTTTTCAGTTTTTTGGAATAGTCAAAAAAGAAGTCGATGGCGTTTTCTTCGGTGAGCTTAAAAGGTTCTTCTTCCTCTTCTTCCATTTTGGTGGAATCTACCGCTACTTCGGTAACGCTGTCCGTGTTTGCAATATTTTCCTGAACTTTGTCTTTGTCCTTTTTAGGGGATTCTCCGCAGGATACGATTAAAAGAAACAGTATAATTGTAGTTAAAGCCGATTGTCTCAATAGCATGGATTTTAATGAATTTTCTCAACTTGCTCTAAAATTAAAAAATCTCCCACTTCCAGGGGAGGAATCCCATCATAAAATGTCCCCGCAACTACGTGTTCAGTGGTTGAAAGAGAACAGAGTGCAAGATATGAAACCGAAGAGGGCAGGGGTTATGGCATTGTTTTATCCCGATGCCGATGAAAAAACACGCTTACTTTTGATTCTCCGAAAAGTGTACCAAGGCGTGCATTCCAATCAAATTGGATTTCCTGGAGGAAAGGTAGAGAAAGTAGATAGGGATTTGATGGATACCGCTTTGCGCGAAACTCACGAAGAGGTGGGTGTACACCCGACCGAAGTGGAGGTGATCAAAGAGCTGAGCGAAGTATACATCCCGCCCAGTAACTTTTTGGTTAGACCTTATATGGGCATTTACCCTAATCCCAAGCCATTTATTAAGGAAGAAAACGAGGTGGAAAGCCTGGTTGAGGTGTATCTCAGGGATTTTTTGGATGATTCCAACCACATTCAAGAAATTTTGAGCACTTCTTACGCAAAAAACATTGATGTACCCGCCTTTAAATTAAACGGTTACACGGTTTGGGGCGCCACGGCAATGATGTTGAGCGAGATCAAGGAGCTTTTACGACGAGCGCTTTGATGCTATTTTGTAAATTTGCCATCTAAACCAACACTGTACATGGGGCTGTTTAAAAAAAATCCTTTTGGTCATATTTTATTTTTAAAACGATGGCTGATTCGTATTGCAGGTATGATGACTCACCAACGATACAAGGGATTCAATACTCTGGAGATCGAAGGTTCGCAGATTATTCGTGACCTGCCCGAAAACAATGTACTTTTTGTAAGCAACCACCAAACCTATTTTGCCGATGTAGTGGCCATGTTCCACGTGTTCAATGCCAGTTTAAAGGGTAGGGACGACAATATTAAAAATTTAGGTTATCTATGGAATCCCAAGCTAAATATCTATTATGTAGCGGCCAAGGAAACCATGAAAAAAAGCTTGCTCACCAAAATTTTGGCCTATGCCGGATCTATTAGTATTGAAAGGACATGGAGGGCCGATGGTCAAAATGTGAACCGACAGGTGAAGTTCAGCGATATATCCAATATAGGAAAAGCTTTGGATGATGGTTGGGTAATAACCTTTCCACAAGGTACAACAACACCATGGAAGCCATTGCGAAAGGGTACGGCACACATCATTAAAAAGTATAAGCCCGTGGTGGTCCCTGTCGTAATTGATGGATTCCGTAGGTCTTTTGACAAAAAAGGACTTCGAGTTAAGAAAAAGGGAATCTTGCAATCTATGCAAATAAAGGAGCCGTTGGAAATTGATTACGACAATGAATCCATTGATGCAATCTTGGAAAAATTGGAGTATGCCATTGAACAGCACCCTTCTTTCCTAAAAGTGATTTCCCAAAAAGAATTGCTTGCCTATGAAGAGGAAAACCAAAAAAGGCGTTACAGCTATAAAGGCAAGCTGGATGGGTAGGTTAAACCTCCAACCTTTTGAGTTCGTTGTAGTTCTTTCTCAACTTTTTCAGTAAGATACCATAAAGGAGTTTGTAAAATAGCCAAATAATAAACAATACGGCAGCGGTAATTGCAATCGAAGTTATGATGATGAGTGCCCAGAATTCCGTGCTGTCCCCATCTTGAGCGGCTACTTCAGCTAATTCCTGACCCTCTGGTGTATATAACAAAACCCCGTAAGCATAAATTATCGCACTTATTGTAAAAATGATAAGATTGAACCACACATACTGTGTTACGGTACGTTTTACCTTTAGTATGGTTCGCATCAAATTCCTGGACGAATCCGTAAATGATATTTTTCTGTAATTGATATAAAACTTGTAGATAAAATAAAGAATAATGGCGTAGTTGATGATATTGAGACCCATTACCACTTTATAGATATGCATGGCCTTGAGCTCTTCCATGGTCTCTGGGCCGCTAAAAATTATATTGACACCTGCCCAAAAGACAAACTCTATGATGCTTATGTAGAAAATCCATTTAACTATGGATGATGACTTTTTTTTGGTCATCGGATAGATTTGCTCATAGGACAGTTTGGGAAGGTCTACTTCCCGCTTCTGCCAGTCTTTTTTCAAGAGCTCCAGTTCATCCAACATATATTACGGATTTAATATGGTTCTTAATTTATTTTTTACCCTGCTCATCTTCACTCTGGCATTTACTTCGGAAATACCCAAAGTTTCGGCTATCTCGGAATAATCCTTGTCTTCCAGATATAGAAAAACCAAAGCTTTGTCAATATCGCCAAGCTGTTTAACGGCGTCGTACATCAGTTTTAACTGGCGTTCCTCCGTATCGTCATACTCCGTGGCCTTGATTTTGTAGAGGACCGAATCAAAATCCTGGGTCTTCACCCTTTTTTTTGATTTTCTGTACAAGGTTATGGCCGTATTCAATGCCACACGGTACATCCATGTGCTGAACTTGGCGTCGCCCCGAAACTTTGGGTATGCTTTCCACAACTGAATAGTGATTTCTTGGAACAGATCGTTATGGGAATCTTTGTCGTTGGTATACAGACTGCACACCTTGTGGACAATATTCTGATTGTCCTCAAGTTCCGTTACAAAACGATGTTCCAGTTCCTTGTTCACTAAGCGGTTGGTAAGTTTGCTTTATGTATTAGTCTGCACCAAGCAGCTTTTGTTACAATGCGCGATAAAAAATCTATTTACGATAGTCCAAAGCAGGTGGCCTGTTGCCCAACATCGGGACATACTTGAAGTCTTTCCCCCTTCTTTCCTCTAATTCCTTTTTGGCAGCTTCTACAGTCTTCGGATTTTCAAAAATATCCATAGCGGTGAGCGCCAAAGTTTTGGCGGCGACCATCATTCCCTTGGAGCCAATACTCATGCCACCGGCTGCAACGGCTTGCCAGCTGTGTGCAGGCGTTCCCGGGACCCAGGTTGCGGTGCCCAGACCGGCGGTCGGAACAGTAAAGCTCACATCACCAACATCGGTGGAACCAAATGCTTCGGCGGTTTCTTTATACGGTTGAACGGTTTCCGCAACTTCCATGTTCAGGCTTTCGTTGCCCAAGCTTTTTGATATTTTCTCGGCGAAGGCCTTTTCCTCTTCATTATAAGTGATACCGCCAACTTTTACCAGATTGTCGTACATCATTTTTTGTAAGGTAAGGTTGGGAAGCAGTTCATGGGTTCCTCCTATCATTTCGTACTCCATGGTAGTGCCCGTGCCCAGGGCTGCTCCTTCGGCGGCTTTTACCATTCTATCAAAGATATCAACGACCACATCCCTTGTACTGTGCCTTGCGTAATAGTACACTTCAGCAAAATCGGGAACCACGTTCGGGGCCTTGCCGCCATCGGTGATCACATAGTGGATTCTGACATCTTCGGGAACATGCTCCCGCATCATGTTCACCATATAGTTCATGGCCTCCACACCATCCAATGCGGAACGTCCCATTTGTGGTGCCGCCGCTGCGTGTGCAGAAATACCATGGAATCTGAATTTTGCCGATTTATTGGCCAAAGCAGCACCTGCACTTGCGGCATTTGCAGAACTTGGGTGCCAGTGCAACGCAACGTCCACATCATCAAAAGCACCTTCGCGCACCATGTACACCTTTCCTGACCCACCTTCCTCGGCTGGGCACCCATAAAATCGGATGGTTCCTTTTATGTTGTTGGCTTTCATCCAATCCTTTACGGAAATGGCCGCAGCTGTGGATGCGGTTCCAAACAAGTGGTGACCACAGGCATGTCCGGCTTCTCCACCGGCTGATTTTTTCTCGGGAACGGCCTCTTGGGACAGGCCGGGCAGGGCATCATATTCGCCCAAAATACCTATAACGGGATAGCCGGAGCCATACTCGGCCTTAAAGGCAGTTGGAATGCCGGCAATTCCAGTCTCTATGGAAAACCCGGCATCGGAAAGGGTTTCTTGCAAAAGGGCGGAGCTTTGCTCTTCCAGATATCCCATTTCGGCCAAGTTCCAAATTTCATGGGCAATTTCACTATATTTTTCAGACTTTGAATCTAAATTCTTGATGACATCATTTTTCTTTTTTTGGGCATGAAGACCCAAGGTGCACAAAAGAAGCAAGGCACCTAAAGGGAGGAATTTTCTCATGGGTTGAAGTTTTTTTGAGTTAGACTTTAAAGATATAAAAAAACAAACCCCAACACCTATTGTACTGGTATGGAATACTTAAATTTGTGGGTATGTCGAGCATGAACATTCCTCAATCCAGTTATCCAAGGGTCGTTATTATTGGCGGCGGTTTTGGAGGTATTGCCTTAGCCAAAAAATTAAGTCAAAAAGAAGCACAGGTAGTCTTGTTGGATAAACACAATTATCACAACTTTCAACCATTACTTTATCAAGTGTCCACAGGTGGCCTGGAACCGGACTCCATTGCATACCCCATTAGAAAGGTTTTGCAGGGTTACCCTAATTTCTTTTTTAGGTTGGCACAGGTGCAAGAGGTGAAAGCGGATACCAAAAGAATCAAAACCAATATAGGTGAGATTTTTTATGACTATTTGGTAGTTGCAACGGGGTCGGAAACCAATTTTTTTGGCAACAAAGGCATTGAGAGCAAGGGAATGGCCATGAAAACCATTCCGCAATCCTTGAATTTAAGGAGCCTGATCTTGGAAAATTTTGAGCAAGCCCTTTTAACCGATGATCTGCACGAGCGGGATGCCTTGATGAATTTTGTGATTGTCGGCGGTGGTCCCACGGGAGTTGAACTTGCCGGAGCCTTGGCCGAGATAAAAAAAGGAATTTTGCCCAAAGATTATCCTGACTTGGATACGCGAAGGGCTCAAATAAACTTAGTGCAGGGCAGCGACCGACTTTTGCCAGCCATGAGCGAGGTGGCCTCCCGAAAGGCCGAAAAGTTTTTGGAGGAACTTGGCGTAAATGTTTGGAAGAACATCCGTGTAACCGATTACGATGGCAAAAAGGTATCCACAAACACCAAAACAATTTTTGAGGCGGAAACCCTGGTGTGGGCCGCAGGAGTAAAAGCGGTAGGACTAAAGGGTTTGGATGCTGAAGCCCTTCTTTGTCGAGGCAATAGATTACGGGTGAACGAATTTCATCAAATTGTGGGACTCGAAGATATTTTTGCCATAGGTGACGTTGCACAAATGGAGACGGAAGAGTTTCCGCACGGACACCCTATGATGGCTCAACCGGCGATTCAGCAGGGCAGAAATCTTGGGGATAATCTGGTACGCTTAATCGAGGGTAAACCTATGAAGCCTTTTGTTTACAAAGATAAAGGCAGTATGGCCACGGTAGGAAGGAACAAAGCGGTGGTGGATTTGCCCAAATTTAAGTTTCAAGGGGTGTTCGCGTGGTTTGTATGGATGTTCGTGCATTTGTACTTCCTTATTGGTTTCAGGAACAGGGTAGTGGTCTTTATCAATTGGGTCTACAATTACATAAGATTCGACCGTGAGGCTCGATTGATTATAAGACCTTTCAAAAAGCAGAACAGGGTAGAGCGGGATACCTTGATGCAGGATTAATTTTCCGACCTTCTCGGGTGAAAATCTTTGAGAACCTGTGTCAAATGGGTACGGTTTACATGCATATATACCTCGGTAGTGGTAATGCTTTCATGCCCCAACATTTGCTGTATGGCCCTTAGGTCAGCGCCATTTTCCAAAAGGTGGGTGGCAAAAGAATGCCGAAATGTATGGGGGCTGATGTTCTTTTTTAGTCCAATTTGCTCGGCCAAACGTTTTACGATGGTAAAGATCATGGCACGGGTCAGTTGTTTGCCCCTTCGGTTTAAGAAAACAAAGTCCTCATGCTCTTTTTGAATGGGCAAATGTACCCTAACTTCTTTCCAATATATATTGATGTATTTTTGGTTTATCCCACTGATCGGGACAAAGCGTTGTTTGTCTCCTTTCCCCGTCACTTTTATAAAATCTTCTTCAAAATAAAGGTCGGATAGTTTGAGATTGATGAGTTCCGATACCCGAAGACCACAGCCATAAAGGGTTTCCAAAATCGCTCTGTTTCGTTCCCCTTCAGGTTTGGAAAGGTCTATGGCGTTGATCAAGTCGTTTATTTCTTCCTCGGAAAGTGTATCGGGCAGTTTTCTCCCAATTTTTGGGGTTTCAATAAGATCCATGGGATTGTCTTCTCTATAATCTTCAAAGACCAAATAGGTAAAGAATCCTTTTAATCCCGATATAACCCGAGCCTGTGTTCTTGGGCTCACTGTTTTGGCGATGGCATAAATAAATTGCTGGACTATTTCTCGAGATATCGCCACTGGCTTCTCATCAATGGAACTGGCTTCAAGAAAATGAACGAGTTTTTGAAGATCCATAACATAATTTGAAATAGAATTTTGGGAAAGCCCCCGTTCTATCTTCAAATAATTTTGGTAGTCTTTTATTGCTTGCTGCCAGTTCATGCCATCAAATATAGTGACATTCCACTGTCAAGATCGATTAAAACCGTGCATCGGTCAACTCAAAATGCCCTTTGGTCAATTGGGACAAATAAAAACCATAAGTTTCAATAATTTCCAACTTGAAATGGAAAGGATGAAAATTACAAATGTTCATTTTGTAGGAAAATTATATAAAAAGGCACTTTTTTGGTGATGATGACGTTCTGTTGTTAATAAAATTTTAACAATGAAGAAAAAGACATTTGTATTGGTGATCATCGCCTTGGTTACCGTAAGCTTTTCATCCGTGGCACAACGAGTGGACCGGACAAATTTTAAAGCGGGGATTCACGCAGGAGTGCCCTTCGGTGATATTTCTGATTTCTCAAATTTTGAAATTGGACTCGATTTGGGGTATCATTGGGGAGTGTCGGAACTTATAGATGCAGGTATCTCGACAGGATTTATGAATGCCTTTATAAATAATGATACGGTGGATCTTGGACCGGTGGAAGTGGAAGGAGACTTTCCGAACATCCAATATATTCCGGTGGCCGGGGCCTTTCGGATTTACCCGACCTACGATTTTAAATTGGGTGCGGATGTAGGTTATGCAGTCGGAGTAAATGATGGGAACACGGGAGGACTTTATATAAGACCCATGGTCGGGGTAAACATAAGCAGTAATACCGAACTAAATATTTCTTATGTAAAAATAAGCG
>Ga0209273_10000848_pt1 | contig 33336 bp, 6 predicted proteins | sample tdAd471_FD_187126 | JGI IMG/M metagenome (GOLD analysis project Ga0209273, IMG submission 187126) | Marine sediment microbial communities from the Atlantic coast under amendment with organic carbon and nitrate - tdAd47.1 (SPAdes)... | ecosystem: Environmental > Aquatic > Marine > Coastal >...
GGACGGTTCGGAAAGTCTGTCGATCACCATTTCCGGGGTGCCGGATGGCGCGACGCTATCGGCGGGCACCGACAATGGTGACGGCACCTGGACGCTGGAAGAAGGCGATCTGGACGGTCTCACCGTGACGCCGCCGACGGATTCCGACATTGATTTCGATCTTTCGGTTTCCGTTACGTCGACGGAAAGCACCACCGGTGAAACGTCAACCGTGACGGACACCTTTACCGTTGAAGTCGACGCAGTGGCTGACCCGACGACGGTTTCGGCAACGGTAGAAGCCCGTCTTGTCGGTGGCGAAGAGGTGACGGAGACAGTCTCCGGCGAAGGCAGTATTGATGCCTCCAATTTCAATGAACCGGGGCAAGGGTTTACGGTTTCCGCGCGGACGCTGAATGCCGACGGTTCACTTTCCGACGCCTCAGCCGACAACGTGACATCCCAGAGTGGCGGTCTCGGTGTTCGGGGCAGTGCGTCCGATGGCGAGCCGGATGCACAGCTCGGCTTCAATCCGGAAACGGAAACCTCCGAGCAACTGGTGATCGACTTCGATCATGACGTGACCGATCTGAGCTTTACCGTCAGCCGTCTCTTTGCCGACGAAGGCGATGGCAAAGGCGATGCCGCCGGCAACGAGCAGGGCAAGTGGCAAGTCTTCGATGATGGCGAGCTTGTTGCTGAAGGTACGTTCGATAATGACAGCGGCAACGAAGGGACTTTTTCCATCGATTTGCCGGACGGTGTGTCGTTCAACCAGATCGTTTTCTCGGCGACCGAATACTCCGGTGGTGATGGCGAGCAGACCGGCGACAGCTCCGATTATTTCATCAAGGAAATCGACTTCGGCTACCAGGATACCGTCGTGGTCGAAGAGAGCGATCCGCAATGCGAGGTGACAGTCAACGTCGAGGCGACATTCGGTGATTTCACCGACGGCTCGGAAAATCACTTCATCGTCGTTGAAGTGCCTGAAGGCTGGGAGCCCGAGGGTGAATACGTTGAGGTCGACAGTTCGAATTACGGTGAGGGCCAGTTCATTGCAATTCCGGTTGATCCGGCAGATCTGCAGGAAACCGGTGGTTCGATTAGCGTGCCGGTAACATTCCTGGCGCCTGCGCCGGATGCGGACGAGTCGGTTGATCTCGATGTCTTTGCGGTCGCGCAGGAAGTCAATATTGACGGCACGGTCGGCAACGGCGAGATCACCCTCGATAACAACAACACGATGTCGAAGGCGACGGTGACGGTCGAGCACCGCGACGTCATCGTTGAAGACCCGACGCTGGAAGCGGAAGACAGTCAAGGTTATGAGGACAACGCAATTGCCCTGGATATCGATGCTGGTCTGACCGACACCGACGGTTCCGAGAGCCTATCGATCACCATATCCGGGGTGCCGGAAGGCGCGACGCTTTCTGCCGGAACGGATAACGGTGACGGGACCTGGACGCTCGAAGAGGGCGATCTGGATGGGCTGGCGGTAACGCCGCCGGCGGATTCGGACGCTGATTTCGAGCTTTCGGTTTCGGCAACATCGACAGAACAGTCGACCGGTGAATCCAAAACCGTTAGCACGACGATCGACGTCAAGGTGGATGCGGTTGCCGATGACACGACGGTTGGCGGCAGCGCCGAGGCTGCGGGCATCGGTGACGGTGATCACGCTGTGACGGTTAACCTGAACGCCACGTTCGGTGACTTCGAAGACGGCTCTGAAAGCCACTTTGTGCTTGTCGAAGTGCCGGATGGCTGGGAAGCGCCAGAGGGTTCGACCGTGGTTGACGGCGGCGATTTCGATAGCCTTCCCGACAAGCAGTTCGTCAAGGTCGAGGTCGATAACGCCGACCTCGCCGACAATGGCGGTTCAGCGCAGGTTTCGGTCACCTTCCAGGTGCCGGATGATCAGACTTCGGGTGATATCAACTTCGACGTCTATTCGGGTGCAGTTGAAACGCCGGAAGATGGCGAAATCACGCTGGACAACAACACCAGCTTCAGCGGCGCTCAGGTCACAGCCAGCTACGAAAACGGCGCCCCGACGGTGGACGCCGGTGAAGTGCGCCTGGATGAAAACAATCTGGGCGACGGTGCGACGTCGGCAACCGGCGATATCAATATCGATTTCGGCACCGATGGCGAAGGTACGGTAACGATCGGTGTGCCGGCGGAATTGGAAGATATGGGCCTGACCTCGGGCGGCGAGGGCATCACCTTCACGGTCTCGGAGGACGGTCAGACGATCACCGGTTCAACGCCGGATGGGTCGCCGGTGATGACGATTACGCTGAACGAGGACGGCGGCGATTATTCCTACACCGTCGAGCTTCAGGCGCCGCTGGATCACGATGGTGCAAGCGGCGATCTCATCGACGATATGCCGGTGACACTGACCGTGACAGACGGTAACGGCGAGTCCACGGAAACAACACTTAATATCGATATTGCCGATGCAGTGCCGGAAGCCGTTGATGACGGGACGTTCAACGTTGCCGACGGTGGCGCGGAAATCGGCACTGCCAACGGCTCGGATAATCTGCTGTCGAATGACGATCTGGGTGCGGACGGGGCAGAGGTTACCTCGTTTACCTATACCGACGAGAACGGTGAAACGCAGACCGCCGAAGCCGGCCAGACCGTCGATACGGAGCAGGGGACGCTGACCGTCAATGCGGATGGCACCTGGTCGTTCGAAAGCGACGAGCAGATGGAAAGCACAGATGGTGCGCCGGTGATGGATAACTTCACCTACACCATCACCGATGGTGACGGCGATACGTCCTCGGCCACGGTTTCGATCAACGTCACCGATGGGACGGCGCAGGAGCCTGAACTCGTCGTTGGCGATGCGGAAGGCTATGAAGACAACGCCATTCCGCTGAACATCGATGCGAGCCTGACCGATACCGATGGTTCCGAAAGTCTGTCGATCACGATTTCCGGGGTGCCGGATGGCGCGACGCTGTCCGCTGGCACCGACAATGGCGACGGCACCTGGACGCTTGAAGAGGGTGATCTGGACGGGCTGACGGTGACGCCGCCGACGGACTCTGACGTTGATTTCGACCTTTCCGTATCCGTGACATCGACGGAAAGTGCGACGGGCGACACCAATACTGTGGAAACCTCGTTTACGGTCGAGGTCGATGCGGTTGCCGATCCGACAACGGTCAGTGCATCCGTCGAGACGACCATGGTCGAGGGTGAAGTCTCTGATGGTCTCAGTGACATCACGGTAACCAATGAAGGTATGGAGTCGGCGTCGTACAACAACACCTACGGGTATTACATCAAGGACGAAGACGGCAATCCGACCGAAGGGAAGATCATCTTTGCCAATACCAAGGAAGATATTGGTGATAGCGCGACGATTGAAGATGTTGATCCGGATCGGGTCGGGTTCTTCATCATCCCGAACGGCGATGGCAAGAATTCGGGCCTGGAGAATGGCGACCCTGTCACGTTCGAACAGGATGCGAGCGGTGAATGGCACGTAGTTGATGCCGATGGCGACCGTCTGGTCGGTTCCGGCGATCCGGCATTGTTCAGCGATCCCGACCTTAATGAGGGCAACTTCGATTACACGACGGACAACAGTGTCGCCGGTAACCAGAACTGGGAAGATCTGAACGGCGGTGGCGATCGTGATTTCAACGACGTCAACATGAACGTCGAAATCACGCCCAACGAACCGACCAGCGAACCGCACTGCGAAGTATCCGTCAGTGTTGATGCCACATTCGGTGATTATACGGATGGCTCCGAAGGACACTATGTATTCGTCGAAGTGCCGGAAGGTTGGACGCCGACGGGCGAAGGTGTGGAAATTGTCGACAATGGCGACTATTCGCAGCTTCCCGAAGGCGGAAACTTCGTCAAGGTGCCGGTCTCTCAGGAGCAGCTTGAATCCGGTGACGGTGCGGTAACGGTCAATGTCACCTTCGACGCACCGGTAACGGAAGCGGGTCAGGATGTGCAGGTTGATGTGTTCGCAGGCGCTATCGAAGAAAACCTCGATGGTGGCGAGCTGACGACCGACAACAATGCATCGTTCTCGAGCGCCAGCGTGACGGTCGAAGCCAAGGATCTGACGGCAGAGCCGCCGGAACTGACGGCCGACGATGCGCAGGGTTATGAAGATACGGCGATCCCACTCAACATTGATGCCGGTCTGTCCGATACCGATGGCTCGGAAACTCTGTCGGTGACGATTTCCGGGGTGCCGGAAGGTGCGACTCTGTCTGCGGGGACGGATAACGGTGACGGGACATGGACGCTCGAAGAGGGTGATCTGGAAGGTCTGACCATCACCCCGCCGACGGACTCCGACGTCGATTTCGACCTCACGGTCAGTGCGACGTCAACGGAAACGTCTAGCGGTGAAACAAACACGGTCGAGAGCACCTTCACGGTTGAAGTCGACGCGGTAGCCGATGATGTGGGCGTTTCCGCCGAAATCAACGCAACGATCGTCCCGGGCGAAGGCGACGGGGGTGAACCGGAAACGGTCAAGATCAGCATGGAAAACTACGATGCTGATGACTCCGGGTTTACGGTGTCGGGACGTACGCTTGACAGCCAGGGCAATCTCTCAGAAGGCTCGACCGATAACATCAGCGTCAAATCCAACGGCTATCCGACGGGCTTCGGCGTGAAGGGCGGTGCTTCCAACGGCGCCGACAGCGAAATCGGTTATGAAGACGGCAAATCCGAGCAGGTTGTTGTCGACTTCGACAGCGATGTGTCGGAAGCAAATGTCGTTATTGCCTGGCAGAACCCGAACGAGGACTGCCGCATTACGCTCTATCGCGATGGTGAGCCTGTCGGTGAAGTCGTGATCGAGGGCGGCACGGACGGCGTCGACAGCCTTGGAACTTTCAAGGCTGATGACGGCGGTTCGTTCGACCAGATGGTGTTTGAAGCCACAGGTGAGAACAGTGACTTCCTCGTGCACTCGGTGGAATTCGAGGTTGCCCCGCCGGAACCGGATCCTGTCTGTGAAGTCGAAATCGACGTTACTGCTTCCTTTGGTGACTTCGAGGACGGCTCCGAACAGCACTTCGTCTTTGTCGAAGTGCCGGAAGGCATGACCCCAACGGATGAAGATGCGACGACCGTCGAAGGCAATGCCGAGAATGGCCTGACCGAAGGTCAAACCTTCGTCGTTGTCGAAGTCGATGCCGCGGATATCGAAGCAGGCGGCGGTACGGTCACGGTCCCGGTTTCGTTCACCGGCCCTGTGCCGGAAGACGGCGGCAGCGTGACGGCGAATGTTTTCGCCGGCGCACAGGAAACCAATCTCGATGGCGGTGAGTTGACGTTCGACAATAACCTGAAACTCGCCAGCACGTCCGTCGAGTCGGAAAAAGCCGACATGATGGTCTCCGATCCCGAAATGGATATCGACGATGCCTCCGGTCTTGAGGATACGGCCATCCCGCTGGACCTCAACATCAGCCTGACCGACACCGACGGTTCGGAAAGCATGGCGATCACGATTTCAGACGTACCGGAAGGCGCGACCCTTTCGGCAGGGACGGATAACGGTGACGGTACCTGGACGCTGGAAGAGGGCGATCTGGACGGCCTGACCATCACGCCGCCGCACGACTCGGATGTGGACTTTGACCTCAAGGTCGACGTGGCGGTCACAGAGAGCGCGACCGGCGAGACGAAAACGTTCTCCGAAGACGTCAAGGTGGAGGTCGTTGCCGACGCCGATGCGCCGACGCTGGATGCGTCCCTGTCCGTCAGTGATGACGGTGACGCCGCAAACGGTGGCGGCCAGGGTTCACATGCGAATAACGGCTTCGGCAACGGAGACCAAACTGCCCCCGGCAACTCGAACGATCATAATAATGCCGAGAATGCAGGGGGGGACGGCACGTCGGCGAACAACGATTTTGTAGATAACGGCAGCCAGAACCATCACGGCACCGGCGGCGATGATAATTTTGTCGTCGATCGTGACCTGAACATGAATGAAAACTTCATGATGGGGAACGGCGACGATACGGTCACCGTCAACGGCGATACGAGCCAAGGCCATAACTTCAATATGGGCTCCGGCGATGACAGTCTGACCCTCAACAGCGACATCAACGGCAATACCGCGATGGACGGCGGTGACGGTAACGATGTGCTTTATCTGGAAGGCGACAGCGACCAATACACGCTGCAGAACTTCACCAACAACCAGGGGCACATCAATACGCAGATCATCGACAACAGCACCGGTCAGACCATCACGGTCAACAACGTCGAGGCGATTTCGTTCGGTGACGGCGAAGTCGTCGGCAACGCGGATATTGTGAACCGCGATACAGGCGGTGACGGCGATACCGGTGGCGAGCCTAGCTCGACGACGTACGATCTGGATATCGACAGCGCGCTGAGCGACATCGACGGTTCGGAAAGCCTGACCATTACATTGGGGCCGGTGCCCGAAGGCGTGACATTCTCTGCAGGCACCGACAACGGTGACGGCACATGGTCTTTGGAGCCCGACGATCTGCAGGACCTGCAGATGACGGTCGACGGAGAGGTCAGCGAAGGCTTCGACCTGCCGATCAAGGCGACCTCGACGGAAGCCGAGAACGGCGACAGTGAATCAGTGAACATGAGCCTCAAGGTGGATCTGCCTGAAGATCATGGCACGCCGGTTGAAACACCCAGCGATCCGCCTGTACAGCAGGATGGTGGAACAGGTCACGGTTCGGGGCACGGCACGGGGGCCGGTAGTTCCGGACACGGCACGGGCGGTGCATCCAAGGTTGGCAAGTCTGGATCCGGTCACGGTAAAGGCGGCAAATCCGGTTCCGGTCACAGCAAGGGCGGTTCCGGCCACGGTAAAGGCGGGCACAGGAAGGATGGTTCCGGCCACGGCAAAGGCGGTGACAGCAAGGGTGGTTCCGGCCACGGCTGGGGCGGACATAGCAAGGGCGGGTCCGGCCATGGCTGGGGCGGACATAGCAAGGGCGGCTCCGGTCACGGTAAAGGCGGTCACAGCAAGGGTGGTTCCGGCCATGGCTGGGGCGGTCACAGCAAGGGTGGTTCCGGCCATGGCTGGGGCGGACATAGCAAGGGCGGGTCCGGCCATGGCTGGGGCGGCCACAGCGGCCACGGTTCAGGGCAGGGGATCGCTGCTGCTGGTGGTTCCGGTCACGGTGGCCCGCAAGGAAACAACGGTTTCGGCAACGGCGATCAGGATGCGCCGGGCGGCTCCGCCGGACACAATAATGCCGAGAATGCCGGGGGCGGCGATGGTGATCGTCTGATGGCTGCGCTGGAGAAATTCTCCAATCATTCGCCGGATACGCATGACGGCAGCGGGGACACGTTCCGCAACGTCGGTGCCGGTGGCGGTGACGGTGGTAACGACGGCAACTGGTTCGACGAACAACAGGCTGCGCCGGCGGATGACGACGTGTTCGGCAAGACAGAACTGGAGAAAAAGGAAGAAGAGGATCAGAAAGCCGAAGAGGCACAGCGCGAGGAAGAAGAAGGCGGTATCCAGATTCCGGCCGACGACAATGGTGGTCCGGAAGCCGACTTCGAGGATCGCAGTCTGGTCTGATCCTTCACTTCCGCAGTAAAATGAAGAGGCGCGCCGGCAACGGGGCGCCTTTTCTTTTGGATGTCGTTATGTTTACCAAGTGCTAGCGCTGCAGGATCAAGAATGCCATACGCGATGCGGGAATATCGGCCATCCGACGCGGCGTTGATGCCTGAAATATTCAGGTCGGCTGTCAGTGTTTCTGCGCGCCGTCATTACAACGACAGACAAGTAACGGTTTGGTTGTCGCGTACGCCGAACGCTGAAACGTTCGCTGAGAATTATTCAAACGGCCGCTTGGCGATGATGATCGTGAATCAGGAAAATCGGCCGGTCGGGTTCGCTGACGTGGAAGAGGATGGGCATATTCAGTATTTTTATTGCCATCCAGAGCTGTCGGGTTCCGGCATGGCGGACGTTCTTCTGCGCGCGCTTGAAGTCGCGGCCCGGGAGCGGAAGCTGTCGAGATTGTACGTGGAGGCAAGCGAAACGGCGCTAGGGCTGTTCAAAAGGAATGGCTTCGATGTAGTGAAGCGGCGCGATTTTAAGATTTCGGGCGTGCCGATTCACAACTACGCGATGGAAAAGGTTCTGAAGTAGCCGTTTTCCGGTCTACGGCACGTCGATATGAATGGTTTCAATCGTCTGATGGCCGTCGCTGTCGGTGATGGTGACATCGAAGGATTCATCGGCGCCATTGTTGGTGTATTCGAAGCTTCCGTCCGTATCGACGGTAAGCCGGCCACCAAGATCGTTGGAGGCGGAATAGCTTAGAGTATCGTTGTTGTCGGCGTCGGCCCCAAGGATCAACCCCTTGTATGACGTGTTCGCAGCCATGCTGATATTGTTAAGATCTTCGTGCGTGCCGCCGACGATCGACGCGTCGTTGCTATTGCCCGACTGATCCTGCGCGATGTTCCCGGCGCCTTCCTCGAAGGTCCAGTAGCCGACCAGGCCCTGTTCATTGCCATTAAAATGCTTGTCGTAACTGTTGGCGATCTCGGTCGACGTCCGTGCGTCATTCCAAATTCGGGCTTCCGCGATGTCACCTTTGAAATAGCTGTCGTCGGTATTGTTGGAGCGGCCGAGGAAATTGTGCACCGTATTGATCGACGAAAGGCCATTTTGGCCGGTCCCCGATTTGATCTGCGTTCCGTTCAGGTACAACGCCGCATTGCCGGCGCCATCGTTGACGGCGGCGATGTGAATCCATTCGTTGAGCGGCAATACCGAATCAGAGGTAACCGCTGTCGCACCGGTGCCGCTGTATGTGTATAGCGCCAGCTCGCCGGAGGTGTCGTTGGTGGTCAGCAAAAAGCCGTCTTTATTGCCACTACCGGTCGTTTCGCTGAAGTCGAATATCCGCATCCACTTGGTACCTGTAAAGGCATCCGCGTCGAGTTTGATCCATGCCTCTGCCGTGAATGCGCCGGAGAAATCATCGGAAAGCGGCCCGACATCGACATAATCGTCGGTGCCGTCGAGGGACAGGGCATAGCTGCTGGGCAATACCGGATCCTGACCGATGCGAACGGAAATTGTTTCCTGTTCGGTCTCGACGCCTGCAGCCTGCAGCGTGAAGGTATCGGTACCGGAATAACCCGCCGTCGGCACGTAGTTCCAGACGCCGGTCGCGCTGTCGATGGTGACGGTGCCATGCTGTGCCGCTGTCGCGACGGTATAGGCGGCTGACGTATTCGTGCCGCTGGCCTCAAGCTGCCCGGTGGCGATGGTGTCTTCGGTAATACGAATGCTGTTGCTCGTGATATCCGGTGCAACGTCAACGATGGACGCGCCATTGTTCAGTGTCAGGTCGTTGCTACCGGCGTAGTCCTGGAGCGCGCCGGAGCCGTTGTCACTGCCGCGCCAGTAGGCCGTCAGGCCGGTTTCGCTGCCGGATAGCTGATCGTTCATATGCTCAACGACCTGTGCCGCAGTCAGGCCTGCCGACCAGACACTGACTTCCGCCATGTCGCCGTTGAAGTAGCGGCTGGTGCCATGGTGGCCGAGCTGGAAGGTGCTTCCGCTCGCCTGCGTGTTTATGGTGACGTCTTCGTCGTTATACAGCGCGCTGATCGTCGTCAGCAGCACACCATCCTGATAAACCCGAAGATCGCGTAGGCTGTCACCGTCCGACGGCAGCACCACCGCGTAGTGATGCCACTGGCCGTCGTCCGTGCCGGTCAGCGGCTGGAAGGTAATGGCGCCGCTGCCGACATCAATGGTCACGCCCTTGCCACCTTCAAGGCTGCTCGATGACGGCTCATCCCAGGTGTTGAGGCCGAAGACGAACTGCTGGCCCTTGCCGCCGCCGCCGTAACTGACGAAGGTCTGCGGCTCCTCGCTCGACGAGCGCGCCCACAGCATGATGGTGCGCTCATTGGCACCGACCGCGCCGATCGCGTCGGACGGGTCATTCGCATAATCGTTGGTGCCGTCGAAATGAATGGCTTTATCCAAATGGCTGACAGCAACACCGCCGCCGGACCCGTTGTCGACAACCGAGGCACCATTGTTCAGAGTGCCGTTGTTGTCATTGCTGCGGACGCCGTTGGTCATCGAATGCGCGCCGTCGAGTACGGTGGTGCTGTTTTCCACGTCGTCGAAGGTGTACTGCGCCACGAGGTTGGATGTGTCGTAGTCGTAGGACGTGGACATGCCGTCACGGATATCTTCTGCAGTGCGTGCTTCGTGCCATATCCGGAAATTGTCCAACTGGCCGTTGAAGTTGACGCCGATATTTGCGGTGCCGGCACCCAGGAACGCCGATGTAGCTGTATCGTTTGCGACAGCGACGCCGTCTTTGTAGAGAACACGGGCATTGTTCGAAACATCGTATGTAATGGCCCAGTGATGCCATTCGCCGACTTCCGTCCCCGCAGGGTCGTCCCATAACAGGTCGTTACCATAAAAGGATACATTAAATTTGTTGGTGTTAACTTGCCAGCCGATCCCAAGTTGCTGGTTCTCCAGTGCAGGACCCTGCTGATAGACCATGTCACTGGTGTCTGGTGACGTGCGATTAGCCCAAAACTCGATCGTGAAGGATTTGCTGGAGAGTTCGGGATCGGACGCCGTGGTCATATTATTGCTGCCACTAACTTGCAGCACATCGCCGGTCGGGCCGGTGGCGGCCACGCCCGGGTCGGCGGAATTGGTGATCACCTGCGCATCGTTGTTGTTATTGGTGACGTCGCGGACAACACCGTTCTCGATATCCTCGAACGTGTAGTAGGCGACGAGGCTGTCTTCGTTACCGGTCAGCGTCGTGTTGTAATTGGCCTTGATCTCGTCGGACGTCCGCGCGTCGTTCCAGATGCGCACGTCGGCGACGGCGCCGTGCATGGGGCTTTCATTGGACCAGTTGGACTGGCCGATATAATTGTTCGTACGGACGACGTCCTGCGCGATCTGCTGGGTGCCGGTTTCGGTCTTCACCAACTCACCGTTGATATACAGATACCCGTTGGTTGCGCCGTCGTTCACGCCCGCGACATGGACCCACTGACCGGTCGGCGCCGTGGTGTCGGATTTGACTGAACTCGCGGTGCCGCCGTTGCGGGTGTCGAACGAGAACACGTCCGAACCGGGATCAATGGCGAGGAGTAGGTTATCGTCGTTTTCACCCTGACCCAGATCGATGATCCGCATCCAGCTATTGTTGTCGAAGGCGGTCGGGTTGTAATAGACCCACGCTTCGAACGTATAGGCGCCGGAAATGTTCTCGGACATCGTGCCGATATTGACGTAATCGTCGACCCCGTCGAATTGCAGGGCGGATTGCGTCGGTGATACGGTCGCTTCGGTGGCGGCGGTGACGGTCAGGGTGATCGTTTCGTCGTCCGTGCCTGACGTGGCCCCGGTGGCGCGGACGGTAAAGCTGTCGGAACCAACGTAATTGGCGGTTGGCGTGTATGTCCAGTCGCCGGTGTCCGCATTCAGGCTGACGCTGCCGTGATCCGGTTGATCGGTGATGGTGAAAGTGGCGGTGCCGGTGACATCGGCGCCGGTCATGGTGCCGGACGTGGTATCGGCGGTCGAAAGGGTGAGCGTATTGCCCTGTATGTCGGGGCGCGGATCGACGATGGTCGGGCCACCGGTGGCTGTGCCGTTGTTGCTGTTGGAACTGCTGTCGGAAACCGTCGTGCCGTCGATATCCTCGAATTTGTAGTTCAGCACGAGGCCTTGTTCATTGCCGGTCAGGGAATGATTGTAATTGGCGGCAATCTCGTCCGCTGTGCGGGCGTCATTCCAAAGGCGCGCATCGGCGACTTGACCATCCAGATAACCATCGCCGCCGAAATTGGACTTGCCGATGAAGTTGCTGTTGCGGACCACGTCAGGAGCGGCGTTCTGCCCGGTTGCGGACGCGACCTGTACGCCGTTGACGTAGATGTAGGCGTTCCCGCCACCATCATTGACCGCGGCCAGATGGACCCATTCATTCAGGGGCAAGGCATCAACGGCCTCGACGCGCGTTGCACTGCCGCCGCCACCGTTCGTACCGATATAGGTATCCAGCACCAGTGTTTTGGTCGACCCGGCGTACGCAAATAACAGGTTGTCGTCGTTTGCGCCCTGGCCAAGATCGAAAATACGTCCCCAGCTGCCGTCAAGGTCATCCAGCTTGACCCAGGCTTCCATCGTGAAGGCGCCGGAGATGTTCTCGGACAGTGCGCCGATGTCGACATAGTCGTTGACGCCGTCGAGGTCGATGGCGCTGGTCGGCAGGTTGACGACATTGATGCCGTCGCTGTCGTTCAGCGTGATATCGAGGTTGTTGGACGTCTTGTCCTCGATGGTCTTCCCATCGGCACTTTCCATCGTGTAGTAGGCGGCGAGGTTGCTTTCGTTGCCGGCAAGCTGGTGCTTGTAGTGCGCTTGGATTTCATCGGCGGTGCGGGCATCCGACCAAATACGGATATCATCCAGCATGCCCTTGTAGTTCGGATTATTGTTGACGTTATCTTCGCCGATCAACAGATCATCGGTATTGGCAAACTGTGATGCCGTGAGGGCCGACGTGCTGGCGGTGGGGCCAGCGACACCGTCGACATACAATTGGATTGTGTTCGCCGTGCCGTCGTAAACGGCAGCGATATGGTGCCATGCATCGCCGGTCACTGTCGTTGTGTGTGTGGCATACGTAAACGCATCGCTGTCGCCCAGATAAAATACGGGTTTTGTGCCGCTGCCGTCGAGGTTGATTTTCCAGCCGTTGAAGATCGATGTCGGGCTTTGGTCCATTTTATCCAGAATGCCGGCATCCGCGCCCCCGCCGCTTCCGTTCATCCAGAATTCAACGGTAAAGCCGTTCGCCGTGGCATTCAGTGCGGCGTTATGGGCAATGGTGGCATAATCGTTTGTGCCTCCGCTCAATTGAAGGACACTGCCGGCGATGGACGGGTCATTGTCCGCATCGATGGTGACGGTAATCGTTTCCTGATCGGTGAAGGTGCCGTCTGTCGCCTGAAGCTGGAACGTGTCGGTGCCGGAATATTTCGCGCCCGGGGTATACGTCCACTCGCCGGTCGTCGCATTGATGCTGACCGTGCCGTGCTGGGCGGCGGATGTGACGCTGTAGCTGGCCGTGCCGACGACGTCGGATGCGGTCATGGTGCCGGTCGCCGTGGCGTCTTCTTCTATCGAGATGCTGTTCGCCAGAAGATCCAGACCGCCGTCCGAAAAAGTCGGACCCGCGGCGCTGTTCGGGTGATTGGCAAGGGAATACGTTGGACTGTTCAGTTCCGTACCGTTGTTCGAGCTTGCGCTGTCATTGCCTGTGCTGTCCTCGAACGTGTAGTTGGCGACCAGCGCGCCAGACTGGTTGCCGGTCAGCGTGGTCTGGAAGTTCGCTGCAATCTGATCCGCTGTGCGCGCCGTGTTCCAGATGCGCACATCGTCGAGCTGGCCGTTGAAGTACTGACCCGGCGTGCTGCTACCCTGGTCAATAGCGTAGCCGATGGCAAGGTTGCCGCTGTCCTGTTTGGGCACGTCGGTCGAGGAAAGGGTGGTCGACAGTTGGCCGTCTACGTAGATGGAGATCAGGTCGTTGGCGTTGTCGTAGACAGCGGCGACGTGGTGCCAGCCGCCGTCATTAACGGTCTCTTCCGACTGCAAGGATACGGCGGCGTTGTCGCTGTCGCGATTGAACCGGAAGTCGACCTTGCCGTTTGCATCGATCGCGAGGCTGTACTGCATGCCGCCGTCAAGACTGGCGGCATCCTTCACCACGATACGCTGGAAATCGCCGCTACCGGAGGTCTTCACCCAGCCTTCGAGCGAGAACGACGCCGATGTGTTGAAGTTCAGCGACGAATGATCGGTAACCGTAAAGCCCTGGTTCGTGCCGTTCAGCGTCGCCGCGACCGATGTCACCTGCAAGTCGTTGTTGTTCGAGGTCACGTCATTGACGGACGTGCCGTCGCGATCTTCGAACGTGTAATACGCTTCAAGCCCAGTTTCATTGCCGGCGAGCTTCTGAGTGTGGTTTTCGCGGACTTCCGTCGCCGTGCGCGCCGTCGACCACATCCGCACATCCGCCAACTGTCCGTCGAATGCGCCAAGGCCCGCATTGACAGGGTTATAGCCGCCGATGGCGATCTCACCGACCTGGATATCGTATGTCACGCTGTCGACGGACTTTACCAACTCGCCGTCGACATAAAGCTTCACCACATCGGCGTCGCCGTCATAGACCACCGATGTGTGGTGCCAGTTACCGTCGTTGACGGTCTGTTCGGACAGATTGATGATTTCACTGCCTGGTCTGGATACAGCCAGATTGCCACCGCTCAGAAACAGCTTCATCGACCCGTTAGGTACTTCACGCCCAAGATCAAGCAGTCCGCCTGACGTGCCCGTGGTCTTGAACCATGTCTCCATGGTGAACGAACCGGTGCCGACCGCCATGCCTGACGGCGTGGCCGTAAGTACATCGTCGACGCCATCGAAAACCGCCGCGACGGTGTTGACTTCGTTCGATGTGACATTGATGGGCTGAACATCGACCGTGATCTGCTCGGCATCCGTCTCGCCGCCGCCGGATGCGGTAACATAGAACTGCACCTGGCCGTTGAAATTGTCGACCGGCGTAAAGGTCCAGCCGCCGGTGCTGTCGATATTGACCGTGCCCTTGTTGGCGATGGTCAGGGACGACGTGCCGGAATGCGAGGCACTTGAATTCACACCGAAGGTCGCGGACGTCGGCACGACATCGTTCGTGGTCATCGTGCCGCTCGCCGTGTGGTTTTCCTGAACGGCGACGCTCAGGCTGTGGATGCCAGGTGTCCCGTCGACAAAGCTCGGATCGTCGGTACCGGCCGCATTGCTGGCGCCGAGCGTTGCGTCGTTGTTGCCCGCGGTGTCCGTGACGGTCTGGCCTGTCGTTTCGTTAAACTCGTAATGCGCGACGAGGGCGCCGCCTTCGTCACCGGCGATCGACTGGTCGTGATAATCCGCAATCTGCTGGTCGGTACGAACCGTGTTCCAGACCCGGACATCGGCAATATCGCCGGTGAACGTGCGGGTCAGGCTGGTGCCGTCCGTATCGATCTGTGAGCCGATCTTGAACGTTGCGTTTGTTGCCGTCGCGGCACTCACAACATCGAGGGTATTGCTGTAGGTGCCGGTGGAAACCGCTTCGCCGTTGATGAACACAGTGTATGTGCGTTCGCTGACGTCGCGCGTGACCGATACGTGCGCCCATTCGCCCGCCGAGAGCGTTGCGAGGGTCGTGACGCCGGGCTCGGAACTGCCGTTTTCATGGAACGCATTCAAAGTGCCGTCAGATTTAAGGTTCAGGCCGAATAAGTATGTGTCGGCTGCGATGGCATCGCCGTTCTTGCCGCCGAGGGAGATCAGCGCCTGCGTGCTGCTGATGGCATCAGGTTTGATCCAAAGCTCGATGGTCATGTCGCCATCGAGCCGAAGTTCATTGCCGGTACCGGCCCCGGCATCGATGTAATCGCCGCCGTCGAGCGAAATAGCTTTTTGCGGCAAGTTTTTAATTTCTGCGTCGTTCGTCAGCGTGCCGGTCAGGTTATTGCCGGAGCGATCCGCGACGGTGGTGCCGTCTGTCGTGTCGAATGTCCAGTTGCCGACAAGGCCATCGCCCGTCGAAACGAGTTGGTCGTAGTTCGCCTGAATTTCCTCGGCGGAGCGGGCATCGTTCCAGATGCGCACGTCGTCGATCATGCCGTCGACGTGGTTTGTAAACCCGCCACCGGAGCCGATGACAAGCTGGCCTGAATTGTTCGGACCCGGTGTAAAGCTTATTGGGTCACCGGCGATTTCGCCGTTAACGTAGAAGCGTGCCTGGCCGCCGGAATACGTCATTGCAACGTGTGTCCACTCGTTCGCCTGGACAATTCCCGTGGCCGTTGCGATCGGGCCGTTCGTGCTGGACCACGTCCCAATGCTGCCGTTTGAAATCCATAGCCGATGCGTGGCATCGCCCGTTTGGAGCTTATCTGTAATGACATAGGTTCCCGATATATCGGAAACATTGATCCAGGCTTCGACCGTATACGCGCCGGATATATCCATGCTGGCGTTGTCCGCCACGGTCACCACGTCATTGGTGCCGTCCAAAACCAACACTCCGCCGTCCGTAACCGGGGAACGTTGCGCCGCATCGGCATTGATTGTGACGTTGATCGTCTCGCTGTCTGTCGTGCCGTTTGCGCCGGTGGCGGTCAGCACAAAGCTGGCCGAGCCGTTGTAGTTTTCGTGCGGCGTGTAGGTCCAGCGACCGGTCGAGGTATCAAGCGTTACCGTACCGTGCGCGTTCGTGGTGTCGACGGAGAAGGTGGCGGAACCGTCTGCGCCGGCCGAGTTCATGTTACCCTGAACGACTTCGTTTTCCTCAATCGTGAGGGAATTGGTGTAAAAGTTTGGCGAGACATCGACGCGGTTGTAATCGCCGGTCGCGGTGCCGTCGTAGGTGCCGGAATTCGCCGTGTTGGTGACGGTGCTGCCGGACGTTTCCTCGAAGGTATAGTTCGCCAACAGCTTGCCGTCCTGATCGCCGGTCAGGACCGTGTTGAAGTTGTCCTTGATTTCCTCGCCAGTGCGGACGCCGTCCCAGATGCGAACGTTGTCGAGCTTGCCGTCGAAATAATGCCCGGTCGATTGTGCCGGATCCGTGGAGGCAATAAAGAGGCTGGCGGTGCCGAGGAAATCGCCGTCGAAGGCTTCCGTCGCGACCAGTTCGCCATTCAGATAGAGGCGTGCGACGTTACTTTCAGCATCGTACGTGCCGGCCCAGTGGTTCCATACATCGGTGCCGTTGCCGTTCGGACCGGTGGTGTCGGTGTAATCGATCCGGTAGTTGCCGCTGGCCTGATTGAAGCTGTAACGGAAATTGTTGGCGTTGCCGTTGTCGACAAACCCGGCATGGAAGAAATGTTGGTTGCCGCTGGTGCCATCATGACTGGTCAGCGCGAGATCGGTGTTCGCGGTTGAATCGCGGAATGCATCGAATTCCCAGCTGAACGATTTGTTCGCGAGGTTGATGCCCGAAGTCGAGACGTAAACGCCGTTGCCGTCGAATTCCATCGATGCGCCGAGCGTGTTGACGACCCTTGCGTTGCCACCGAGCGTGGCGTCGTTGTTGTTGGATGTGCCGTCCTGCACGGTCGTGCCGGTCACGTCGTCGAAGTTCCAGTAGCCGGCCAGGCCGTTTTCACTGCCGCTCAGTTTCTGGTCATAGTTCTCGCGGATTTCATCAGCGGTGCGCAGGTCGTTCCAGACGCGCACGTCGTCGATCTGGCCTTCGAACTTCTCGTTGATCGTGGGACGGCTTCCGATGACAAACGCGTCTGTGCCGGAAGTGATGGAGTCCGGTATATAATTGCTTGTCGAGGTCGAAACCAACTCGCCATCTGCATAGAGTTTAACTTCTTGCGCGCTCGCATCGTAGGTCAGGGACAGATGTACGGCCGTACCCTCCGCAACGTTGTAGCTGGTGACGACCCAGTCATAGGTCCCGTTGGGACCATTCAATGCAAATGCGATATTGCCACTAGCTTGGCGCGCGAGCAGATAGGCGCCTTCCTTGCCTGCAATGGTGCCACCGAAAGTCCCGTGAGAGCCCGGTCCTTCCGGTCTGATCCAGGCTTCCAGGGTGAAGTCACCGGTAATATCGAGTGCGTTTGCATCTCCGACATAAGCCCATGAGTTTCCGTCGACCTGCAGCACACCGTCGTGCGCTTCGACGTTGGTATCGGACTTGATGGTGACCGTGATCGTCTCGTCGTCAGTAAAGTTGGTGCCGCCGGACGTGGACGATGCGCGCAGCGTGAAGCTGTCCGAACCGTAGTACCCGTTCGCCGGATCGTAGCTCCATGCGCCGGTCGAGGCATCGATGGAAACGCTGCCGCCGTTCGCCGTGGTGAAGGTCGTCGTGCCGCCGACGATGGAGTAGGCGGGGGTACCCGGCACATCGATGCCGGTCATCGAGCCCGCAGCGATTTCGCTCGTCTGTATTTCGATCTCGTTGCCGTGCACGGAAGGCTCAGACCCGCTGGCGGGATCGACGATGTCGGCGCCGTTCTTCAAGGTGCCGTTATTGCCGTTGCCGGTCAGGTCGCGCACCACGTTGCCATCGGTGTCGTCGTCGAAGCGGTAATAGGCCGTGAGGTTGCTCTCGTTACCCGTCAGTTGCTGGCCGACGCGATCACGAATGTCGTCGGCAGTCTGTGCCGCCGACCATATGGATACTTCGTCAATCAGGGCTTTGGTGTGTTGGTTGTTCGACGCCTTGTCATAGGTGCCGAGGCCGACGCCGTTGTTGACGTTACTGTTGGTGCCGGCATTCAGCGACAATCCAGTGACCGAGCCCTTGCTATCCCCATCGATATAAAACTCGCCCGTGTTGTCGGTGCGCCAGGCTAAGGTTGTTTCGTACCAGGTGTCGGTCGAGATAACGCCGCCGTCGATGGTTTTATCATCCAGGGTTGCCTTGAGATGCCATTGCCCACCGGTGAATTCGGCAAAGATGTAAATTCGGTCGCCATCGGCGTCGTCGCGATTGGCAAACAGGGGCATGAACGATCCGGTCGGCGCGTCGGCGGGCAAATTGACACGCATCGAAACCGTTCCCTGAGAGGCATTGAGGATCGTATTCGGCAGATCGACCCAGTCGTTCGTGCCGTCAAGACTGAGCGCGCCGTCGGAAATCTGCACCGCGTTGCCGTCGTCGACACTGTTGATCGTGACGGTGACCTGCTGGTCGTCGTTAAAGACCGTGCCGTCCGCGTCGGTGCCGGAGACACGTAGCGTGAAGGTATCGGAGCCGTAGTAATTTTCGACCGGCTTGTAGCTCCAGGTGCCGTCGGAATTCATGGTCACGGTGCCGTGCTGTCCGTTCGTCTGGACGGAGTATGACGCCGTGCCGGGGACGTCGTTTGCTAGCATGTGGCCGGTGGCGACTTCGTCTTCCTGAATGACCAGCGTCGTTGCCGTGGTGTCGTTATCAAGATCGATCCATGTCGCGCCGGAAACCGTCGCATCAGGTGCTTGCGTGCCACCGGTCGCGTCATTGGCGGCGGTCGTGCCGGTGCCTTCGGCAAAGTCGTAATAGCCGACCAAGCCGCTGGTGGCGGGATCGACTTCGTTGCCGAACTGGTCGGCAACCTGCGCGTCGGTGAGTTTGGTGTTGTAGATCTGGACCGGGCCGACTTCGCCTTTCCAGGGGGTCCACCATGTATCCGGGCTGTCACCGATCTGCAGGTCTTGTCCACCCCAGTTCCACGCGGCAGACGATTGCACAGTACCGACGATCTGCCCGTCGACGTAGACCTTGTTAAGGCCGCCCGCAGCCTGGTCGTATACGACCGTCACCTGGTGCCAGGCACCGTCAATGACACCGGGGTTGGAGACAGTGATTTCCGCGTTGTGGCTGTCCGCGCCCTTGCCTTGAACAAGAACGTCGCCGTCCGGCTCGACGGCAATCAGAAGGCCGTTATAAGACGTGGTTGCGTCATGACGACCCATGAGGATGGCGCCGTTGGTTGGATTGGCGGTCGTGTCCCACTTGAACCAGGTGGACCAGGTGCCTTGCGCGCTGTTCAGGCTGGCGTCGTCGGCGATCGTGACGACATCGTCGGTGCCGTCGAACGAGAGGCCGCCCTTGAGATCGTCGATGATTTTCGCGTTACCGTTGATCGTCAGGTCGCGGTTGTTGCCGGACTGATCCTGAACGGCGGTGCCGGAGACCTGATCGTCGAATTTGTAATAGGCTTCGAGATTGCTGGTGCCGCTGGCAACCGGCTGGTCGATACCGTCGCGGATTTGTTCCTGCGTCCGCGCCTCGGACCAGACCTTGACCTCGTCCAGAAGGACGGTTGCGTTGTTCGACCCGGAGCCAAGATATCCGGCGCCAAGGTTGATTGACTGGGCAAGATTGTTCATGGCTGCGCCGGAAACCGTGTCTTGGCCGACCAATTCGCCATCGACATAGATGCGCGCATCGCCGGTAGCCGCATCATAAGATACGGCTACGTCGTACCAGGTATCTGCTGAGACGGGTTTGACGGACGCAATGTCCGTGGCCGGCGAGCCGTCATTGTCGCGGACCCGAAACGCGAAGTTTCCGGACGTGTCGATAAAGGCGACGAACCGGCCCGTATTTGAACCGGTGTTTTCGTACACCGCCACCATCGATTGTTGGCTGCCCGTGAGTTCCTGGGCATTCATCTTGAACTCTATGGTGATCGCATCCGATATCGTGCCAGTGCCGATCGCCGCGGTGGCGTAGTCGCCGTTGCCGCCCGGTGTGTGGAAGACGCCGTCGTTGATGACGATGGAATTCTCTGCGTCGTTGTTGACGGTGACGGTGATCGTTTCGCTGTCGGACGTCGAATTGTCCCCCGACGCGGTCAGGGTGAACGTATCGTCGCCGTACCAGTCATTGGCGGGGGTATACGTCCAAGCGCCTGACGACTGGTCGATGGTGACCGTGCCGCCGTTCGCGGTTTCGACGCTGACACGACCATCCGCATTCGCGGCACTGGTGGTCTTGCCGGCCACCTCGACGGAATAAGTAGGCGTGCCGGCGACGTCGTTGGCAGACATTTCACCGGAAAGCGAAGCATTTTCCTGAATCTCGCCAGCCGTACCCTGGACGGTGGGCGCGGTATCCACGAGCGTGGCGTCGCCGGTGTTGGTCATGTCGTGATCGCCGGCGGTATCGACGAGGGTTCCGCCGTCGAGTGTGTCCATCACGTACTGTGCGGCGAGGTCGGTCTCGCTTCCGTTGAGGGTCAAATTGTAGTTGTCGGCAATTTCACCGGCGGTTCGTGCCGTCGTCCAGACACGGAAGTTTGTGAGATCGCCGGTATAGTCGTTGCCGCCGTTGAGCCCCGCGCCAAGGTTCAGATTGCCGCTGTTGATGCCGAAGCCACCGATCGATATCACGGCCTCGACTTTACCGTCGACATAGAGCCGTGCGATATCCGTGTCACCGTCATAGGAAACGGCGACATGATGCCAGAGGCCGTCATTAATCGTGGTGTCGCCAAAGATGTTGGCGGTATTGGCACCGTCCGAGGCGCGGTTGGCTTGAAGTTTCCCGTTGTTTATTCGGAGTGCCACGCCGCTCCCGCTAACGCCCATGCTCGCCAGCGTTTCAAGCGTGCTGGTATTTGTGTTGATCCACCCTTCCATGGTGAACGACCCGTCACCGACAAGAAGATCGTCCCCGGCCTCCAGTTCGGCGCGGACGCCGTCGATGTTCGAGCCGTCGAAACGAAGCGCCTTCAACGGGACGTTCATCATCCGGGCGTCGCCGTTCAGTGTGCCGTCGAGTGCACTGCCGGTCGAGGTCGCCTTGTTGTCGACGGTGGTGTCGCTCGGGGCGTCGTCAAAGCGGTAATAGAGCGTCAGGTTGTTCTCGTCACCGGCGAGCTGTTTCTGGTAGTTGGCGGAAATCTCGTCGTCGGTGCGGGTATCCGACCAGATGCGGAATTCATCGATCTCGCCCTTGAACGAGAAGCCGTCATTCGTGCCGATCGATGATGCAGCCTGCGGCACGGTAAAGGTGTAGGTGCCGGTCGCTTCCAGATTGCCGTCGACATACAGCTTTACGGTTGTGCCTTCGCGGGTCATGGCGACGTGATGCCATTCCTGATCGTTAACGGTCGTTGTCGAAATCAGGTCCGTTGCACCAAAGGTGTCGAAGACAAACTTGCCGTTTTCGATAAACAGATACGCGCCCTCATCGTTCGTGCCGGACGAACCGAGGTTGACGAGGTTCATGCGCGTGTTAGCGGTGTCCCCCGTTCTGATCCACGTTTCCATGGAGAACGCATTGCTACCAAACGCGAGCTGCGAGGGTGACCCGAGATCGACGTAATCGCCGTTGCCGTCGAATTGAAGCACGCCGTCCGGCATGCCGACCGACTGCTCGTCGCCGGCACCGGCGACATTGACCGTGATGGTTTCGGAATCACTGCCTGACGTGGCGCCGGTGGCTTTGAGCGTAAAGCTGTCACTGCCGGCATAGTTCGTAGCCGGGGTATAGGTCCACTCACCCGTGCTGGAATCGATTGTTACCGTACCGCCTTTGGTCGTTGTGAAGCTGGTGACCGTCGTGGAGCCGTTATCGATGCCGTACGTCGTGGTGCCGATGACGGTGTTGTCGTGCACCATCTGGCCGGTTGCGGCCGTGTTCTCCGCCGTGTCGACGGTATTGCCGTAAATCTGCGGTGCGGCATTCTCGGCAGGGTCGACGACCGTCGGCTCGGCGCTGTCGCCAAGCGTGTCCGACGCGCCCAGCGTGCCGTCATTGTCGTTGGAGGTCTGGTCCTGAACGGTGCCGTTCTGAACGTCATCGAACTGGTAATAGGCCTGCAGATTGGTTTCAGAACCCGATAGCTGCTGATCGTAGTTCTGACGAATATCTTCGGCGGTTCGTGCTTCGGACCAGATGCGGACATCGTCCATCTGGCCGGAGAATTGTTGTGCGAAGCTGTTGGTGCCCTCGATGCTGCCGAGGTACAGCTCACCGCCCGAGCCGCCATCCGGGTTGTTGGCGTAGGTCGTCTCCTGGATCAACTCTCCGTTCAGATAGAGCTTCCAGGTTTGCGCCGCCGTATCGCGGACGGCTGAGACATGGTTCCACTCGCCGAATGTGATCTTCGCCGTGGTGTCGTATCCGGTCGTCGCTTCATTCAGCAGGTTGTCGGTGCCGGAACCGTTCCGGTGGTTGGCATAGAGTGTACCGTTGGCGTTGATGCCGAGGCTATAGAGTGTGTTTTCGCTCGACGCTGTATTGGTGTAGTCACCACCGAAATAGACGAAGTTCTGAACGGAACTTGTATCGTTCGGTTTGAACCAGCCTTCGATCGTGATGTCACCGGTAATGGCGAGATTGTCGGAGGCGCCGCGACCGATGTGTACGTAGTCATTGCTGCCGTCGAAGTTTAGATGCTTGCCGGCGACTTGAACGTCCAGATCTGCATCGACGCTGAAGCTGAGCTGATGGACGTTGACCGCGCCGTTGGTGTCGGTGACCTGCACCGTGATCGTGTCGCCGCCGTGATATCCGCTGGTCGGCGTGTAGGTCAGCGTGCTGTCCGTCGAATTGTCCGTGAAGTTGCTGATCGCGCCGTGTTCCGGCTGATCAAGCAGCTTGAACGTGAACGGTCCCGTCAGCCCGGTCGTCGGCAGTGTCACATCGACGCTGCCGTCTTCGGACAGCACGATGTCGTTGTCGATCTGTACATTGTCGAAGCGGACAACCTGCTCGCCGCCGGAGCCTGTGTCCTCGCGGCTCGTCAGGACGACATAGTTGCTGCCGGAATAGTCCGTCGTGTCGGTGGCCGTGATGGTGGCCGTGTTGGCGCTGTTGCCGACCTCGGTCACGGTCAGGCGCACGGTCGAGCCGTCGTCGTAGACGTCGAACGTGTACTCGGTGTCCTTGCGGAAATCGATGGAGCCATTGCCCGAGTTGGCAACGGATGTCAGCGAGCCGTTGACGAAGCGATCGATCAGAATGCGGTCATCACCTTCTACGGCCGAGAAGTTGAGGCCATTGCTCGGCAAACCGTTGGCGTCTGTCGACGACGGATCGGTCCGGGTCATGACGTGCATGAAACCGTCGGTCCCGCTGTCGAACACGAACGTGCCGGTGACGTGGACGGGGTCGGTGGCGGCAGGTTTGTGCTCGTCCGCGGTGCGCACCAGTTCGCGGTTCTGAATGACCAGCTCGCCGGTGTCGGAGTCGATATAGGCGATGTCGTTGGTCGAGTCGGGATCCGTCCCTTCGACGACCGTCCATTCTGTTGAATTGGGTGACGCGAAGTATGTTTGCGCCGACTGACCCCAGTTGCTCGATCCGCCATAGCTGGCCGTGTGGCCGCTGCCCGACTGGTCGGTGTAGGATGTCGATGAACCATCGAACGTCCAGTACCCGATGAGCCCTGATTGATCGTCGATATCCGGCAGGTAATCGTTCTTGATGGCGTCGTCGCTGAGCGCGCTGTCCCACACCCGCATTTCGGCGATTAGGCCGTTCCAGAAACTTCCCTGGCTGTCGCCGGATGTGGCGCCGATGACGGCGTCGCCCTGGGTGACGTATTTATCGATGCCGGTCGCGGTATGAACAAGTTCGCCATCAACATACAGCTTCACGGTGCCGTTGTTGTAGCTGGCGGCCATATGATGGAATTCGCCGTCCGAGAACACGTTGACACCGGAGGATGTAACGGTCGTCCCCTCGTTGTTTACGCTAACGAGCGATAGCACGCCGTTGACGACAGCCAGTGAATGCTGCGTGCCGGCGTCGTTGGCCGTGATCTGCAGGTCATCGACCTGGTGCTTGTCGTTGGCGCTGCCGGTGCGGACACCAAAGCTGAACACGTCGTTGACGCCCGGATCGTAGTTCGAGCCGAGATCAAGATTGTTGATGACCGTTTCGCCATCGTACGTAACGGTCAAACGATATGTGCTGCCGTCGTATGTGACATTGGTCGTGACCGGAACTTCGACAGCTGCCTGCGGCCCGTAGTCACTTGCAATGCGGTTGGCGGTTTGGCCGCTTTGCGTGCCGCTATCGAGCGTCTGGGACCCCGAGACCGTAGAGCTGTCCTGAGTTAGCGAGTTATCGAAGGTGTAGTGGGCGGTGAGGCCACTGGGTGAATTGGTGATGACCTTGTCGTAATTGTTCGCAATCTCTGATGATGAGCGGACATCGTCCCAAATGCGCACATCGTCCATTTGGCCGTCGAATTCGTTGAATGCGTCGCCGCCGCCATCCAGCTCGCCGCCGAGAACCAGATAACCGGTGCTGCCGCCGGTCGGGTCGTTCGAGTAGGTCTCGGTATCGGCGAGTGAACCGTTTATGTACAGGCGGTAGGTGTTGCTGGAGACATCCCGTGTTACCGCGACATGCGTCCACTCGTTGAGCGAGATTGTCGGGCTGAATGTTACACTTTGGTTTGAGCCCGTATTATATTCATGGAAAGCGCGAATCTTACCGTTGCTTTCCAGCGTTAAAAGCATTGTATAATTCTGTGCTTCGGTCGAATCACCGGATGGTCCACCGAGCGTAATAAACGCACCGCCGTACGAATCCGGATTGATCCAGGCTTCGGCAGAGACGTCGCCGCTCTGATCCAATGCACCGTCACCCGTACGGACGAGGACGTCACCATTGCCGTCGAAATCGGCGTAATGGGTGGACGGTTCGGTGCGGATGCCGCCGCTTGGCGTGCCGGTGCCGCGCAACTGTCCGTCAACATAGACAGCGATGTTGTTGTATTCGTCGCCACTGCCGTTGTTGTATGTATCGAACGTAATGGCGAGGCCGTTGCTGACACCTTCCTCGCCGTTGACCGAGCCGCTGCCGTAATTGAACGACATACCGTCGCCGGCGAAGTTGGCGGAACCGTCGCCGATCAGCATATCGAACGACGCCGTGAATTCCTTCGCGCCCTTTGCTGCGTCGGGCATACCAATGGTCGCAGTGCCGCTGCCGCCGGTTTCAGGCGATAACACGAGCTTGCCGCCGGTGACACTTGGTGTGCCGGACGTGCTGATGCCTGAACTGCTATTGAAGTTCGTGTTGATGACGCTGACGTCCTTGACGTCACCGACCGAGAACAGCGTCAGCGTGCCGGAACCCGTGAGCGGCTTGGCCCAGGCTTCCCAGGTAAATGCGCCGCCCTGGTCGATAAAGTCGGAACCGGTGCTGCCGGAAATGTTGATGTAGTCGTTGGCGCCACTCGAAGAAATGACGTTCCGGGTCGTCGACGGATCGAAATTATCGAACTGTACGTCGCTGAAATCGACGATGCGTGTGGCACCGGTGGTGTTCGCGTTCTGGCCGTCTGACGCGGTGAAGGTGACCGTCTTCTCGGCAGATGTATCGGAATCGTGGTCGGCGGTGCGGATCGTGATGGCGCGGGCGAGGGCCTGCACGGCATCGTTGGAGGCATTGCCGTTCAGGTTGATTTTCAGCGCCTGGTTCGACGTGCCGTTCAGCGTGCCGTCGATGGTGCCGATGGTGGTCCCGGCATAGGTGACGTTGGTGCCATCGAATCCGATTTGCCCGGCGCCGGTGCCGAAGTTGTTGATCGACAAGATATCGCCGGTGGTCTTGTTCGTCGTGATGGCTATTTGCAGGTAACCCGTGCCGGTATCCGCATAGGTGCCCGTCGCGGACCCGTTGGCGTCCGGATCGATGAGCGCGAGGCCCGGATCGATCAGCACAGCCCTTGCCACGTTGGCCGGTGTCGTGCGCCCGCTGGCGGCGGTGATCTTCGGCGCATCATCGACGGCGGCAACGTTCACGGTTGCGGTTTTCGTATCGGCGGCTGCGGTAAATTGCTTGCCGTCGCCAACCGCGAACTTGAACGTCGCGGTGCCGTTGTAATCCGTGGCAGGCACGAACTTCAGTTGGCCGGCATCAAGCTGTGCCTTAGTGATCTCGGCGTTCACGGCAATGTCGCTGCCGTTCAGTTGCAGCTTGCCCTGTGCCGACGTCGGTAACTGCGTGATCTTGATCGCCGTGAGGGTATCGCCCGCATCGCCATCGCTGAACGCGAAGTTTGACGCCGTCAGGGTCAGCGGGGCGTCTTCGTTGACGTTGAGCGCGACGTCCGCTGTGGTGGGGCGCTGGTTGTTATAGGCTTCGACGCTCGTCGAGAATGTCTCTTCCGCGCCGTTGGCATCGGTGAGGGTCATATTGATGGTGCGGTTTTCCTGCACCACCGTTCCCGCCGAGTTTTCGAACTGCAGCGATTTCAGCACTGCCTGTACCCGTGCCGTCGTTGCATTGGCGTTAAACGTGATCAGCAGAACCTTGCCGGTGGTATCTGTGCCGACGGTCGTGTCTGCGGTGCCGCCAAGGGTGGCGTCGATGGTGCCGACCACAGTGCCGTCGACGGTGATGTCGTTTCCGGAAAGGGCAACGACGAGACCATCGATCGTTTGCGCCTTGACCGACAGTGTGTCGTCTTTCGAACCGCCTGCCGTGCCGGTGCCGGATGCGGCAGCGGGTGCGGACAGTTCGATACGAACGGTGCCGCCGGAGAAATTGCCTTCCGCATCAGCAAGCGCAATCGCGGAATCCAATGCGATCGCGCCGCCACCGGCCGAGAAGATGGCATTGCCGCCACCTCCTGCTGTCAGATCCGGGGCGTCGTTGACCGTCATGGTGAATGTCTGGGAAACGTTCCCGCCTGTCGACGATCCATCGACCGTTATCGAATGGCTTTGATTTACAGCGCCGGCGCCGGGCGTGCCGGTGATGGTCTTTGTTGCGGCGTTGTATGTCGCCCAACTCGGCAGCCCCGTCACGGTGAGCGAGATCGAATCGCCTTCTGGATCACTGAACAAGTTGCTCAGTGAAAGGTTGAGCGCATTGCCTTCGTTCTGCGTGAAATTGTCGACCGCGGACGACACGCTCGGCCCGAGGTTCGGCGGCGGCGGCGGCGGAGGCGGCGGCGGTGGAGGCGGCGGCGGCGGCGGCGGCGACGCAGTTGGCGGCGGCGGCGGAGGCGGCGGCGGAGGCGACGAGTAATCAGGCGGCGGCGGCACGTACGGCGATACGTACGGCGGTGGCGGCGGCGGCGGCGGCGGCGGCGGAGGCGGCGGCGGCGGAGGCGGCGCAACGGGAGGCGGCGGAGGAGGCGCAACGGGAGGCGGCGGAGGAGGCGCAACGGGAGGCGGCGGAGGAGGCGGCGGCGGCGCAACGGGCGGCGGCGGCGGAGGCGGCGTGCCTCCGTCGGTTGTTCCGGTATCATTCCCGCCTGCAGCAGGATCGGCCGCTGGCGGCGGTGGTGGCGCTGCGGGAGGTGGCGGTGGTGCAGTGACAGCCGCTTCAGGTGGTGGAGGCGGCGGCGCAACAGGTGGCGGTGGAGGTGGCGCAGGCGCCACGGCGCCATCGCCCGAACCAGGAGCCGTGGCGCTTTCTTGAGGCGGCGGTGGCGGTGGCGGCGGAGGAGGCGGCGGAGGCGGAGGCGCGGCAGGAGGCGGCGGCGGTGCAGCGGCGACTTGCGTCGTATCCGAGCCACCGTCCGAAGACGAGCCGGTGTCGCTTGCCGCAGAGTTGACGGCAGCATCCGTGCTGCCGGTGGTGGTGCCGGCGTCCGGCGTTGCGTCGGTCGCGGCGATGTTGGAAACGGTTTCGGCCGCACCGGCGGCTTCCGCCGGGGAGGCGCCATCGTTGACGGAATTGGAAAGCGCTTGGGTGAAGGCTTGCGTGGCGGCGGCGGCCTGATCCGCTGACATGCCCGATGTGTCGGGGCCGAGATTTCCTGCATCGCCGGAAGCCAGTTGCGCCAGCACCGAACCTTGCTCTCCGGCATTTGCTTCCGCAGTTGCCGTGGCCGCGGCGGCGGACGTGTCGGCAGCGGTCGCAACGGCAGTATCGGGCGCGGCACCATCGGCCAGCGAGTTCGAAAGTGATTCCTGAAACGCCTGGTTTGCGGCGGCCGCTTCCGACGGCGACATGCCGCTCGTATCCGGACCAAGATTATCGGTGTTGCCCGACGCCATCTGCGCGAGGACGGAATTCTGTTCACCGGCGGTCGCTTCGGCGGTTGCCGTTGCCGCAGCCTGCGATGCATCGCTCGCGGCCTGCAGGGCATCGGCGGCGGACCCGCCGTTATCGAGCGCCTGGTTCAGTGCCTGCTGGAACGCATCGTTGGCGGCGGCGGCTTCCGCCGGTGACATGCCGGTCGTATCCGGGCCGAGCGCGCCGCTGTCGTTGTTGCCCGATGCCAGCGCGGCCAGGAGGGGATCGGCATTGGCCTCGTCGGCCTGCTGTTCGGCAGTGACCAGACTGCTGGATTCGGCGGCTTCGCCCGCTTGTTGCAGCGCATCGCCGACACTGCCGCCATCGCCGAGCGCGGCGACCAATGCTTCCTGGAAGGCCAACGCGGCATCGCCTTCACCGCCGCCCGGCAAATCGCCGACGGTTTCCTCGACGCCTTCGCCGGACGCGAGCGCTGCGATCAACGCATCACCCGGTGTGGCATTGGCAAGCTCGGCGTCGATCTGATCCTGAACAGCCTGGGCTTCTTCGGCAGCGGCAAGTGCCTCGCCGATATTGGCACCACCGTCGAGGGCGGCCTGTAAAGCTTCCTCGAATGCGGCAGAATCCTCGCCAACGGCCTCATCGACGTTTTCCCCGGTGGCCAGGGCATTGGCGATAGCAGACTCTTGTTCGCCGGCTTGCTGCTCCTGCGAGACGACGAGCGCATTGAGGAACGCGCGATCGGCTTCCACCACGGCTTCCTCGGCGGTCAGGCCTTCGGACATGATCTGGACGACGGTGGAGCGGAAGGCGTCGACGGCGGCGGCGATGGATTCCGGAGTTGCGTTCATCTCGCCGGCACGCGCCAGACCGGACACCAGCATTTCGTCCATGGCCTCGTCGAGGTCCTGGCCCTGCGCTACAGCAAGGAGGAGTGCGGCGAGTGCTTCCGGGTCGAGTTCAATGGGCGGGGCGGCGTCACCCTGAGCCGCAGGCACGCCATCTTCGGCAGGGCCGGCCTGCGCGAGATCGCGCGCATCGGCAGCATCGCCCTCTGCTTGCGCGATGACGATTTCGTCACCGTCGCCGGGGGCGTTCGATGCCGCCGCTTCAGGCGTATCGGGTGGGTTGTCTAAAGCCATTCGGAGATTATCGTCCCGCTACCTTTCCAAGGTCATCGAAAATTTTACGAAATTACCACGCTTGCCGCAGTGATGCATGTCACTCAAATTTACTTAACCGCATGGTGCAACGTATTGAAAATCATGGCGTCTTTCACGGCCAAAACGGTTCAGGACAGCACCTTTCAAAAATCGCATTTAGTTTCGTTTTCCCGCATGATTATAGCGAGGTTTCTGACGTCTACGTTACGGCTTGAAGATGATTGTTTCAGCATGCGATTGGTTTTGTTTTGTTACAAAACGTTGCCCGGGAATACGCCACATCGGAGCATCGCGCGCATGCGCATGGCACAGCGGAAAAAATCGTGTGGCGGCTCGGTGTAGAGGCGCTGGAAAGATCGATAACTTATTGAAAAACCAAAAAAATATACAAGATAACTTGATATAGATTAAGTGGTGCCGGCGACAGGAATCGAACCCGTAACCTACCGCTTACAAAGCGGTTGCTCTACCAATTGAGCTACGCCGGCATCGTTATGCGGTCCGCAACATAGTCGCGCTGGGCCGTGACGACAATACTGTATTCGTCATCAAAATTGCGGACCGGGTCTGTGTGCATTTCCGCTCGCGTTAGAAACAGGTTTGCGGTGCGGAACGTCGAAACGAACACCGGTCCGGGTACAACCTGGAAGTCAAAGAAATTGAATGTCGATATTCCGGTATATAAAGGGTTTATCGGCTAAAATGCGTACAAATTGCGTATTTTTGGCTTGACTTGGGCCTGTTCTCGGTTGCATTCAGGTTAGACATTGCCTACGAAGGCAAAGCTCAACGGGTATGCACGGCTTGATTGCTGCCCGAATATACATTCGAGGGAAGTCAGGCGATGGACGGCATACGAGAGTCATTGGGGAATCTCGTCGATCACACCATTACGCAGCGCTTTATCGTGTTCGTCTTGTTGTTGAACGCGATTACCCTTGGTCTCGACACGGCGCCGGAGATCATGGCCGAGTACGGCGAATTGATCGACACCGTAAACACGATCATTCCCGTTATCTTTGTTATCGAGGTCGGCTCGCGACTGATCGCGCGCGGCAAGCGGTTCTTCAAGGAATCGTGGAACATCTTTGACATCATTATTATCTCGGTGTCCTTCCTGCCGTCAGGCAGCGCGTTTTCGGCACTCCGGGCACTCAGGGTTCTGCGGGTTCTGCACGTGATCTCGCTTGTGCCGCGGATGCGCCACGTGGTTGCGGCGATGATCCGCTCGCTACCGCAGATCGGTTCGATCGTCGCGTTGCTGATCATCATTTCCTATATCTCGGCAGTGATCGTTACGCACCTCTATGGCGCCGATTACCCGGAACTGTTCGGTTCCATCGGGCGTTCGATGCTGACCTTGTTCCAGTTGATGACCCTCGAAGGTTGGGCAGCCGAGGTTGTGCGCCCGGTGATGGAAACACACCCGAATTCAGTGTTCCTTTTCATCCCGTACATGCTGATGACGGCGTTCGCGATCCTGAACCTGTTCACGGCGGTGCTGGTCGATAGCATGCAGATATTGCAGCAGAATTATTCGTACGAGCGCTCGCAACAGTCGACCGCCAAGGTCGTCACCGACGAAATGGTCGACGTCAAAGCCGATCTGCTGGCGTTGACCCAGGAAATTCGCCAACTTCGCGACGATATCGCGCGGAAGTAAGCCGCACCGGCTGAGTGACCTGCATAAAGTCTTCGCACCACGCGACGTCTTTGCACGGCGTATCTTCTGTGCCAGCATGCGCATCTGGAAAAGCTGAATGACGCGCGTGACGGAGTGAGCGAATGTTTCTCAATCTTCTGACGGACAGACAAAAACAGTCGTTTCTGGCGCTGGCGACGAAGGTCGTTATGGCCGACGGCGAGGTGGTTCCGAAGGAAAACGTCACGCTGGATGTTCGAGTTGCGGAAATGGGCGGCAACATCAAGGCCCCGCCGGACGAGATCTACGGCGCGGCGAATACGTCTATATTCGACACCCCGCAGGCGCGGGCCATCCTTGTGCTTGAATTGATGGTGATTGCCTATTCCGATGACGAATATCACGAAGACGAGCGACCGATCATTCATGATCTGATCGAGGAATACGGTTTTACGCCGGATCAGGTTGCGCGTTTTGAGGATTGGGCGAAACGTCAGTCGCCGTTGAGCGTCGAAGGGTGGCACTTTATCGTCGAGGCCGGCCCGATTTCCGGCTGATGCCGGCTTAGCGCGGGCGCGTCAGCACATATAGCGCGATTGCCGCGGCATTGGACAGGTTCAGGCTTTCCTGGTCTGTATCCATGGGGATTTTTACCAATTGATCGCACGTCTCGCGGGTCAGGCGCCGTAATCCGGCGCCCTCTGCACCCAAAACGATCACGCGGCGAGGCGTTGGATCGACCGCCCCGATATCGTCGTCGGCATATCCGTCCAGCCCGAGACACCAATAACCGGCGTCCTTCAATGTCCAGATCGCGCGCGCCAGATTGGTGACGCGGACCAGTGAGACATGTTCGAGCGCGCCGGACGCGGCTTTGGCCATGGTGCCGGTTTCCGGCGGGGCATTGCGGTCCTGGATGACCAGCGCACGCGCCCCGAAGGCGCGCGCCGAGCGCATGACGGCACCGATATTGCGCGGATCCGTTGCCTGATCCAGCACCACCAAGGTGTCCGGAGTCTGGTCGCCCGGCGCGATAACGTCTTCGACATGCAGTTCAGAAAGCGGATCGGACAAAAGGGCCATACCCTGATGTACGCTATCCGGGCCGCAAACCGCGTCTATTTCAGCGCGATCGACGATTTCTGGCGAAAATTCGCCGACGGAGCGGTCCGGCAATGCTTTTTCGAGCGCGTCCAGGCCTTGTTTCGTGACGATCAGCCGGTGCCGTCGACGTGCGGGATTCGCCAATGCCGCTGAAACAGCATGTACGCCGTACAGCCACAACCCGTGTCCACCATGACCGTGCGCACCGTGAGGCGATGGCTTGGCGCTCCCCCTGGATGTGGTTCCGGTGGGGCGTGGGGCGTTGATACGGCTTCTGGCCGAACGGGGCGGGCGCTTGCGCTTACTCATGCGGCCATTTATCATCCCTTTGCATGTTGTTCCGCAAGTCTATTTGACGATTGTGGAGTGCTTGGATTTTGTCACGTTTAGGCGTTGACAATACTGCGGAAATCTTCATATTCCGGCTGCCCGATCCACCGCCCCGGCGGTGGATCGTCACGTATTCGTCGGGGGGATGCCCGAGTGGCTAAAGGGGACGGGCTGTAAACCCGTTGGCTATGCCTACGTTGGTTCGAATCCAACTCCCCCCACCATCCCTTGATTGATCGGCCTTTGGCTGAGCGGGGGCGGGCGAAGACGTGATGCGGCGCTGGCGGGTGTAGCTCAATGGTAGAGCCCCAGCCTTCCAAGCTGGTTACGTGGGTTCGATTCCCATCACCCGCTCCAACGCCGGCGGAACGCGACCGCAGGATAGGTTAGTCAGTTTTTTTGGTTTCGGACCCCCCGTCGGGCCGAAGCGGCAAGGAAGAGAGAGAACGAAGATGGCCAAGGAAAAGTTTGAGCGTAACAAGCCGCACTGCAACGTTGGCACGATTGGTCACGTTGACCACGGCAAGACGACGCTGACGGCGGCGATTACGAGGGTTCTGTC
>Ga0209273_10000851_pt1 | contig 33273 bp, 31 predicted proteins | sample tdAd471_FD_187126 | JGI IMG/M metagenome (GOLD analysis project Ga0209273, IMG submission 187126) | Marine sediment microbial communities from the Atlantic coast under amendment with organic carbon and nitrate - tdAd47.1 (SPAdes)... | ecosystem: Environmental > Aquatic > Marine > Coastal >...
CGCGGCATAATAAGAGCCGGTATGTTCAGTATGTTGCTGCACAAATACACCTGTTAGCATAGAGGGTGACAGGGCCCATGGGCCGATAACTTGAGAATAAAGTGATCACATTTTTGAAAACGGGTCAAGTGAACTTTTAAAATCCCGTTTAAACAGCAGGATAAAGGGGTTTATAGCCGATATGGCCATGCTTTAATGTCGCTGATTGAGTAAAAATGGCCCAGCCGTGTTGACACTAATCTCATTTTGTGATCACATTGTCTCGTGCCTAGAGAGTTGCCGCTGCTGGTACCGTGGACAAGATGTTCCGAGTAATTCGTTCAGGTTGCCGGGCAGCGGCGCTTCCTCTGGGTATAGAAAAGTGGGATTTTGAAATGAAACTGAGTGATCATTCCTTATTGAAGGATAAGGGCTATATTGACGGTTCCTGGGTGGACGCGCAGTGTGGTGAAGCGTTCGATGTGAAAAACCCGGCGACGGGTGAAGTGATTGCAACGCTTCCCAATATGGGGGCGGGTGAGACGCGCGCGGCAATCGAGGCTGCTGAGGCTGCCTTTGCAGATTGGCGTGGCCGAGTGGCTGCAGAGCGCTCCCGAATTCTGAAAAAATGGTATCAGCTCATTATGGATGCGCAGGAAGACTTGGCGCAGATCCTGACGGCCGAAATGGGTAAATCGCTCGCGGAAGCGCGTGGCGAAATCGCTTACGGTGCCAGTTTCATTGAATGGTTTGCGGAAGAGGGTAAGCGCGTATACGGCGATGTGATTCCGCAGCACCAGGCCGACAAGCGCATCATTGTGCTGAAGCAGCCAATTGGCGTTGTAGCGGCTATCACGCCCTGGAATTTCCCGAATGCTATGATTACTCGCAAAGTTGCACCGGCACTAGCTGTTGGCTGCCCGGTTGTGGTTAAGCCCGCGGCGGAGACGCCGCTGTCTGCGCTTGCGCTCGCCGAGCTTGCAGAACGTGCAGGCCTGCCAAAAGGTTTATTGAATATCATTGTGGGCAAGAAGTCCCGCGATATTGGTGGTGAGATGTGTGCCAACGAGACGGTGCGCAAGCTGACCTTCACTGGCTCTACCGAAGTTGGTCGGGTGCTGATGCGCCAGTGCGCGGACGATATCAAGAAGGTGTCGCTGGAGCTTGGCGGCAACGCACCGTTCATTGTGTTTGATGACGCGGACATTGATGCCGCTGTTGAGGGCGCCATGGCATCCAAATACCGCAATTCCGGCCAGACCTGCGTGTGTGCCAACCGCCTGTATGTGCAGGCCGGTGTCTATGACGAATTTGTTGAAAAGCTGGCTGAAAAAGTCACGGCCATGAAGGTTGGCGACGGCACCGAGGACGGTGTGGTGCAAGGGCCACTTATTAACGAGGCGGCTATTGAAAAGGTCGAAGAACATATTTCGGATGCACTCGGCAAAGGGGCTGCGCTGGTGACGGGTGGTTCACGCCATGCGCTCGGCGGCAGCTTCTTTGAGCCGACTATCCTGCGGGATGTCACCCGCGAGATGAAAGTCGCGCGCGAGGAAACATTTGGCCCTGTAGCGCCTGTGTTCAAATTTGATGACGAAGCCGATGTCGTGGCCCAGGCCAATGACACGGAATTTGGCCTTGCCTCCTATTTTTATGCTCGCGACCTGTCGCGGGTATGGCGGGTGGCTGAGGCGCTTGAGTACGGCATGGTCGGTATCAACACCGGTATCCTGTCAACAGAAGTGGCGCCGTTTGGCGGCGTTAAACAGTCCGGCCTGGGGCGCGAAGGTTCGCGCTACGGGATCGAGGATTATGTTGAAGTGAAGTATCTCTGCATGGCGGGAATTTAATGTGAGTAGTGTAAGTATGCCAGTTAGTGAGGAAATAAAGTCCTTTATGAAGGACAATCCGGATATTGAAGTAGTGGAAGTGCTGATTGCAGATATCAATGGTATCTTCCGCGGCAAGCAGATGCCTGCATCCGGTCTCAAGAAACTGGCAAAAAATGGCGTTCCGTTTCCAATCACCACCACGTTCCTGACCACGAATGGCTCGAACGCGGAATATACGCTTGATGAATACGGCAGTGACCCTGATCGCATCTGTATGCCGGTGCCGGGTACGCTGAAACGCGTTCCCTGGGCCACGCGCCCGACTGCTCAAATCCAGGTCACTATGCTGAATAGTGATGGTACGCCTTTCTTCATGGACCCACGTGCGGTTCTGCAGCGGGTACTGGCGCGCTATGCCGAAAAGGGCCTTCGCCCCGTTATTGCGCTTGAATATGAGTTCTTCCTGTTCGATCGGGGCACCATTCCGCCGGTGCCAGTGTCGCCACCGAACGGCATGGCGGCGGCGAGCGGCGCCAACTGCTATAATATGGACGTCTATTATGACTTCGAAGGCCTGATGCAGGAAATCGAGAATGATTGCCGCGCCCAGGGCCTGGATGTCATTGGCCTGGTTTGCGAATACGGCAATGGCCAGTTCGAGGTGAACCTGCAGCACACGTCCAATGTTGAAAAAGCCTGTGACGATGCGCTTCTTTTGAAGCGTGCGGTCAAGGCGGTGGCGCTGAAGCACGGTCTATTGGCAAGCTTCATGGCCAAGCCGATCTTTGACGAGGTTGGGAACGGCCTTCATGCGCATGTAAGCGTGCTGGACGAGGAAGGCAACAATATCTTCGCGGGCGAAGATGGTGAGGAACTGTTGAAGCATGCAGTGGGTGGGCTTCTTCGCACCATGCCGCAGGCAACTGCTTTCTTTGCGCCAAACGCCAATAGCTACCGCAGGTTCGATCCAGATTGGTTTGCGCCGGTGGTGCCAAACTGGGGTGAAAACAACCGCCGTCTGAGCGTGCGACTACCGCTTTCCGATGAGGTAAATCGCCGGTTTGAACACCGTGTTTGCGGCGCTGATGTGTGCCCGCACCTCGTGGTGGCTGCAATCCTCGCGGGTGCTTTCCATGGACTTCGGGACGAAACCGATCCGGGAGAGCCTCTTGGCGAGTTTGATCTGGTGGATTTTGACGGTGTTCTGCCGCCACGCTGGCGCATTGCGCTGGATGTGCTGGAGAAAAGCAAGATCATGCGCCGCTATCTGGGCGATGACTTCGTAGATTTGTACCTGCAGGTGCGCCGGTCGGAGGAGGAGGAATTCCACCGTCAGATCAGCACCGCCGATTATGAACAGTATTTGAGAATTATCTAGAGGCCTTATGCGTATTCGCGATTCCATCCATAGTGACCAATTGCCGCCATCTTATTATACGGCGACCTGCAATGACCTTGAGCCTTTTAGCCGCCTAGAAGGCAATATGAAGGTCAATGTGTGTGTTGTGGGCGGGGGTTTCACTGGCGTTGCCGCAGCGCTCCACCTTGCCGAGCGAGGCTTCGAGGTCGCGCTCGTGGAACAGAATCGCATTGGTTGGGGCGCGTCTGGCCGCAATGGTGGCCAGGTTATCGGCGGCTATGGGCCGGAACTGTCTAACCTCTCGAAGATCGAGAAGGTTTTTGGCAAGGATAACGCGCGCGCAGCCTGGGAAATGGGTGTTGAATGTGTCGACATCATCAAGGATTGGGTGGCCAAATACGATATCGACTGCGACCTGAAGTGGGGCTATTTCGACGCTGCGATGAAAGAGCGCGAAATGGACGAACTGAAGGAGGCCATGGATACGCTGGTCGGCTTTGGTTATGAGCCGGAGCAAAAGGTGATCGGTGCCGACGAAGTAAAGAACATCGTGGGCTCTGACCGATATATCGGCGGTGTCACCAACATGGGATGGGGGCATTGCCACCCGCTTAATCTGGTGCGTGGTGAAGCTCGGGCTGCCGAAAAGCTCGGCGTAAAGGTTTTTGAGGACGCGCGTGTCGCCAATATGGACTTTCAGGAAGGCCACACCATCATCGACATGGGTACTTGCCGCATCACCGCTGATATCGTGGTGCTGGGCGGCAACGCCTACCTGGGTCGTTTGGTGCCAAAGCTGGCGTCACGTGTGCTGCCGGCCGGCAGCTATATTGTCGCAACGGAGCCGCTCAGCGATGAGCAGGTGGCAAGCATTTTGCCATCAGATTACGCTGTGTGCGACCAGCGCTGGGCGCTGGATTATTTCCGTCTTTCGGCCGACAAGCGACTGCTGTTTGGTGGCCTTGCGACATATTCGGGCAGGCATCCGCGTGACATCGTTGCAGCGGTGAAGCCCAATATGCTGAAGGTGTTCCCGCAGCTCGAAGACGTGAAGGTCGACTATAGCTGGGGCGGTTATATGGGCATCGGCCTGAACCGTATCCCGCAGGTTGGCAGGTTGAATCCGAATGTCTACTTCGCCCAGGCCTATTCCGGCCATGGTGTGGCAGCAACGCACATGTCGGCAAAATTGATCGCCGAGGCGATTGCAGGACAGTTCGAACGCTTTGATATCATGGAAAAAATCAAGCATCCTCCATTCCCTGGGGGGCAGATGTTTGCTCAGCCCCTGCAGGCTATTGGTATGGCCTATTACCGCATGAAGGACGCATTGGGATAAAGTCATGGCTTCAAACACCGACACCATTGGAATGAAACCCACAGGCGCTGCCCCTCGCGAGATGGGGCAGGCGGATGTGGCTAAATTCCTGCGTCGGGGGTATCAGGCGTTGATGCGCCGGGATTTCAAGGAAGCCGGTGGTTGCTGCAATCTTGTCCTGAAATACCATCCCAAGCTTTTAGAAGCCCATTTTCTGGTTGGCCTTGTTGGGATTGAAAGCGGTGACTGGATAACCGCGCGCCGGGCCTTCAAGAATGTTGTTTCGCTAAATGACAAACACGCCGCCGGTTGGGCCCAATTTGCGCGCTGCTGTGCAAAGATGGGCCAGTTCACCATGGCAGAAAAGGCTGTCCGCCATGCGGAAGAGAACGCCCCCACGGACCCACTGGTGCTGGACGTCATCGGCAATGTCCACAGTATTCTTGGCGATCAGAAAACGGCGCTGGAGTGGTTCGACAAGGCACTGGCGGGTGCCGGTTCCGCCTTCTTTGAGTTGAGCCGCGCGAAAGCCCTGACGTTCCTCGGTCGGCTTGAGGAAGCTGCAGAATCCCTTGGTAAAGTGCTGGCAGAAAAGCCTGATGACGGTATGGCGCACTGGATGCTGGCGCGTCTGGACAAGGCCACTGACGACAGCCATGCCAAGACCATGAATGAAATAGCAGATCGCCTGCCTACCGGGCACCCAAGCCACGCGTTCCTGAACTATGCCATCGGCAAGGAATATGAAGACCTGGAAGCTTGGGACGAAGCGTTCGCGGCTTACGAGGCAGGAGCCCGCGCGCGCCGCGCGTCTGTTCCATACGATGAGCAGGCTGAGATTGAGCTTTTTGAAGCCCTGGAGCAGGCCCTTGATGAAGAATGGCTCAGCAGCGTGGGTGAGGGGGCTTCGAGCGATGCCCCGATTTTCATTGTTGGCCAGCCGCGGACCGGAACCACGCTTGTGGAGCGGATCATCACAGCGCACAGCGATGTAGATTCAGCGGGTGAGCTGCAACAGTTTGCCATGGGTATCAAGCGCCAGCTTGAGATGAGCTCGCCCAAGCCGATGACAGCCGACATCATCAGGGAAACACCGAAGCTGGACGCAAAGGCCCTTGGAGAGCTGTATCTGGAGACGACCAAATCGGTGCAGCCAGACACCAAGCGCTTTATCGACAAGATGCCTGTCAACTACATGTATTTGCCGCTGATTGCCACGGCGCTGCCAAACGCAAAAATCATTCACATTGTGCGTGACCCGATGGATAGCTGTTTTGCAAGCTACAAGCAGCTGTTTGCCGAGGCCTACTATCATTCCTATGACCAGGCAGAGATGGCGCGCCACCATGTGCGGTACCGCAGGCTGATGGACCGCTGGCGCGACCTCCTTGGGGACCGTATTCTGGACGTGCGCTATGAGGACGTGGTGCAGGACCTGGAGCCCAAGGCTCGTCGCATCATCGATTTTCTGGGCCTTGATTGGCAGGACGCCTGTGTGGATTTCCACGAACAGGATGCTGCCGTGACGACAGCCAGCGCCGCGCAGGTGCGCGAAAAGGCCCATACCCGGTCTGTTGGCCGGTGGAGGAAGTTTGAAAAGAATCTGAGCCCTATGATGAAGGAGCTCAAGAACGCCGGGCTTGAAGTGGAGCCCATTTGAAACTGGGTGGCAGCGCGGCAATGGGGCCGCAAGCGCACCTTCGGTTAAACATGAGAGCAACAGGTTTGGAGACGGAACATGTTGCTTAACACACCCCGACCCCCGTCGGGCAATTCCTTAGGGGAGGAGCAGAAAATGAAAACTGTCCATCGAACCCGCAATCGGGCCTTGGCCACAGGTGCGTCACTTGGCGCAATCCTGCTTGCCAGCGGTGCCGCATTTGCACAGGATTCCGATAGCAATACATTGTCGCTTGAGGAGATTGTGGTAACGGCGCAAAAACGTGCCCAGTCCACCCAGGATGTACCTGTTTCCATCACGGCCTTTGATGCCAACTTCACCAAGCGTGTGAATTTGGACGATGTGAAGGACCTGGTGAAGTTTGCGCCTGGTTTTTCCGGCGACAGTAAAGACAGCTTCATCGACTATATCAACATTCGCGGTATCTCCACGAACGACTTCGGCGTTGGCGGCGATCCATCCGTTGGTTTCTTCAAGAACGGTCTCTATCAAGGCCGGAACGGTGTTGTTGTAACCTCCATGTTCGATATGGAGCGTGCGGAAGTGCTGCGCGGTCCGCAGGGCTTCCTGTTCGGCCGTAACGCCATCAGTGGTGCTGTCAGCCTGCATACGCAAAAGCCGAATTTCGACGATAATGACGGTTATGTAGAAGTTGGGCTTGGCGAGCGTGGCATCTTTGAAGCCGAAGGCGCTATCAACCTGCCGATGTCTGACAATTTCGCCCTTCGTCTTGCGGCATACCACAGCGAAGAAAATGGCTATGTCGACAATACGGCTAGGCCAAATGATGACAAGCTAGTAGCCCATGACAAGTCTGCCTTCCGGGCGACTGCAGCGGTACGCGGCGAGAGCTGGGATGCCACCTTCATGGCGGAATATGAGGACCGCGACCAATCCGGTTCCATCTACCGCCTGATCCGCGACGACGTGCCGGAAAATGACGGTTTCTCCATCGTTCAACACCTGAAAAATGTGCTGGGCGAGGAAAATGTATTCCCGGGCGGCAATAAGCGTGATGTGGGCGCAGATATGGGCCTTGGCAACTATGACCGTGGTGAAGTCCTGTCCCTGAGCGCGGAAATCAACGTGGACCTTGAGTTTGCCACGCTGACGTCCATGACGGGCTACAAAGACCACGATTATGAGTATGCTGAAGACTTTGACGGCATGCCAATCGGTTTCAACGATTATCGTCAGATCCAGAGCGGTGATTATTTCGAGCAGGAACTGCGTCTCGTATCGAATAGTGATGGTCCGCTTAGTTGGTATGCTGGTGTTTCCTATTATAAGGAAAACATCGATGCGCACTTCGATCAGCGTGCTGACGAGGAAGTCATGTGCCTTGTTTACTATTACTACAGCTGTTCTGAAGTGTTTGCCTACTATGAGTGGGGCGAGTTCACGCCAAACGCTGTTGGCCTTCTGGAATCGAACGATGTTACCGGCAGCTATGAAGGTTGGGGCGCATACCTTGACCTGACCTATGCTGTTAGCGACAAGTTCGAAGTAGGCATGGGCCTGCGCTACAGCAAGGACACCAAGGAATTTGGCAACAGCATCCTGCCAGTGGAAAGCGAGCTTGGGCCATTCTGGGCGTTCGGTGTTACCACTGATGGCTTCGTGACTGGCAAGCATTCCTGGGATGATTTCACCCCACGCTTCGTGGCACGCTATCGCCCGAATGACGACTGGATGATCTATGCCAGTGCCACGCGTGGCTTCAAGGCAGGCGGCTTCGGCAGCTTCGCCGTTGAAGCGGACGATGATGATGTAAATGATGATCTGGTGGCAGAAAATGCGACGCTGAACCAGTTCGATCCGGAAACCGTTTGGTCTTATGAAGTGGGCGTGAAGGGCGACATGTTCGACCGCCGCATCCGCATGGACATGAGCGTTTACCACTATCGCTACAAAGACCTGCAGCTCAACTATTTCGACAAGGGCACGCGGGTAACCAACGTGGGTAAAGTGAAGGCGACCGGTATCGAGGGTACGGTTCAGGCGATCCTGAGCGAGAACTTCGACCTGTTCCTGTCAACGTCCTACAACGACAATGAGATCAGCAATGTTGATCCGATCGTTGCTGAAGGTGTCGACGGCAATACGCTGCCGGGCACGCCGAAGTTCACCTTCGCAGGCCTGCTATCTTACCATCAGCCGATTGGTGATGACGGTGAGATCAACGCGTCCATCGACTGGCGGACCCAGACCAAGATCTATGGCGGTCTTGATAACATCGGCCTCTATGCCCAAGAAGGTTGGTCTGACTTCTCGGCTCGCGTGGGCTACGAAAGCAACAGCGGCTGGCAAGTTGTCGCTTATGTCGAGAACATCTTTAACCGCATGTATTATGACGGCACCGCCGAAGGCGGGGATTTCTTCCCTGGTCATGGTTTCGGTATCAGCCGTCCGCGGACGTTCGGCGCCCGGTTCACCTACCGCTTCGGTAGCTAGGACTGACGCCTAACTGGTTGTAATTAAAAGAGTATCATTTTGTTGGAGAGGCCTGCGGGCCTCTCCTTTCAGATGAGGTGTGTCATGAATGACCAAAGTAAACGAGTGAATGACGACTTGGCCGCCTATTGGATGCCATTTACGCCAAACAAGGATTTCAAGGCCAACCCGCGCATTCTGGAAAGCGCGGATGGGCTATATTATAAAACCAGCGACGGGCGCCAGGTGATCGACGGATCATCCGGCCTTTGGTGCTCTGCGCTCGGCCACAACCACCCGAAGGTGGTGGAAGCCATCAGGGAACAGGCCGGGGTGCTGGATTATTCCACGGCCTTCGCGTTCGGGCACAAGGGTGCATTTGAACTTGCCAACATGCTTCGGGACACGATGCCGGGCAGCCTGGATCATTTCTTTTTCACCAACTCGGGCTCGGAATCGGTGGATACCGCGCTCAAGATCGCAATTGGCTACCACCGCTTGCGTGGTCAAGGCCAGCGCACGCGGCTGATCGGCCGGGTAGGCGGTTATCACGGTGTGGGCTTCGGCGGTATTTCCGTTGGCGGCATGGTGAATAACCGCAAATTCTTTGGCTCGCTGTTGCCGGGCGTGGACCATCTGCCGTTCCCATATAATCCGGATACCATGTCCATGAGCCGGGGCCAGCCTGAAGGCGGCATGCATCTGGCGGACGAGCTTGAGAATATCATCGGCCTTCATGATCCCAGCACCATTGCAGCCGTGATCGTTGAGCCGGCTGCGGGCTCCTGTGGAGTCTATATCCCACCGAAGGGTTACCTTGAGCGGCTGCGTGAGATCACTAAGAAGCATGGCATCCTGCTGATCTTTGATGAAGTCATCACTGCATTCGGGCGTCTTGGTTATGCTTCTGCATCCGAGCGTTTCGGGATTGAGCCTGATCTGATGACCACAGCGAAGGCCATCAACAACGGCGCTGTGCCGATGGGGGCAGTGGCCGTACAGAAGGAAATCTACGATACCTTCATGGACGAGACCAAAGCCGGTGTGGAGCTGTTCCACGGCTATACCTATTCTGCCCACCCGCTTGCGGTGGCGGCGGCGATTGCCACGCAGAAGGCCTTTAAGGAAGAGGGCGTCTATGAAAACGTCCGTGCGCTCAGCGGCTATTTCGAGGACATGGTCCATGATCTTGCCTCTGCCGATACGGTCACGGATGCACGTAATCTGGGATTCATGAGCGCGATTACATTCGCCCATAAAGACGGTACGCCGATGAAGCGGGCTGGCGAGATTTTCCAGCGTTCTTATGAGAATGGCTTGAAGGTTCGGATGAGCGGCGACCATATCGCGATCGCACCGCCGCTCAATATATCCAAATCAGATATTGACAAGATCGGTGAAATCATGCGGAAAACCATCAAAGAGGTTGGTTAGTATCGCGAGATTTCATGGTCAGAAAACATGTCAAAAGGGTAATGCCCGCCACGCGCATCGGACGCATTGTGGTGGGCATTCTTCTTATTATCGGCGGCGTGCTGGGCTTTTTGCCTGTTCTTGGCTTCTGGATGATCCCGCTTGGGTTCCTCGTGCTTTCGGTTGATTTCCCGGCGGTTCGCCGGTTTCGGCGGAACCAGGAAGTCCGGCTAGGGCGTTGGTGGCAAACGCGCAAGGCCAACCACAAGAAAAGGCAAAAAAAGAAAAGCGAGGAGACACCCGAATGACATATGCGATCAGCTATGACGACATTCTAAGCGCCGCTGACCAGATAGCTGGTGTGGCGGTGCGAACGCCCCTGATAGAGAGCCCCGCGCTCAACGACCGTGTAGGCGGCAGGGTGTTCATCAAGCCCGAGAACCTCCAGCGCGTAGGCGCCTTCAAGTTTCGTGGTGCCTACAATCGTCTCTCGCGCCTGACGGAGGCAGAAAAAGCTCGTGGTGTTGTGGCCTTTTCAAGTGGGAACCACGCGCAAGGCATAGCACACGCAGCAGAGCTGCTGGGCATTAAAGCAACGATTGTCATGCCTAAGGATGCACCCGAGCTGAAGCTTGCCAACACGCGTGGCTTTGGCGCTGAAGTAGTGCTGTATGACCGCTATAACGAAGATCGGGAAGCAGTTGCCCGGCGTGTGGTCGGCGACAGCGGCGCGACCGTGGTGCCCCCCTATAATGACCCCTTCATCATGGCCGGCCAGGGCACTGTGGGGCTTGAAATAGCCCAAGACCTTGCGGCCATGGGCGTTACGCCGGACCAGGCGGTCATCAACTGTGGCGGAGGTGGCTTGTGCTCAGGGGCCTATATGGCGCTCTATAAGCATTTCCCTGATCTGGACGGTTATGTGGTTGAACCCGAAGCTTTTGATGACGTCACACGGTCGCTTGAAAGCGGCACGATCGAACAGGTGGATTTTGGTGCGCGGTCCGTGTGCGACGCATTGTTGACCCCCAGTGCTGGCGACTTGACGTTCCCGATCATGAAAGACCTGGGGCTGGAGGGAGTTACCGTTTCGGACGATGAGGCGCTGGACGCAGTGGCCTATGCAGCCATTCGCATGAAGCTGGTCGGCGAGCCGGGCGGCGTTGCCTCGCTTGCGGCACTTCTTTCTGGCAAAGTCGAGGCCAAAGACAAGACCACGGTGGCGGTGATTAGTGGTGGTAATATAGAACCAGCTCAGCTTCAGGCGTGTCTTGAAAGAAGCGTGGCATAAGGTCGCGGATAGGGCTTGGCCTCGGGCGCAGGTTGCGCTATAGAGCGGTCGAGATGGTTTGTTAAAGGCACCGGGACAGTGCCAGTCAATTGGAGCGAGATACAATGATGGATATCAACGAACAGGAACGCACCTTCGATGGTTTCATGAAAGCAATGGTACGGGGTACTGCTGCTGTCGTTGTGCTGATGATCTTTCTGGCGGCCTTCGTTGCCTAAGGCGTGAGCCATACCCAATAAAAAAGCGGCCAGATGGCCGCTTTTTTTATGCCTGGACTTGATCGCCTCCTTAGTGGCGAGGAATAGCCTTCAGCTCATATTGCCCTTTTTCAAGGTGGCCGAACAGTTCGCCAACATCCGGGTGATTGACGGGCTCATCTGAATCGTCTGCCACCAGGTTCTGCTGCGAGACATATGCCTCATAGCTCGAATCCTCATTTTCCGCGAACAGATGATAGAAGGGCTGTTCCTTGGCCGGGCGGATCTCCGCTGGAATGGATTCCCACCATTCCTCGGAATTGGAAAATTCTGCATCCACATCAAAAACCACGCCACGGAACGGGAAATAGCGGTGCCGAACCACTTGGCCGATCGTAAACAGAGGGTTTTTCGTTACTTTTGGATCATGCTGCATTTTAGCTTACGACTCCTTTACTGAAGCGTCAGATAGGCATCTCAAGCATCTTTGTCAACAAAGCTTGCAATTTATCGCACGCGGGGGTCACTCTAGCGCACAGAAGTTGGCAAAAGCTTACCAAGCTCTAAGAAATTTACGTTTTTTATTGGGGCAGCGTGAACATAATAATAGGGAGGTACCATGCTTCGTAATACCGTTTCATCTTTCGCGCTTCTGCTGGCGCTGACGGCCTGCGAACCTGCGAATGACACTAAAACCGCGCAGAAAGGTCAGGCCACTGAACAGGTCCAGGACGTCAATGCGCAGATCACAGCTTTCTTTGATGAAGCCATGAAGGCTCGTCTGGCGCTCAATCCACTGATGGCTGAACGTCTGGGCGACCGCAGCAACAACGATAAATGGCCGGAACTGACCGACGCGGCTGAAGACGAACAGCTGCAACTGATCAAGGATCAACTGGCCACGCTTAAGACTTTCGACTTCGACAGCCTGAACGAGAAAAATCAGCTCAGCTACCGAATTTTCGAGATCACGGCCGAGCGTTCGATCGCAAACGATCGCTGGCGTGACTATGGCTACCCTGTCAACCAGATGTTCGGTTGGCAGACAGGCATTCCAAGCCACCTGATGACGGTGCACCGCATCACAAATGTGGATGACGCCAAGGCCTACATCGCGCGCCTCAATGGTGTGAGCACGCTGATGGACCAGCTTGTTGCATCACTTGAAAAGCGGGCAGGCATGGGCATTCAGGCGCCGCAGTTTGTTTATCCTTATGTGATTGAAGCGTCTGAAAACCTCCTCAAAGGCGCGCCTTTTGATGACAGCGGCGAAGACAGCGTGCTGCTGGCCGATTTCCGCAAGAAGGTGGCAGACCTTGAGATTTCAGAAGCCGAGCAGGCCGCACTGGTTGATGAAGCATCAGCCGCCCTGCTGGCGGGCGTGAAGCCTGGCTATGAGGCGCTGGTCGTGGAGCTCAAAAAGCTTCAGGAAACAGCTACGATCGATGATGGTGCCTGGAAGTTCCCTGACGGCGATGCCTTCTACGCGCAGGCGCTGAAGAACATGACAACCACCGACATGACCGCCGACGAGATTCACAATGTGGGTCTTGAGAATGTGGAGCGGATCCATACGGCCATGCGCGAGATCATGGACAAGGTTGGCTTTGAGGGTACGCTGCAGGAGTTCTTTGAATTCACCCGGACTGACGAGCAGTTCTTCTATCCGAACACAGAAGAAGGCAAGGAGCAGTATCTGCAGCAGGCCCGCGATATCATCGATGGCATGCGCGCCAAAGTGCCTGAGTATTTCAGCCTGACCCCCAAAGGGCCAATGGAAGTGCGTGCAGTTGAAAAATTCCGCGAGGAATCTGCAGGCAAGGCTTTCTATAACCGCGGCGCGCCGGATGGTTCCCGCCCGGGCATTTTCTATGCGAACCTGCGTGACATGAGCTTCATGCCGATCTACCAGTTGGAAGCGCTTGCCTACCACGAGGGCATTCCGGGCCACCACTTCCAAATCACCATCAGTCAGGAACTTGAAGGCGTGCCGCTGTTCCAACGTGTTGCGCGTTTCACGGCTTTCTCCGAAGGCTGGGGCCTCTATACTGAGGAACTGGGCAAGGACATGGGCTTTTATGAAGATCCATATTCCGACTTTGGTCGTTTGGCGATGGAACTATGGCGTGCCTGCCGGCTTGTCGTGGACACAGGTATTCACTCAAAGAAATGGACCCGCGAACAGGCGATCGATTATCTCGTTGAGAACACACCAAACCCACGGGGTGACGCCGTAGCGGCAATCGAGCGCTATATCGTGATGCCGGGGCAGGCGACGGCCTATATGGTTGGCAAGCTCAAGATCATGGAGCTCCGCCAGAAGGCCATGGATGAGCTGGGCGACAAGTTCAGCTTTGCTGGCTTCCATCAGGTAGTGCTTGAAAACGGTGCGGTACCACTTTCGATCCTTGAGGAGAATGTGGACGCCTGGATTAAGTCATTGAAATCCTAAAATTAGTCCCCATATAGGGATTATCTCTTGCGGCGGTGCCAAGTCTGTGGTGCCGCCGTTTCTATAAGTGACACGTCACGGAGCTGTAAGGCGGCTGTCAAAAAACTGCCTTCAAGCGGCGATATACAGGAGAGCACAATAGAAAGAATTGAAAGCGAGTGAATGAATGGAAGATAGAATGAACAATACCATCAATAATGAAGGCCTTCACAGGCTTGTCGCACATGAACTGAAGCGGATGCATCCCACGTCCCGCCAGGAAGCGTACGACAAAATGATCGGCCGTTTGGGGGTCTATGACCGCCAGGGCGATGTGATTGAAGCAGGCGTTCGCGCCTATTTCGACGGCGCGGCAGCCGCGCTTTAGGCCGGTTGATCGCCACAGGCGATCCCAATGCCTTCAACCTTCAAGGGCCCCACTTTCATGCAGGGCCCAAGATTTACAGAAAATCTGCTGATATAAGCCCGGAGTTTACTCTTCGGGCTGCAACAGCTTGTGCAGGTGCACGACCACATATTTGGTCATCGCGTCGTCAACGTTGGCCTGGCTGACACTGCGCCATGCGGCTTCTGCTTCCGTGTAACTTGGGTAAATACCCACGATATCGACCTTATTGAGGTCCGCAAACTCGAGTTTTTGAGGGTCGGTCACCTGTCCGCCGAAGACAAGGTGGAGAAGTTGTTGTTCAGCCATAAGTTACCATCCTGTTGCGTTTGCTCGGGCAACGATCCTGCCGTATTCGTTGCAAAATTTTTCTGCAGTCAGCAATGTGAAAACATTGATTGTGCGCGCGGCGTTTATTTAGCAAACTCGCAGCAAAACACCACCTTTTTCTAGGAGTACCACTGTGACGGCTCAAAACCCGACTTCCTTCCTCATTTCAATCATCGGTCGTGATCAAACTGGGCTTGTGTCTGAAGTAACGGGCTATCTCTTTGAAATTGGGGCAAATTTGGCAGACAGCTCGTTCGCTGTTTTAGGTGAAGCCTTTGAATTTTCATGCGTTGCCACCTTTGATGCAGAGGCCGACCAAGGCGAGCTGGAGAAGGGTCTAGCAGCCCTTGAATTACTCGCTGGCGCCAGAATCACCGTTTCAGCCTTTGGCTATGACCTTGAGCGCAGCGATACTGGCGAGATCACGCATCTTGTGGAGATCAAAGGCGGAGACCGTCCGGGCCTTGTGGCACGCATCAGTGAAGTGCTGGTAGACTATGACGCAAATATTGTCCGGATGAGCAGCCGCCGCGTGCCACTTGACGATGGGTCGTATGACTATCGCACACGCTTTGCTGTGAATGTACCAAAGGGCAGGGAAGGGGCGCTTGAGGCAGCGCTGTATAATACTGCGGGGAGCCTCCGCCTCGAGTGTAGTCTCGAGGCGGTAAGCTAGGTTTGTTACTCGGAGCTTGCGCTCTGGCCGCCGGAAGAAGGCTCGGGCGCGGTATTCTGGGCTTTCAGCCACTCGATCAAACCGTCCATGCCGTCGTCCTTCACTTTGGATGCAAACACATCGCGGTTGGTGATCATCAGGTTGATACCTTCAAATTCCAGATTCACGATCTGGAACCGCCCGTCTTTCTTGCGGACGCGCCAGTCGGCCAGAATGGGCTCACCTTCTTCACGCTCTACTTCAGTGCGCACAAATAGGTGGCCATGTTTGCCTGAAGCGGCCTTGGTGCCTGTTACAACCAGCGTCTTGAAGCCGATCTGGGCCATGCGCTTGTCGAACTCGGAGATAATATAATCTCCCATGGCCGTCATGTAAGCATCACGCTGTGCACTGCTTGCAGTACGGTAGTGGCGCCCAAGCATGCCGCGGGCGAGAAGCTCGATATCGGTTGCTTCCTCGAAAATGGCGCGGAAAGCATTGTAGCGTTCCACTTCCGTCATTTTCGCATCACTCCATACAGCAATGGTTTCGTCAGAAATCCTCTGAATGAAGTCGATAGCCCCTCGGGCATCGTCAACAGCCCGATCATCCTGGGCGTATGTCGGGGCAACAATCACCAGCAGCAGGGATAAAGTTGCAAGTAGGCGTTTCATTATAGTTTGTCCTCACATGTCGGCCGCAGATGGTCCGATATATCTTATTCTGCGCCTGTTGTCGCGTCCCGCAGATAGGCCATAAGGTCTTTGCGGTCCTGTTCTTTCCTAAGGCCAGCAAAGGTCATCTTGTTGCCAGGCAGGAATGTTTTCGGGCTTGTCAGCCACGCATCCAGTTTTTCTTCAGTCCAAACAAAGCCAGCTTCGGAAAGCGCTTTTGAATAGCGCGTAAAGCCTTCCGAAGAGCCAGCTTGGCGACCAAACAGGTTATCCAGGTTCGGGCCCAGTTTAGACCGTTCGGAGGCTGTCAGGTTATGGCAAGCTTTGCAGCGGTTAAAGAGCCGTTTGCCTTTGGTCGCATCGCCACCAGCCGAAATCGCAGTCGACGTCGGGTCGTCATCGGCAAGCGTCGCAGGGCCGGTGAAGGAAGTGAGCGCAGCAATCAGCGCAAGGGTGGCAAAAGTCTTATTCATTACACAAGCTCCAAATAGCGTTGTGGCGGGGAACCCCCGCCACATATTTCAGTTCCTTACTTAATAGCACATGAACGGAGATCAAGTCTCCTGTGGCAGTTTGCCGCCCTTGTCTGCGCCTGGAACATAAGGTTTGATTTTGCCAGCCTTCAGGCGGCCCCAGTAATCGTTCAACAGGGCCTTCACTTCCTTACGCAGCAGGAACACACCGATCAGGTTCGGGAACCCGAGCGCCAGCAGTGCTGCATCGGCAAAGTCCATCACTGCGGTCAGTTGCATCGCAGAGCCCACAATGATGGCAAGCAGGTAGCACATCTTGTAGATGTTGGTTGCTTGCCTGTGACCACCTTTGGTCAGGTAATCCAGCGCCCGCTCACCATAATAATAGTATGTGATGGTCGTGGAGAAGGCGAACATCGGCACCGCCAATGTCAGCACATAGCGGAAGCCATCAAAGAAGCTGTCGAACGCCATGGATGTAAGGCCGATACCGTCAAACTCGCCTGCTTCCAGATAAGCACCTGTGAGGATGATCACCAGCGCCGTCATGGTGCAGATTACGACCGTATCGATGAATGGCTCGATCAGGGCAACAAGGCCTTCAGCAACGGGTTCGTTGGTTTTGGCTGCGGCGTGAGCGATTGAGGCTGTGCCGAGGCCAGCTTCGTTGGAGAAGGTAGCGCGGCGCAGGCCCATGATAAGCACCCCAAGGATGCCGCCGACAACGCCTTCACCCGTGAAGGCTCCTTTGAGGATCAGCCCGAATGCTGCAGGAACCTCTGTGATGTGCGCGCCAATGATGGCCAGGGCTGCGATGACGTAAATCGCGGCCATGATCGGCACCAGAAACTCTGTCACATGTGTGATGCCGCGAATGCCGCCCACGATTACGAAGGAGAGCAAACCAGCATAGATGATGCCGAAGATCCAGGCTTTGCCGGCAAAGAAACTGTCGGCGCCGCCAGTCAGTTCAGCAGCGATGGCCGCCAGCTGGAAAGTTGCCTGGTTTGCCTGGAACATATTGCCCGCGCCGAAGGCGCCAAGGATACAGATCATGGCAAATAGGACAGACAGTCCTTTACCGAACTTGGGCATACCAAGGCCTGCGAGGCCCTTGGATAGATATTTCATCGGGCCGCCAGACACCACGCCGTGCTCGTCAATATCCCGGTACTTGTGGCCCAGCGTGACTTCGCAGAATTTGCTGGTCATGCCAAAGAGACCCACCAGGATCATCCAGAAAGTGGCACCAGGGCCACCAACAGAGATAGCGATTGCGACACCCGCAATATTTCCAAGGCCTACCGTTGCCGAAAGGGCGGCTGTCAGGGCCTGGAAGTGGGTCACTTCGCCCGGGTCGTCAGGATTGTCATAAGTGCCTTTTACGATACGAATGGCCTGCGTGAATCCACGTAGGTTGATGAACCCCATATAGATGGTGAAGAACAGCGCAAAAGAAAAAAGCCAAAGTACAATGACAGGCAACCCAGGAGCGCCTTCCGCTAGCCAATCCATGGGAATTGGATAGAAAATGACTTCAGAAAATTTCGTTGTGAAAGGCGAGATGGCATCGTTTACCATCATGGAGAAATCATCCAGAAACTGTTGAAAGGATGACTTTTCAGCCGCCGCATAGACTGTGCCGCTAACGGCGAATACTGCAGCCAGGGCTCCCAGTAATCGTTTGTACATAACTCAAAGCTTCCCCTGTTGACGGGCCTGTTATTATTTTCTTGCCCAGACAAAATATTCTTGGGACGGTATGGTCGTCCGGTTAAAATTGCTGCGCATGCTAGCCGCTAAACGGCACGGGCTCAAGGAAACTATGGTCAAAAATAGGGGAGGACCGTGGTTTTGGGTGATTTGACAGGAGACAGCCTTTTAACGGGCGCTTAACTTGTTTACCGTAGCGTGCATATGAAATTACTTGTGTGGGGATAAGGCCTTGTCTGACAGTACCAAGCTTTCCAGCGCCGATGTCGCGAAACTGCTGCAGGATCCAAATGTTGAGAACCGGGCTGCGGCCGCCGCAAAGGTTGCGACAACTTTTGGTGACGCCCAGCTTACGGAAGGGGAACGCAAGATCGCGGAGGACATTTTCCGCGTCATGCTGAAGGATGCGTCGGTCCGGGTTCGGCACGCCTTGGCTGAAAGCCTGAAGGAAAACCCCGATGTGCCGCATGATGTTGCGACGTCGCTTGCGAAGGACGTTGATGAGGTCGCGCTGCCTGTCGTTGAATTTTCCAGTGTTCTGACGGACCAGGACTTGATTGAGATCGTCCGCACGAAGGGTGCATCAGTCCAGAAAGCTGTAGCTGGTCGCAAGGACGTGTCTGAAGATGTGGCAGACGCACTGGCAGACACTGGCAACGAAGAGGTTGTCGCGACCCTGGTGGGCAATGAAACCGCCCAGATTGCGGAAAAAACCTACGACAAGGTGCTTGAGAAATATGCCGACAGCGACGCGGTCAAGACGCCGATGGCGCTGCGCGGTGAGTTGCCTATTGGCGTGGCAGAACGCCTTGTTGCCATGGTTTCCGAAAAGATTCGCGACCATATCATGACCCACCATGAGGTTTCGCCCGGCATGGCGGCGGACCTTTTGCTGGAAAGCCGAGAGAAGGCAACTGTATCGCTGCTTGAAGGCGGCCAGAAATCAGCGACTGTTCAGGAACTTGTGGATCAGCTGGCGGAACATGGCCGCCTGACACCCACATTGATGCTGCGGGCGCTCTGCATGGGCGACACGACCTTCTTTGAGGTTGCTCTGGCCAAGAAGGTCGGCATCCCCGTGAGCAACGCCTATCAGCTTGTGCATGACAAAGGCGAGCTGGGGTTGAAGCGTTTGTTCGAGGTAGCCAAGATGCCGCCCCAGTTCCTGCCCATGGCACGCGCGGCCCTTGAAGTTGCAGACGAGATGCTGGAAACGGGCGGCGATAACAGAGAGATGTATCGCCAACTGATGATCGAAAGGGTTCTGACGGCCGTTGAGAATGATGTGGATACCGAAAACCTGGATTATCTGATCGGCAAGCTTCAACGGGTAGATGATTCCGAATCGATCGAATCTGATTCGAATTGATTCGTTTTTCACCCTGGATACAGATCAAAGGGACGCTAGGTGGCGTCCTTTTTCGTTGCTATTTCCCAAGCTCTGACGGTAGCCAGAGCGCTATTTCCGGCCAGAGCAACAGCATCACAAGGCCCAGAAGCTGCAGCAACACGAAGGGTACAATGCCGCGATAGATGTCTGTCAGCTTTACGGACGCCGGGGCGGCGCCTTTCATGTAGAAAAGCGCAAAGCCGAAGGGCGGCGTCAGGAAGCTGGTCTGCAGGTTTACCGCCATCAGCACTGCGAACCAGGGCAATACCTGGCTTGGGTCGGCCAAATGGCTGCCGAAATCCAGCTGGCTGATCACAGGTGCGAAAACCGGCAGGATGATGAGCGTGATCTCGATCCAGTCGAAGAAGAAACCAAGAACGAACACCGCCAGCATCAATATGCCAAGGATGAGCCACGGGCCAGCGCCCGAGGCTTCCATCAGGTGCAGGATCAGGTCGTGGCCACCCAGAAGCGCGAAAACGAATGAAAAGGCCGTCGCGCCGACAAATAGGCCAAACAACATGGTCGAAGTGAGGGCCGACTGCTCAACTACGTCCTTGAGCGTGCCAAGCGTCAGCTTGCGGTTGAAGGCAGCCAGCAACAGGGCGCCCGCAGCCCCGACGCCGCTCGCTTCTGTTGGTGTTGCAAAGCCGCCGAAGATGGAACCAAGCACTGCGATGATCAGCAGGATCGGCGGTATGAAGCTTCTGGCGACAAGCCCAAATGTCAGTTGGCCCTTGGCAGCTTCTGCACCAAGCGGTGGGGCCAGCGCGGGGTTCAGGCTGGTGCGGATCAGGATATAGCCCATGTAAAGGAGGGCGAGCAGGAGGCTCGGGCCAATTGCCGCTATAAACAGGCCACCCGCCGATGTGGACAACAGGTCTGCCATCACCACAAGCATGATGGATGGCGGCAGCAGGATTCCCAGGGTGCCGGAAGCTGCGATGGTCCCTGACGCGAGTGATTTATCGTAGCCGCGCTCGATCATCACCGGCAGCGCCAGAAGGGTCATCATCACCACACTTGCGCCGATAATCCCCGTGGTTGCCGCAAGGATCACGCCTAGAAGCGTAACGGATAGCGCCAGCCCGCCGGGAATGCGGCGGGTCATCAGTTGCAGTGTGTACAAGAGGGACCGGGCCACACCGCTTTTCTCAAGCATCGTTCCCATGAAGATGAACATGGGGATCGCCACCAGGACCTGCTTGTTCACCACGCCGCCAAAGATGCGGCCGATGATCAGGAAGAAGCTGTTTTCATTTTCAAGCCCCAGGGCCACAGCAAGAAGCCAGAAAGCAAGGCCAACGCCACCAAGAACGAATGCCACAGGGTAGCCGGAAAACAGGAGCGGCGTCAGCACCAGGAACATCAGGAACGGCAGGAATTCGATCAGCATATCCATCAGCTGTCTCCCGAATGTGGTTCAACATGGGAGAAAGGCGTTCGTTCGGCCTGATCTGCGCGACCGAACAGAAAGACAATGGCTTGCGCAAGTCGTGCCAAGGCGGCGATGCCGAGAACGCCGAAGCCCAAGACAATCGCGGACTTGATGATCCAGCGGTCGGGTAGGCCGGTGGGGGATGCCGAGGCTTCATTATAGGCCCAGCTGTAGCTGACATAGTCATACCCGAACCAAATCACGGCACCTACATAGGGCAACAGAAACAGAAGGCAGCCGAAAAATTCGATCCAGGCGCGCGTGCGGGCCTGCAGCCGTTCGCTCACGAGCTCAATCCGCACATGCGCGTTTCTCGTGTAGGCCCAGCCAAGGCACATCAGGAACAGGAAACCATGCAGGTGCCATTCAAGTTCCTGCAGTTTCGTCGAGCCGATGACGAACCAGCGTCTTAGGACCACATCAGACATGATCACGAGAATGAGCGCGATGATGGCCCAGGCAGACAGTCGCCCTATGGCACTGCTGACGCGCTCCAGCTTTGCAGAGAAGGATAAAAGGCGTTCCATAAGCCTCAATCCTTCAGGTAGCCGCGGTCGGACCAGGCTTTGTATTTTTTGCGGAAGGATTGCAGGCTTTCCCACACACGAGCGAACTCAGGGTCTTCTTGCGCCATGTTGGCAGCCACCTTGTTCCAGGCGTTTTCAAGTTCAGCGAGGATTTCCGGCGGCCAGGTGTGGATCTGCACACCTTCCGCTTCCAGCGCGGTCATGGCGTCCGCCTGCAGGGCTTCGCCTTCCGATATGCCGTAGCGGATGTTCGAGGAACAAGTGGCTTCGATCTGGCGCTGCTGCAGCGGCGAGAGGCTGTTCCATGCATCCAGGTTGATCATCAGCTCGAAGAAAGTGGATTGCTGGTGCCAGCCGGGGAAATAGTAATGCTTGGCTACCTGGTAAAAGCCCATGCGGTAGTCAACGGCCGGCATGGCATACTCGGTGGCGTCGATGGTACCCAGTTCCAGAGCCTGGTAAATCTCGCCGCCAGCGATCAGTTGCGGGGAGGCGCCGATTTCTTCCAGCACCTTGGCGCCAAGGCCGAAGAAGCGAATCTTGAGGCCCTTGAAGTCCTCCATGCTGGTGATCTCTTTCTTGAACCAGCCGGACGCCTCTGGCGGCGTCATGCCGCACAGGATGCTGTGGATGTTATGCTTGTGATAGACCTCTTCAAACAGCTCTCGTCCGCCGCCATAATCGATCCAGGCCAGATATTCCGGGGCTGAGGGGCCGAAGGGAACGCTTGAAAATAGTTGCAGGGCGCTGTCCTTGCCTGCCCAGTAGCCGGGCGTGGACCAGCCAGCTTCAATGGCGCCATAACTGATTGCATCGAAGGTCTCGAAGGGGGGAGCAATAACACCGGGCTCATAGAATTTGAGCGTAATGTTGCCGCCCGATATCTCATGCAACTCCCGTTCCAGCCTTTTGCCCATGGTGCCAAGCTGGATAAGGGTGCTTGGATAGGTACTGGTCATCCGCCATTCGATTTTCTCAAGTGGCTCGGCGGCGGATGTTTCCTTGGCCTCTTCAGTACCACAACCTGCCAAAAGGCTGCAGCTGGCAAGTGCCGCAATGATGTGCGCGCGCATAGGCTCCCCTCCCGTACTCGCTTTAATTATAAGGGTTTAGCTGAATTTCTTGAGCGCCTGACCCAAGAGGATATAGAGCTTGCCCATATCAGATGAAATCAGCGTGACAGACATGGCACTGCCGCGGTCCCCGAGCATGGCGCGTTCCATCATGCCTTCGAAATCGCGACAGTAGCGCGTCACGGCTTCTCGGAATTCAGGGTCTGTCTTGAATTTTTCGGCGATGGTCTTGCGGGTGCTGCGGTCAGCAATCTTGAGCGAGCGGCGCATGAAGACAGACCTGTCGCCGGCCAGGTAGGCCTCCCAGACATCGTCCGGCAGATCGGTGGAGATGGCCTTGTTAATGTCGATGGAGGTGGACTGAAGGCTTTCCATCAGCAGTGTGGATGTACGGGCGAAGTCGTTTTTGGTTGCGCTGGCGATGCGTTTTTCGATCTCGGCCGTATGGTCCATGAACTGGTTGGCCTGTTTGGCGATCTTGTCGGCCTCGGTGCCGATGCGCATGGCAAGCAGGGCGCTTTCTTTTTCCGCCTGTTCGGCAGTGTCCTGATATTCCTCCAGCACGCGGGCGAGGGTGGCCTGCATTTCTTCGCGCAGATAAGTAATACGTTCGGCAGCTTTGTTGGAGATTTCATCCATGCTGGCGACAAGCTCGGTACGCGTTTCGTCCACGGACGATTTCATTTCTGTCTGCGCCCGTTCCGTCTGGTCCATCAGCGATTGGCTTGCAGCATCAAGCCGCGCCGCCGCTTCCATGGAACTCATGGCGAAGCGATCTACTTCTTTGCTCATGGTATCCGTGGCTTCGTTGAGGTTTTTCACCACACCTTCGGTTTCGTCCTTGATGCGCGCCCGCTCGCCCGAGAAGGCCTCTGCGGCTGTGCCAAGCGCTTCGCTTGATTCCTTCAGTTCGGCCCGCAGGTCTGTGTTACGCTGCTTGAGCGTGTCTGATGCTGCCGACAGGCTCTCAGCCGTCTGGCTGCCCGTTTCGCGCATATGTTCAACCATCGACACCAGGTTGCCTGACTTGCCTTCAAGGTCTTCACCAACCCGTTCAGCGGCTTCCTGAAGCTCCTTGCCTTGGGCTGCAAACCGTTCTGCGGCTTCAATCACACGTTCGGCAGCATCGTTCGAGGCACTGTTCAGTGCATCCCGCTGCGCCGAAAGGTCCTCTTCCAGGCGTGCCAGCTTCATGCGGGTATCGTTCAGGACTTCTGCAATCTGCTGGCTCTGGGCGCTCATCTGATCCTGTACGCCCGCAAGTTCCTGGCTGGTGGCGCCCGCTTTTTCGGTCAGCTCATCCGCTTTGGCGCCGATCTGGTCAGCAGAGGCCCCAAGTTGGGTGCCTGCAGCTTCGCCAGCTTTGGCAAGCTCCTCAAGCTGTTCTTCAACACCAGCGCGCAGCTGGCGGATATGTTGCAGTGTCCGTGATGCCACTTCTTCGGCCTGGGCGGCTGCGGTGTCGCTATGGCTGGTGATGGAGGCCATCGTTTCATCCAGTGCCCGGCGCGCGCGCTCAAGCCCGTCATCCAACACGCGGTCTACCTGCCGGGCATGCTCAAGCACGGCCTTGCCTGTTTCCTCGGTGGTTGCGAGCGTTTGCTCGTTCACCGACTTGCTGGTTGAGAGGGCGGCCTCGCAGTGTTCTTCAAGTGACTTGCCGGCCTCATCCAGCATCGCCTTGGCCTGGCTGACGGCCTCGGTCATCTTCTCGGACATGGTCTGGGCGCGTTCGGAAACGATTGTGGATACTTCTTCGGTATGGGCGAGGGCATCGGTAGCGGCTGTGCGCACTTCGCCCACGTGCGACCGGAGAGCCTCTTCAATCTTGGCAGATTCGGCTGCTGCCAACTGTGCCAGTTCATTAAGAACATTAGCCTGGGTTTTCATGTGCTCAGACAGTTCAGCTGACCGGCCTTCAAGGCCTTCCACATCGTGGCGGAAGCGGTCCATGCCGGAAAGAACATTGTCGGTGACCGACTGCAGCCTGAGCTCTACGTCCACCGTCAGTTCCTGCACTTCGCCGGCCTTCTTGGAAATCTGGCTGCTGGCACTGTCTAGCCGGGCTTCCATGTTGTCTGTCGCGCCGTGAAGAGCTGTCAGGCTTTCATCAATCTTCTCCTTGGCGGAGATGGCGGTGCCTGCGGCATTTTCCCCGGCGCCGGAAAGGTCTGCTGCCATGGCTTTGACGATCGCTTCAAGATTATTGAAGCGGCCTTCAATTTCCGTTGTTAGCTCAGACATGCTGCCGCGTTCGCGTTCCAGAATCTCCCGGATGCTGCTTGTGCGGGCTTCTGTATCAGCTGTTGCGGAAAAGAGATTGCTGATCTGTTCCTGGAAGCGTTTTTCCAGGTTGTCGATGCGGTCGGAGGCCAGATCGGCCACAGCCTCAATGTTGGTAAGTTCTTTCTTGAGCGCTTTATTCAGTTGTCCCAGGCGCTGTTCTGCCAGCTCAACAGGCGCCACGGCTTTGTGAAGGCTCTGCGCCATGGCCAGGCGGCGTTCAAGAAGCGGGTCTGTGCGCTGGAAGGCAAGCGCAATCAGCCAGAAAATGGCCACAGGGGTCGTGAGGCCACCAATAATGGCCGCCGCACCTTCGGGTGCCATCACGGCAAGGTTTGTACCTGCATTGGAAAGATAATAAGCCCCGGCCCCAAGCCAGCCCAGCGAGGAAACGCTGGCCAGCATGAAAGGCATCAGACGGCGGGTGTTGCGCGACCGAATGGCTTTCTTTGCTTTTTCGCTGTCGGCGACAGGCGTTTCGCCAGCGCCACCCTCAGGTTCCTGATCAGTTGTTTCAGGGAAATCCATTTCCGCTTTCGACATGCCGCCCCCGGCGTTACCGCCACCCATTGAAATAACTTACTCTATTGTTACAGTTCATGAATAACACCAGAACGTCAACACGTGCCAGCTTGTTCCTTGACGGAAAAGCAGAATTTTAACGAAGATTATGGCAATATGACGGTTCGTGATCGTTTTCATGACGGGGAAGGGGAATTATGAGCGATCTAATGGAACAACATTCTGCTACCAAGGCGAAGCCAAGCAGCGCCCAGCGCAGATACCTTGAACGCGGACTTTCCGAGCCTGGTGGCAAGCTGCCGCTTTTCGATCGGGACGGTCAGCGGATCAAGGATAAGACCATTCGGTCTTGCCTCTCAAAGGGCTGGTGCGAGCCATGGTACCGCAACCCGATCAAGCCAGACTGGCTTGTGTGCAAGCTGACGAGTGCCGGGCGGGCCGTTCTTGGCAGGGAAAAGCGCTAGATGGCCGAGTCAGACTGGGACGAATCTGTCGTGCTCGACCGAAAGCATCTGGTTGGCTACACTGGTGGCGACGAATATCTCGCGCGCGACGTTTTGAAAATATTTCTGGAAAATGCACCGCTATATCTGGACGCACTGGCTGCGGCGGAAGGCGAGGGCTGGCGTTCGTCAGCCCATAAGCTCAAGGGAGCTGCGCGGGGTATCGGTGCCTGGCGTATGGCGCGAGCCGCAGAGCGCGCGGAGATGATGGGAGAACCAGCCGCGGATGACCCTCGGCGGCCAAAGATTCTGGGAGTTCTGAAAGAACGAATGGCGGAATTGGCAACTGCCATCAATTCCGGGTAAACTTGTGATCCGTAAGCGAAAAGATTGACCGGGCAACAAAACTAACGGTAAAAAAAAGTGTAGCACCCTGTAATCGGCAGGACAAATAAGGCACATGTATGAGCGATTATGATTTTGACCGGGTAAATGTATTGTTGGCGGAAGATAGCCCGTTCATCCGCTCCTTGCTGGTAAATTCCCTGAAAGTTCTTGGCGTCGGCAACGTGTTCGCAGTAGAGCACGGCGGTGACGCGATCCATTTCCTTCAGCGTGTAAAGAACGAGCCCATGAAGGTAGGGGTACAGCAGATTGATATTGTTATTTCCAACTGGGACATGCACCCGATTGACGGCATGATGTTCCTGCGCTGGGTGCGACGCCATAAGGATAGCCCGGACCGTTTCGTGCCTTTCGTGATGATCACCAGCTATTCCGAGCCTGAACGCGTCCTGCAGGCGCGGGAAATGGGCGTTACGGACATGCTGGCGAAACCCTTCACCATCAAGAACATTGGCGACAAGCTGATTTCGATTATCGAGCGGCCACGCCAGTTCGTGCACACAAAAGACTTCTTTGGCCCGGATCGGCGCCGCCAGAAGCTGGAATTTGAGGGCCCTGAACGCCGTGTCCTGACGGACAAGAGCGAAGGCGTGGAGATTATCCGTGGATAAAAAGAAGGTCATCGTACGCTTTTACCGGTTCAAGAACCGCCTGAAGGAAAAGACAGCGGGCCTCGCGCCGGGCAAGGTTTCTATTTCAGCCGAAGCGCTTGAAGCTGCTGAGGCCGCGCTTGAGAAGATGGCAGAGGATTATCCCGACTGGGTGTCCGGCCTGATTGTGAAGCTGCAGGAACAGCACGGACGCTGTGTGGATAGCCCGGAAAAACGCCGGGAAAGCCTGGAGGCCATCAACCATATCGCCCATGATATGAAGGGGCAGGGCGGAACCTTCGGCTATCCGCTGATTACGACCATCGCAGATTCCCTGTATGGGTTTTCCTATTCCAGGGATGAGATTACGGATAACCAGGTGGAGCTGATCAAGGCGCACCTGGACGCCATGCGGGCTGTGATCCGTGGGCGCGTTAGCGGAAGCGGCGGTGAGATCGGCGAGAAGCTGATTGATGGCCTTAACCAGGCAATCGCCAAATATGACAAATAGGCCTTTCGGCCAGGCATCAAAAAAAGGGACCGGTAGGTGGTCCCTTTTTTTGTTTTCCTATGACTGGGACTATTCCGAAGCCCGCTTCCTGAGATCCAGAGCGTAATCCATAATGTGGAAGATAACATTCTGCTCGATGGTGCCGCGCACGATATGGGCCCTCGGGCCAATAGCGAACAGCCCAACGTCTTCGCCGCCGTGGGTTTCGCTACTCGTCGGTACCAGGGCTTGCGGGCGGAAGTCTGGAGCCGCGATGTCTTCTTCCGTCAGATGCTTACGCTCACCCTGCACAGCGCCAGGACCGTTCTGGTAGGCCAGTGTGGTGTATGGCTTGCCATCTTTTGCCAACGTCGGCTCCGTTTCACCAGGCCCGGTTACAAGGCCGAAAATCGGGTTACCACGCTTGGGGTAGCCAGCCATGGTGAAGACATGGCTGTGGTCAGCGGTTACAAGGATCATCGTCTCGTCCAGATCCACCATTTCCATAGCTTTGCGTACAGCCTTGGACAGAGCAACCGTGTCATAGAGCGCGGCTTTGGCGCTGCCCCCGTGATGGCCGTGGTCAATCCGCCCGGCCTCTACCATGAGATAATAACCGCCGTCATTTTTCTGCAGCATCTTGATGGCGACTTCGGTCATTTCGGCGAGGTCAGGTTGCTCGTCACCGCGCTGAGCCTCGAACTGCATGTGGGAGTTGTCGAACAGGCCCAAGAGGCGCGACGTGTTGGCTATATCGACCTGCGCCAGGCTTTGCTCGTTTTCCACATAGGCGGCACCGATATCGCTTGCCAGCCATTCCTGGGTCAGGTCGCGCCCGTCCTTGCGCCGGCCTTTTCCTGTTCCTTCGGGCTGGAAGTTGCGCCGCCCGCCGCCCAACGCCACTTCAAGGCCGTTCCCGCCGATGGGGTCGAGCATTTGTTGTGCGATGTCCCGACAGCCGTTTGCCACAGCTTCTTCCGGAAGTTCGCCATCATTTTCCCAGCCACGACTTGGGCTGTGAGCATAGACCGCGGCAGGTGTCGCGTGTGTCAGGCGCGCTGTGCTGACGATCCCGGTAGCCATGCCGATTTTCTCGGCATAGTGGGCGAGCGGCGTCAGCGCCGTTTCCATTGCCCCGACACACTGGCCGTTTGGCTGGGTTGGTGCTGTGTTGATAACGCCAATACGCGTTTTCGAGCCGGTATTGAGTGCAGATGCTGTGCCGGCAGAGTCTGGCACTTGTGCATCGACATTGTAGGTTTTGACAAGGGCCGTGTATGGGAAGCGTTCGAAGCTGAGATAGTTTTCCTCGCCAGACTTGCCTTGCATCTGGCCTTCCAGAATGCGCCCAGCCGTCAGCGTTGAAATGCCCATTCCGTCACCAACGAAGAGGATGACATTCTTGGCCCGCGTTGTATTCACTGGCTCGGCGACCTTTTCCGCGACGACCCGTGCGCCTTCCTCCAGCCACGTTTCAGCTGTGCCGGTGTCTTCAGCCTGCACGCATGCAGTGAATAATGTGGTGGCCAAAGCGGTTGTCGCGATTGCCACAGATTTCAATCGAATGTTTTTCATAAAGTCCTTCCCGGAACTTGAAATGACATGTGGGCGCACATCGCCCTCCTTTTAGCAAACTCGACGACAGCTATAAAAGGTAAATTTAGACTTATTGTGACAGTAAGAGTGCGATCGGTCACGGCCAGGTGAAATGGATATAAACTTCTGTCTCAGAGTTTATCGGAAGGTCGCATTTTTTCCTCCACTCGTCGTGTAGGCATCGCGTTCCGGCTCTGATCTGCCAATCTCTCCTTACCGGCACAAAGCAAAACAGCATGAGAGAAAGCCGGAATTGAGACACAAGCGACACACAATCCAAAGCGAGGAGAATAAAATGACCATCCGTTTCATGAAGAAGACAGCTATCGTTGCTGCAGTTTCCGCGGCGACCATGTTTAGCGGTGCGGCGTTGGCCGGCCAAGATGGTGGCCTTGAGGCCTGGGCTGAAAGTGCGGGAAACAGAGTCGATAAAGTGATGACATACCCAACCTTTGCGGCGCGCAAAGGTGATCAGGGGTACGCCAGCTTCCGTGTTACAGTGAACCGGGCAGGGGATGTAGTGTCATCTGACCTGCAGCAGCGTACGAACAGTTCGATTTTGAATGCGGCCGCTAAGAGTGTCGTTTCACGTACTGATTTTCCGGCGCTACCAGCCGATTACGACGGCGAGGAGCTGACGTTCTCACTGCAGCTGAATTATGCGCTTGGTGGGTCCGCCATGGAGCAGCGTAATCTGATGCGCAAAGGTCGTGTAACCGGCCGTGAGGTTGCGGGTAAACGCGGGCCGCTGACCGCCAGCATTTCGTTCGAGAATGTTGGTGCAGAGTAGTTAGGAGTCAGCCCGTTATCGAAAGGAAAGGGCCCGTAGGGGCCCTTTTTTTCGATTAGCGTCGTAATTCCCGCATTGCGCGATCGATTCCGCTGACGGTAAGGGGGAACATGCGGTCCTCCATCAGGGTCTTCATGATCTGGATGGATTGCGAATAATCCCAATGCGTTTCCGGGATAGGATTTAGCCATACCGCCCTTTGGTAGACCTGCATGAGGCGGTTCATCCACACTTCACCGGACTCTTCGTTCCAATGTTCAACAGACCCCCCTGGATAAGTAATCTCGTAAGGGCTCATGGAAGCGTCCCCAACAAAAATGACCTTATAGTCGTGCGGGTAGGTATGCAGGACATCCAGAGTCGAGATAAAGTCGTTGAAACGGCGACTGTTTTCCTTCCAGACCTTTTCATAGAGGCAGTTGTGGAAGTAAAAGAATTCCATGTGCTTGAATTCGGCCTTGGCAGCAGAAAATAGTTCCTCACAAACTTTGATATGTGGGTCCATTGATCCGCCAACATCAAAAAACAACAAGACTTTTACAGAGTTGTGGCGCTCTGGGACCATCTTGATGTCCAGATAGCCCTGGTGGGCTGTCGCGCGGATGGTGCCGTCCAGGTCCAGCTCACTGGCTTCACCTTCGCGGGCAAACTGCCGAAGTTTCCTGAGTGCAACTTTGATATTGCGGGTGCCAAGCTCGACGCTGTCGTCGAGGTTCTTGTACTCGCGCTTGTCCCAGACCTTGATGGCACGACCGTGGCGGCCTTTGTCCTGGCCTATTCGCACGCCTTCCGGATTGTAACCATAGGCGCCGAAAGGGCTTCTGCCGGCAGTGCCAATCCATTTGTTACCGCCCTGGTGGCGTTCTTGTTGTTCCTCAAGGCGCTTCTTCAGCGTTTCCATGATCTCGTCCCAACTGCCAAGGGACTTGATCTCCTCCATTTCTTCTTTCGAAAGATATAGCTCTGCGAGTTTTTCCAGCCATTCGTCAGGGATTTCGACTGCTTCATCGCCGATAAATTCGATTCCTTCGAAGGTCTTGCCAAAGATACGGTCGAACTTGTCCAGGTTCTTTTCATCCTTCACGAAGGCTGAACGGGCGAGATAGTAGAAATCCTCCACGCTGTAGTTTGCGCATCCGGCCTTCATGGCTTCAAGAAGCGTCAGATACTCCTTGATGCTGACCGGCACACCGCCGTTCTTCAGATCGTAAAAGAAGCTGTTGAACATGGCCGTCAGGCCCCCTGGCGCCTGTTCATGAAGGCAAGTCGCTCAAACAGGTGCACGTCCTGCTCGTTCTTGAGAAGTGCACCATGAAGTGGCGGGATAATGGTTTTCGGGTCTTTTGATTTCAGCACATCCAGCGGCAGGTCTTCGGCCATAAGGAGTTTGAGCCAGTCCAAGAGTTCGCTTGTGGATGGTTTTTTCTTTAGGCCCGGGACTTCCCGTAGCTCGAAGAAGACATTCAGGGCTTCCTTGACCAGGCTTTGCTGGATGTCCGGGTAGTGAACCGCGATGATATCCTTCATTGTTTCTGCATCAGGAAACTTGATGAAATGGAAGAAGCAGCGGCGCAGGAAGGCATCCGGCAACTCTTTCTCGTTGTTGGACGTGATGATTACGATGGGGCGGTTTTTGGCCTTCACAGTCTCGCCGGTTTCATAGACATGAAATTCCATACGATCGAGCTCGAGCAGTAGATCGTTTGGGAATTCGATATCGGCCTTGTCAATCTCATCAATCAGCAGCACTGGCGTCTCATCACAAGTGAACGCCTCCCAAAGTTTGCCCTTCTTGATGTAGTTATTGATATCCTTAACCTTTTCGTCACCAAGCTGGCTGTCGCGGAGACGCGAGACCGCGTCATATTCATAAAGGCCCTGTTGTGCTTTTGTAGTGGACTTGATGTGCCATTCGATGAGGCGACAGCCAAAGGCTTCGGCCACTTCGTTTGCCAGCACGGTTTTTCCTGTTCCGGGCTCCCCTTTGATAAGGAGAGGGCGCCTTAGCGTCGCGGCGGCATTGACGGCAACCTTGAGGTCATCGGTGGCGACGTAGTTTTCGGTGCCAGCAAATTTCATTTTTTCAACTCCTGAAACAGACAAATCGAATTGCTTCTTACCTAGCGCATATCGGCACGATGTCCAGTGCAAGCTTTGAAAGAGAACGTTAGGAGAGGCAGTATTCCGAAAAGCACAAAAATCCCGTTCCGCACCCATTGGGGCAGATACAGGAGAACTATTCATCTTTAGCTTAGGCTTGAGTAATGCTAGCGCATCAACCGTTTAAATTAGGTTAACTCAAGCCTATGCTTTGTCGTCTACTGCCAGTCCAGCGACATGCCGATAGTAAGACAGAAATTCCAGAATAGATTCTGGTGGAAACTGTTTGATTACGTCACCGGTTTCGGTGTCGATATTCTTGTAAACAAACCGTCCTGTTTCGTCGTCTTTATCGATACGCAGCCGCGTATTTGGAGCCTGCTCTTCTTCCGGCAGGAATGCTTGCAGTGCCTCAGCCGCTCGTTCCAGCGGGGTGGCATTGGCATTTTGAACCTTCTTTTCGATAGCGGAAAGAGGTTCTGCTCCTGACGTTGGCCCGCTTTGGGGCTTAGTGCCTGTATAGCGGTCGACGTCATTAGAGGCTGGTTTGGCAGTTTTAGCGCCTGACAGGTCAACAACCTGCGCGCTACCACCTATTTTTCCAATCTCAGTCATCGGTCCACTCCTGAAACAATGGATGTTTTCATTGTTTCGTTAACGTTCATGCTCTTGCCTGGGCGAAGGGTGGGCCGCCTTGGGTGCCGGATGGCGGCCCACCAATCAGCTCAATTAACGGAAGAGCCCAAGTACTGTAGAAGGCGCCTGGTTGGCGATCGACAGTGCTTGCAAGCCAAGTTGCTGCTTCACTTGCAGTGCTTGCAAGCTTGCAGATTCTTTGGCCAGATCCGCGTCAACGAGGTTACCGATACCAACTTCGATGGTGTCAGACAGCTTGCCAACGAAGTCTTTCTGCAGCTCAAGACGTTTTGCACCAGCACCAAGTGAAGACAGTGCAGTGTTAACATTGGTGATGGAATTTTCAATGTCCGTCACAGCGCCGGAAGCTGCTGTCGATGTGCCAATGGATTCAGTAGCTGCCACGGTTACCTTCGCACCGCCAAGCGACAGATCTTGTGCTGCGATAGTGATGGTGTTGGAACCGTCATCGTTGGTAAGTGCTGTAATAGCTGAACCGCCAGACTTCACAGCATTCGTGCCGTTGAATTCAGCGTTGGACACGATCGAAGTGATCTGATCGCGAAGCTCTTTGAATTCATCGTTCAGTGCGGTACGGCTTGCAGTGTCAAGGCCAGTATCTTTTGCGGCCACAGCCTTCTCTTTCATTTCGATGAGAAGGTCGGAAACTGCTTCACCAGCTGCCACAGCTACGTCGATGGTAGAAAGTGCGCGGTCCAGGGAGGACTTAACAGCATTCAAACCAGAAACGTCGCCACGCAGTTTTTGCGCAATCGCAAATACAGCAGCGTTGTCTTTGGCGGA
>Ga0209273_10000852_pt1 | contig 33215 bp, 26 predicted proteins | sample tdAd471_FD_187126 | JGI IMG/M metagenome (GOLD analysis project Ga0209273, IMG submission 187126) | Marine sediment microbial communities from the Atlantic coast under amendment with organic carbon and nitrate - tdAd47.1 (SPAdes)... | ecosystem: Environmental > Aquatic > Marine > Coastal >...
GCAAGATGTCCAGCCTCGATGCAGGAGGCCATCAGGCTGTTCGGACCAGTGTTGACTTCACGGAATGTGCCCGCGAAAGCGAGGAAATCCCGCCGCAACATCAATCGAACAATTGCCCTGCGATACTGACGAACTTCCGGTTTCGGAGAAACCGGACTACAGCTGCGATGCTCAGCCGTTGAAGCGGATCAGGCCAGGATGTCGTGGATGACTTCGCCATGCACGTCGGTCAGGCGGAAGTCTCGACCGGCGTAGCGGTAGGTCAGAGTCTCGTGGTCGAGGCCGAGCAGGTGCAGCATTGTGGCGTGGAGGTCGTGGACGCTGGTGGGATTCTCCTGAGCCGCGAAACCGAACTCGTCCGTCGAACCGTGGACGGTTCCGCCTTTGATGCCGCCGCCAGCCAGCCAGACGCTGAAGCCGTAGTGGTTGTGGTCTCGGCCCAGTTTGGCTTTTCCGTCGCCGCCGAGTTCAACGGTGGGCGTTCGACCGAACTCGCCGCCCCACAGGATGAGGGTGTCTTCCAGCATTCCACGCTGCTTCAGGTCGGTCAGCAGCGCCGCGATGGGCTGATCGATCTCAGCGGCGAGGCGGGAATGGTTGGCTTTGATCTGAGTGTGGTTGTCCCAGGGCTGGCCGGCACCATGCCACAACTGGACGAAGCGTACGCCGCGTTCCAGCAGCCGCCGGGCAATCAGCGTCTGACGAGCGTGGACGCCGCTACCGTACATCCGCTGTGTGTGAGCGGGTTCGCGTGAGATGTCGAACGCCTCGCTGGCGGCGTCCTGCATTCGGAACGCGAGTTCGTACGAGTGAATCCGCGCGTCCAGCCGGTCGTCGAGTCGCGTCTTCCGATGGCGGGCATTCCATCGAGCCAGCAGGTCGAGTTGGCGCCGCTGATCGGCGGTCGAGATCTGTGGATGCTCGATGTTCTCGATCAGGTCTCGCAGCTTCGACTTTGACGGATCGATGTACGTGCCCTGGTAAGCTCCCGGCAGAAACGCGGACTGCCAGTTCTCGCTGTCCTTGATCGGCAGTCCGTTCGGGCACATGGCCACGAAGCCCGGCAGGTTCTGGTTCTCCGTGCCCAGCCCGTACAGCGTCCAGGCTCCGAAGCTGGGACGGGCCTGAATCGAGTCGCCGCAGTTCATCAGCATCAGCGACGGTTCGTGATTCGGCACCTGGGCGTACATCGAGCGGATGACGGCGATGTCGTCGATGTGCTCAGCCGTTTTCGCGAAGAGATCACTGACCTCAATGCCGCACTCGCCGCGTTTTTGAAATCGGAACGGCGACGCGAAGGCGGCTCCGGTTTTGCGTTCGGTCGTCAGCGTGTTGGTCAGCGGCTTGCCGTCGTAGCGGTCGAGTTCCGTTTTTCTGTCGAACGTGTCGACGTGCGATGGTCCTCCATTCAAAAAGAAGTGGATAACACGCTTCGCCTTCGGTCGAAAATGCGGCTGCTTCGGTGCGAGCGGGCTGTCGTCCGCCGTCGCTGCCAGTGCGTCGTCATCGCCGAGAAGGCTGCTCAGGCCGAGCGTCCCGAGCCCCAGCGCCGATCGGCACAGCATCTCACGGCGGGTTGTCGGGGTTGACGATTGTGTTTGTTGGTGCATGGAGCGTTCCGTGAAGCGGTGTTGAGCGGATTTCGTATGTCGTTGCAGCGAAGCTCGCGCAGAGTTTCGGCCTGTCGCTTGTGCCGAAAGTCTGCGCGACTTTCGCTACGAAGAACGATCCACCACCTTAATCCACAAACAGAAATTCGTTTGACGCCAGCAGGGTCTGCGCCAGTTGTTCCCAGCCGGTCAGCCGCTGAACCTGATGCTGCGGAAAGTCCGACTGCGAGTTCCAGGTGACTGGTGCCTTGCCGCCTTTGTCGGCACTCGCCGCAGCAGAAGCGGTCCCCTCGATCGTGACCGACCACAGGTGCTCGTCGCTGTTGAGCACGTCGCCGATATCGACCACGAAGTCGATCGTCTCGCCCTGCTCAACCTGCAGCTTGTCGACGTTCAGGTCAACGGTCTGCTGATGGACCTTCGCGTTGGCCAGCAGCCCGGCTCGCGAGCTGACGATGAAGGTTCGGATGCCATCGCCGGGCGGTCGCTCATGAACGACGGTCGAACGCACGGCAATCGTCATGTCTCGCGGAGCCGTCCAGCGGCGGACGGACGCGTGGCTGCGAGTGTTTCCGGGATGTCCGCCCTCAGCGGTCAACTGCACCCAGCCGAGTTTCGCGTCGGGCCACTTCGGGCCGCCCTGCCAGGCCTCGCCCGTGAAGTGCGGCAGCAGGTTGAAGTTGACGACTCGCTGGTCAGCCTCAGAGTACTCGCCATATCCATACTGCCAGTCGGCTGCCGTGACCGGTGCCGAGGGCTGCTCGTCGCGTTCCGCGAGCGTCAGCAGAGTTCGGGCGTCTTCGAGTTCCTCGGTCGTCGGGTTTCGCTGCCACACCTGACGGAACATCGTCCGCAGACGGTCGTCAGTGGACTCGGATGTTGAACTCGCAAAGGCGGCGAGTGCCCGCGAGCGATCGAGAACCAGCGGGTCATTCATGAAGAAGAGCGACTGCTGCGGGACCGTCGTCTCCAGCCGCTGCGGGATGTGGAGATCAGGATTCGCGAAGTCGAAGGTCCGCAACAGGCTGGGCAGGAACTGTCGGTCGACGAGTCCGTACAGCGTGCGGCGTTTCGGAAACGGTCGTGCGAACAGATTGACCGGTCGACCGCCCGACGTCAGATCGAGTTCGTTCGCGGCGGCCAGCATCGAATCGCGAAACTGTTCCCAGGTCAGCCGGCGAGCGTTCATCCGCCACAGCAACCGGTTCGACGGATCTTTTGACAACGCGGCCTGCAGGCGGGCATCGTCATCGCGAATCATCGAAGCCTGCTGCCAGGTCGCTGAGAGCAGAATCAGGCGGTGCAGCGACTTCAGGCTCCAGCCGTCCTCAACAAACCGCAAGGCCAGCCAGTCGAGCAGTTCGGGGTGCGACGGGTCGCCGGCTCGCACGCCGAAATCGCTGGGCGTATCGACCAGCCCGTTGCCGAAGTGGTGAGCCCAGACGCGGTTCACCATCACGCGAGCGGTCAGCGGGTTGCCGGGATCGGTGATGGCTCGCGCCAGTTCCAGCCGACCGCTTCCTGATTCGAACGGCCTGCGAGCGTCGCGTGCCAGAACGGCTGGCACCTGGCGGGGAACGTCCGGGCCGCGCTTCAGCGGGTTGCCTCGGACGAAGACATGCGGCGTCACCGGATTGGCCCGGTCGCGCAGGATGAGTGCCTGAGGAACCGGCACGCTCGACTGGTTAATCCAGCGCGAGACCTCACCTTCCAGCTTGTAGACTTCCGAGAGCGAGGCCGTGTCGAAGTAGACGTCCGAGTGAACGATCGGCAGATCGGGGACCTCTGCCGGAGCCTCCGGGCCGAACATGACCGCTCGCAAGGCTTCCGCTCCCGACCGGTCAACGTCGGCAAAAACGCGACCGTAACGATCGGCGACGTCGCGCATGGATTCGGGCTGCGTTTGAAACTCAGCCGCAACCAAAGGATGAACCGCGGAGTCGTCAGTCTTCACGGCGGCGGCAGCTTTTGCAAAGTTGTCTTCCGGCAGGTCCGCATAGCGGTGCCAGAGCGTGAAAACCGGATCGTCGCGTTCGCGAGAGTCCTCAAGGTAGTCTGTCCAGCGATGCACGAAGGCGGGCAGCAGATCGGTCTTCGCGAAGACCTGATCGAAACCGGGCGCCGGGTACTTTTGAAGTTCCGTCTGAGCGAACAGGTAATCGGCGGTCCGTTCGCGAGTTCGTTTCGACGCCGCATCGCGGAGTTCTCGAAACCGCGACTGAACGGTGGCCCGGCGTTTCGCGAGTTCCTTCTGAAAGTCCTCGCCGCCCGCTGTCAGGTCACCGATCGAAACGAGTTCTTCCTGGCTGCTCTCGAACACGCCGTACAGCGAGTAGTAGTCGGCAGTCGGAATCGGGTCGTACATGTGATCGTGGCAGCGGGCACAACTGACGGTCAGGGCCATCGTTCCGCGTGTCACGACGTCGATCCGGTCGTCGATGATGTCCCGCTCGACGCCAAGGAAGCGGCGGCCCAGCGTCAGAAAGCCCATCGCCGCGAGGTCGCTGCCAGCCGGATCGTCGACCAGTTGATCGGCAGCCAGCTGCAACTGCAGGAACCGGTCGAACGGCAGGTCACGATTCAGTGCCGACACGACCCAGTCGCGATAACTCCAGGCATGAGCCCAGAAGCGTTCCTCGCGACCGTAGACATAACCCTTCGTGTCCGAATACCGGGAGACGTCGAGCCAGTGCCGCGCCCAGTGTTCGCCATAACGAGGCGATTCGAGCAGCCGGTCGACAAGCTGGCGGTAGGCGTCGGGAGCCGGATCGCTCACGAACTGATCGACTTCGTCAGCGGACGGCGGCAGTCCGGTCAGCGAGTAATAGACTCGGCGAATCAGCGTACGCCGGTCCGCTTCAGGCGAAGGCGCGAGGCCAGCATCGCTCAGCCGACGGAGAACGAACGCATCGATCGGCGTCCTGACCCAGCCGCTGTTCTCCGCTTCGGGAACGGCTGGCGGTCGGACCGGCAGGAACGCCCAGTGGCCGTCATGATCGGCGCTTCCTGCGGCCTTCAGCGGTGACGCTTCGGGCCACGGCAAGCCAGCAGCGATCCAGTCGGCAAAGCTCTTACGTTCCAGAGGTTTCAACTGACAGACGTCAGGCGCGGTCGAACTGCCATCAACCAGCCGCAACAGCCGCTCACGGTCAACGTACTGCTTCTCGTCGAGCCGCACGGCTCCCGCCTGACGGTTCGGCCCGTGACAGCGGACACAGCCTTCGACCAGCACGGGCCGAATCGAATTCTCGAACAGAACGCCGTCATCCGCGCCAGCCGTCGACAGACACTGCACAGCGACAGCAAACAACAGCAGGATTCGAGTCGGCATTCAGAGACCTCAACCAGGCGACGGTTCATCGAGCGAGAGACGAATCCGCCACCCAAAGCTCGACCACAACGCGAACCGTATGCTGAGTCCGACCACCTCAGACGGCAACCTCGACCGCAGTGAGGGTGCCACTGCTGGCTTGCCCAGCAGTGCGTCAGTCGGGAACAGGCACTGCCGGACAAGCCGGCAGTGGCACCCAGCAGTGAAACGTCTTACCCAGCGCGGAACGATCTCACACGGCTACCGAAGATCGTGGTTATTTGCGACGGGCAATCGGTCGGCCTTCGAGGCTGTCGAGAACTTCCATGAGGCGGCGTTTGCGGCCATGTCTTTCTCGAAACTCTGACAGCATCTGGTTCCATTCCGCTGTGCGTTTCAGTTTGCGGAGCAGCGGTTTGATGCGTTTGAGATAGCGGCCAACTTCGGGATACGTCTTTGGGTTTGTCTCGGCAGCGATGCTCTCAGCGAGGTTTTGATAGATCTCGATCGCCCGCTCCGGATGAGCCGCCGCGATGGCCTTTGCAATTCGACCGTCGTCCCGTGACTGCCGTCTCATCCACAGAGGTGCCGACGGTCTGGCATTCGCCGCAGTACGTTCGTCGTACCACCTGAGAACGTCGTCCGGTCGTTCTTCAGCAATCGCCAGGTCAATCAGAACTTCAAAGTAAGGCCCTGTGTGAAGATAAGGCCGCGCCACCGCCTGTCTCGGTGTCGGCGGCTGAGGAGCAGGAGGCAGCGGCCACTTTGATGTTTTCCGGCGGGACGAAGACGCCTGTCCGTCCGAGTCCGGTCGCTGGCCGGTTTCGAGAAACTCCACCGCCGCAGCCTTCACACCCGCCTCGCACTTCGCTTTCCTGGCTGCCTTGAGAAGTTTCCGGTAACTGTCGACGCTCGGACTGGAGAAGAACCGGTCGGCGGCGACGGCGGCGGGAAGTGCCCAGTCCTTTCGCTTTGCCGCCAGTGTGCAGAGCTGATCCTGCAACTGCTTAATCACGCCAGCCAGCTTCGGATCGGTTCCCTCCAGCCCTTCCCGCGCCAGAGACTCAGCCCGTTCATAGTCACGCTTCTCAATCAGTCGCTGCACCGCACGTGTGTAAGATGCACTTTGACGGGCCTCGTCGACACAGAGTTCGGTGGCCTCGTCGGCACGACCGGCCTCATCGAGCGCGTTGATGACGTGCCCGCTCAGTTGCTCACGGCGGTAGTGTCGGGACCAGTCGTCGTTCCTGTTGCTGACCGGCAGTCCCGCCAGTCGCCCCTTCAACTGATCGGCAACCGCCGACCAGCTCGACTTCTTCCACTTACGGTCAAGGATGCCACAGAACCCGTCGCACAGCCCGTAGTCGTCACTCAGCAAAGCATCAATGGCATAGACAATCTTATCATCATCGGAACGCGACGATTTGAGTAACGCTGCCTGGACAGTCTCCAGGCACTCCGCAATGGCCATCAGCGTCTCACCTTCGTCATGCGACTGTTCGACCTGGTCCCTGCCGCGAGTCATCAGCTCTTCACCAAGTGAGACAACAGCGTCTGCATGGCCATGCTCAAGCAGCGTCTGCAGCCGCTTGCTCAACCCGTCGTATTCGGGCTGTTCCCCTTCGTCGTTCCAGTCGTCATGCCAGGCCGGTTCGGAAGTGACTGCACGAAGCTCGGCGCGAGCCTCCCGAATCAACTCATCAAACCGTCCTTCGGAAACCGCGCACTCGTCGGCAAGTGCTCGCCTGACATCGGGATCGCGGCCACAAAGCTGCATGACCAGTTCGACCAGCTGCTCATGCGACCGCGCTTCAACGTGAGCCCGGATATCGGCGTCGGTGATCTTTTTCCGAGTGCGTCCCGCCTTCTTCTTTCCGCTGCCTGACCGCTCGGACTGTGACCATTCCGACGAAGCCGCCGTCCGACCGCCGTCGTCGAAGAACCCGTCGTCATCGTAGAGATCATCGAAGTCCTCGGCGGTAGACGCCTTGATCACATCGAGACGGCGATCATTGTCGTCAGCGACTGGAACAGCCTTGCCCTTACCGAGCATCTCAAGCAACTCGACAACCATCGCGACCGCGTGCTTGCATGACCAGCCGACAGGGCACGAGCACTCCGACCGGAGCCGGTCCGACCGTTTCCGGCGTGACGTATCCAGCTCGACACGAGTTGCGTAGCGTTTACCGCCGGCAACCCACGCCAGCAGAACTCCCTGAGAAGTCACAGCCAGGTCGCGGACACGCCCTTGCCGCTGATAGGAACGCCCGCGTTCCACACTGCGAGTGTCAGCCCAGTCATTCAGATCGTCCCACGTGAGTTTCTCCCACGCACTCAGTGGCGGCTGCTCCGGCTTCGTCCTTCCAGGCCTTCGCGGCTTTGTCATGCAATCAGTCCTCCGGCTGACAGTGCGTCTCGATTCCCGGCGCCGAGCGATCAATCAGGCGCCAACCTCGTCAAGATGCCCCTGCCGGACGAGAAATTCCAGCGTGTCGCCAGGTCCACGTCGGTCGGCCTCGAAGCAGGCAAGGTTAAGACCTGGGAAGGCAGTAAATCCCCGCGAAGTTACATCCCCATCGTCGAGTCCGCCGGGAAAGCCTGCGCGAGCATGATGCCCCCATCCGTCACTACGACCGAAAGCCTGCGAACCCTCGCGACGGTCTTCGCCATCTGCGAGTTGGCAGAAACAGATCGTTCGCAGGCTGCTGAAGATCGAACGGCGACGCCTCTGGGTGGCACGCTCTGAGGAACGAAGGGCGTTGGCCTGCCCCAGGGTTTTGGTCCAGTTGTTATGAGAGTTGGGGTGTGGTGAGCGTGTGCTGATGGAGTGAGGGCGCAGCCCGAACGGAATCAGCACACGCTCGCGCGAACGCCGCCGGGGTCACGTAACCCAGGCTGCTGTGCGGTCGCACTTCATTATACTCCCGCTTCCATGCGGACGTCAGAAGCCTCGCTTCCCGCAGGCTCGTGAACTCCTCGCACGCCAGGAACTCGTCACGCAGTTTCGAGTGGAAGCTCTCCGCGTAGCCGTTCTCCCACGGCGAGCCCGGAGCGATATACAGCGTGCTGATCTCCAACTGCCGCGTCCAGTTCCCGATCGCTTTCGCGATGAACTCCGGGCCATTGTCACTGCGGATATGACGCGGCACACCGCGAACCGCAAACAGGTCGGCCAGTGAGTCGATCACGTCCTCGCTGCCCAGGCTGCGATCCACATGCAGCGTCAGACACTCCCGAGTGAACTCGTCAATGATCGACAGCCACTTCAGAGAACTGCCACTGGCCGTCCGATCAAACGCGAAGTCCCAGCACCACACATCGTTCATCCGCTCGGTGCGACGGCGGTGGCAGGCATTCTCCGACGATCCCAGACGGCGTTTCTTCCGCGGTTTCCTCGGCACTTTCAGGCCTTCGCGACGCCACAGACGCTCGATCCGCTTCACGTTCACACTCCACCCCTCGGCAACTAATAACGCCCACACGCGGCGATATCCAAAACGCGGATGACGACGCACCAGCTCGTGAATCCGTTGCACCAGGCGAGGCTCGTCGTCCTTCACTTTCTGCCCGTACCGCTGAGTACTCCGCTGCTGACCCACCACGCGGCACGCCCGACGTTCCGAGACCGACAGCGTCTCCTGAACATGGACCACCGCCTCGCGGGCGCGGGACGGGCTTACCAGTTTCCCGACGCCACCTCCTTCAGAATCGCCTTGTCCAGCTCCGCCTCCGCCAGCAGCTGCTTCAAGCGGGCGTTCTCCGACTCCAGCTCCTTCAGCCGCCGAGCCTCGTCTGCCTTCATCCCGCCATACTGATTCCGCCAGCGGTGATACGTCGCCTCACTCACTTCCAGAACCTGCAGCAACTCGCCCAGACTCTTCCCCACGTTCAGCATCGCGTCCGCATCACGCAGCTTCTTCACAATCTGCTCCGGACTGTGCCGTTTTCGCCGCTTTGCCATCTGAGTGCCTCCTTTGCCGATCTTTATCGGCCGGAAACTCTCATCACTCCTGGATCAGTTTTCGGGGGGCAGGCCATATGCACCGTCTGCAATTCTCAACTTCGTTCAGAAAGTGGAAACTCTGCCGGACACCGAGATTTCCCGTCTGAATCAGCAGCTACGCCAGTTCTCACGTCCCGTGAAAGAGTGACAACGAGCATCTGAATCGTCTGCACTGCGAAGCAACTCATTCCAATTCACCCCGTGGTTGATGACGTTCCCTGTCTCACTCGGAGTCGAATTGATGAGAGCGTTTCTGCTGGAAGTGGTGACGTCGGCTGGAGCCCGGAAGGGCGGTCGGACGTACTGGACCGAACAGGCGGCACGACGGGATGCCGAACGCTTGGTCCGAACTGGCAAGGCGGCACAAGTCCGAATTCTGCCGGTCAACGTAAGTGACCGCCCCTGTGCTGACATCTCGACCGAAAGCGAGGTGCGGCATGACGGCTGACGCTTGCTCTCTGATGGTCGCGCCGGTTCAGCGAATGGCGCTTTCGATGGAAGAGTCCGGACAGGCCGTTGGTGTCTGCGGCAAGACGATCGCCAACCTGATCCGCGATGGCCGGCTGCGGTCTGTTCGCGTCGGGACGCGGCATCTGGTGCCGATTACGGAACTGCAGCGCTGGCTCGACCGAGAGGCCGGGCAGAGTGAGGTGCCGCGATGAGCCGACGCACGACTCGCAAGGCCACCGCTGCCGAACAGGCTCAGGCCAAGCACGCTTTCCTTTGCGTGCTGATCGAACAGGGCGAAGGCAGCACTGATGACGCGCACCGACGATACGAACTCCCGGAATCGGTCAACCAATGCTGCTGGGGAGGGATCGTAGCCGGGCTGCTGGCTGCCCCGATGATCGACCGGTTTGGCGATCTGCACACGTCCCGTCGAAAAGCGCACGGTCGCCGGATCGGTCGCTACCGGCTGACAAATCGGGAGCAGGCCATCGCTCTGCGGGATCGACTCGCCACCGTGGCAGCACGCAAACGGGACCGTCAGCAGCGTCTGCCTGGCATGGATGGCTGACGTCGTGACTAGAGCGAGCCCGGTTGCCGCCGGGCTCTGCTCCTGCCCATCAGTGCCGCTCGATTGCGTGTGCAGTCGCCTGGTCGAGCGGCGTTCTTCTGCGAGGTGATCATGTTACTTGATGAAGCGCTGCGCTTGTATCACGGTTGCTGGTGCGTTCTGCCGCTGCATCCACGATCCAAGAAACCGGCACTGCGATCCTGGCGGAGCTATCAATCCAAACGACCGACAGAAGCGACTCTGCGACGCTGGTTCAGCCCGGACAAAAAACTCGGGCTGGCGGTCGTACTCGGCGCAGTATCGGGAGGGCTCTGCTGTCGTGACTTTGACCGACTCGACGCATTTGAGGCGTGGGAAGCGGCACATCCGGAACTTGCAGCGACGCTTCCGCAGTCGATCACATCACGGGGGCGGCACGTCTTCTTTCGTTGCCTGCCGGAAGTGATCACGTCGGCCAGCCCAAACGGTGCGACGATCGTTGATTTCGGAGACGGCGAACTTCGAGGTGGTGGACTTGCCGTGCTTCCTCCCAGCGTTCACGAAAGTGGGCACGTTTACGCCTGGCAGATCGAACCGAGCGACTCAATTCCAATGATTGATGACCTCGACGCGGCAGGACTTGCGTGTCGCTGGTCCGATCGTGATTCGGAGGCCTCCGCTCCCCGCGCTGGCCAGGGCGAGTGCTTTACATATGAGGACAGAAGCAACGGAGGAGGACTGAAGACGACCGATGCCACAGAAGAGTCCAAATGCCAGGGGAGTCGGGGACCATTGGCAACGAATTCGATCGATTTTTCGCCGATCAACGATGACATCGAACGGGCGATCATTGCGACGCTGCCCAACGGACCTGGTCAGCGGAATAAGGCCATCTTCGAGTTTGCACGGCACCTGAAAGCGATCGATGTCCTACGTGATGCAGAAGCACTTCAGCTTCGCAGCCTCGTTCAGAGGTGGCATCAACGGGCGCTGCCGAACATCCAAACAAAGAGTCCGGAAGAGAGTCTGGCGGAATTCATTCGAGCCTGGGATAAGGCCCGGATTCCCGCAGGCGAGTCTGAGCTGCCACGGCTCTTTGCAGAAGCGGTAGAGGCGCCGCTGCCGGATTGTTGCAGTGGATACGAAACTCAAGAGGTGCGCCTTCTGGTTTCCCTGTGCAAGCGACTCGGAACGCACTGGCATCCACAACCGTTCCCGCTGGCCTGCCGCATAGCGGGCAAACTGCTCAATGTCTCACACGTCACTGCGAACTCGTGGCTCTTCCTGCTCGAAGCCGACGGCATCTTGAAGCTTCACTCGAAAGGGACCCAACGGGATCGGAGGGCCAACCGGTACTTCTACGCAGGAGACTGAGCGGGAAAGCGTACCAACCAGCGAAACGAAGCGCCGTTGACGATCTCGGGACGATGTCGACGACTTGGACTCACGATTGATCCTCATTTGCGTCTGGCCGTATGGGCGGTCACGGCGTAACTTCTCCAAACCTTTGCCGGCTGCGGGCTCTGCGAGTCCTGAGAACCTCGCATCCTGTGGCCGGCGTTCTCAGAAAGGCACACGATGGCAAGCATCGGAAAAGAAGCCGGCGGCACGAAGCGGATTCTGTTTTACGCTCCTGACGGCAAACGCAAGACGATCCGACTCGGGAAGGCGACGCAACGGCAGGCGGAGGCCGTCTGTCTGCGAATCGAGCGGCTGGTCACGGCAAAGATCACGAAGCACGGGACGGACGATGAGACGGCTCGCTGGGTGGCTGAAATCGACGACAAGCTCCACAGCAAGCTGGCACGGGCCGGACTGGTCGAACCGCGGAAGTCTGCATCCCTGACACTGGGTGATTTTCTCGACGACTACATCGGCAGCCGGACCGACGTTCGCGAACGCACGACGATCAACTACCGACAGGCAGCGCGAAACCTGACCGACCATTTCGGACGCGACCGACGCTTGGACAGCATCACTGCCGGCGACGCCGATCAGTGGCGCGTCTGGATGCTGGAGCGACTCGGAGAAAACACTGTCCGCCGACACTGCGGGCGGGCGAAGCAGTTCTTCCGGGCGGCAGTCCGGCACAAGCTGCTGAAGGAAAACCCGTTCGCCGATATGAAGAACATCGGCGTGGCTCCCAGCGATCCGACGCGGCAGTTCTTCCTGAGCGAAGCAGACTCGCTGAAGATTCTCGACGAATGCCCAACGCTCGAATGGAAGCTGATCTTCGCACTGGCACGCTGGCAGGCGCTGCGAACGCCGTCTGAGCATCTGCGGTTGCGCTGGTGTGACCTCGACTTGGAAAACCGGACGATGGTCATCCACCAGCCAAAGATGGAAACGCGGGGCAAGCCGACGCGGACGATGCGAATCTTTGAACCGGTCCTGAGTCTACTGGTCGAACTTCGGGACATCGTCCAGCCGGGATTCGACTGTCCGCTTTCCGCTCCGATCCTGACGGCAGGAAAAGGCGACGCGGTCAACTGGCGTCAGACGTTCAAGAAGATCGTCAAACGGGCTGGCGTCGAACCGTGGCCGAAACTGTTCCAGGCGTTGCGAGCGACGCGGGAAACGGAACTGGCCGCTGTGCTGCCGTTGCACGTCGTCACGGCATGGTGTGGCAACACTCCGAACGTCGCGCTCCGGCATTACCTGATGACGACCGGCGACCATTTCGACCAGGCAGCAACACTCGACGTGAGCGCGGACAGTGCCACCGAAAAAGCGGCACGAAATCCGGCACGGTACACGTCGGAATTGGGCTCCACTGGCGGAAGCGCAAAGAAAGAACCCCTCAAGATTCCGGGGAATTCCGAGGGGTTCCAACTTGTTCCGGTTAGCGAATGCCCAGGAGAGGACTCGAACCTCCACGGGAAATAATATCCCACTAGGACCTGAACCTAGCGCGTCTGCCAATTCCGCCACCTGGGCTTGCGAGCGGAGCGGGAATTTAGAGATTCATTCGGCACTCGACAAGTCGCTCGGACACGAATTCCCGACGCAGACGGGCATGCTGGCGGAAACCCTTCAACGGCGCGTGCCTGCCATGGAATTCTGCCGAAGAAGACGCATCGGGCAGCTGCGAGCAGGGATCCCTCAGTCAGCGAACCTGCCGGGCAACTCAAACCGCCGGTCAGTCGCAGACGCCGGTCAGTCGCAGACGACCTGGGCGAGAGGGCTGTTGACTTCGCACTCGTTGTCGCGGGCCGCTTCCACAAGCAGCGTCGTCTCGCCTGTTGCGATGTCATTGAGGGTGAGGATCAGATCGCCGATGACCAGTCGGTCGCCATGGCTGAGATCAAACTCGTAATGTTCGGGAGCGTGAGCCACGTGCATCCTCCGTGCGTGGATGTATGAACGCGGGGCGAAACGAAGTCATTTTCAAACGCACCCGGATTGATGGCTCCATCCTTGAAGGTTCGGGAGTTTATCGGCGGGCATCTCACACGCAACCCGCCCACTTCAGAAAATGTGGCGTTGTGACAGGCGCGAAGACTGTCGATCAACGGCGATCGTGCGATCGACTTCCGGTCGGCGTGCTCGCTGAATTCAATGAGGCGGACAAGCGGCATCGAATCAGGAAACGAACTCAGCATGAGTCTCGTTTTCGAAGACTCGAAGGGCGTCGTACAGGCTGTCGCGCATCACTGCCCGCTGTTCGGCCGGGAGTTTGTTGCCGTCGTTGTCCGTCACGTAAAAGACGTCGACGACCTGATCGAAGTGAGTGGCGATTCGGGCCAGTTCGATCGACAGGCCGAGTTCAAACAGTTTGCGGGAAATCGTGTAAAGCAGCCCCGGCTGGTCGTGGGCGAAGACCGACACCACGGTGCAGTACTCGGACGAGTCGTCGTCAATGTCGACTCGCGTGGGCAGTTCCATGACGGGTTCGTTGGCGGCGGTTCCCACATAGCGACGATGTCGGTGAAACAGTTCTTCGATGGTCACTCGGCGATTGAGCGCATCGCGAATCGATGCTGCGACCTCTTCGATTCGATGCTCGGGCACTTCGCCTTCGAAGTTACGGTCGATGACATGAAACACGTCGACGATGACATCCTGCAGGCTGGTCGTAATGTCGGCGCCCAGGATTTCGTTGTGCCGCGCGGTCAGCACACCGGTGATCAGCTGAAAGCAGCCAGCCTCGTGTGACTCGTCGGCGATGATCCGATATTCCACCGTGCCGGACTCCGGCAGGTAGCGGCCTTCGATGTGAATCTCACCCGGTTCGAGACTGCGGATCGTGTCGAGATCCGCGGCGATGCGTGACGGATCGGTGGTGAGCAGGTAGCTGGCCCGGAACCCATCGAGTTGCTCGTCGACCCAGCTCTTGAAGGACTCTGCCACTTCGGCGTCTTCGGGATCAAGCGGCACGATCGACCGGTAAACATGGTCCCGAATCTCGCGCAGCCGCTCTTCTTCGTGAAACTTCGGTGGCTGGCCACTGAGAGTCAGCATCAGCCGTTTGTAGAAGTCAGTCAGCAGCTCCGACTTCCAGTGGTTCCAGACGCCCGGCCCGACGCCACTGACGTCGGCTGCCGTGAGGACATACAGCATCCGCAGCCTCTCGGCCGTACCAAGTTCGTGGCTGAAGGTCAGCACCAGACGCTGGTCTGTTGTGTCCCGACGGAATGCGAGATCAGCCATAACGAGGTGCTGTTTAATCAGAAACGCAACCGTGTCGGCCTGGTCATCGCTGAGTCGCAGGCGGCGGCAGACATCCAGCGACAATCGTCGACCGACTTCGCTGTGCTCTTCTTCGTAACCTTTTCCGGCATCGTGCAGCAGCAGGGCCAGAAACAGGAGTTCCGGAGCGTTGATCCGCCGCAGTGCTGCCCCAATTGGCGTATCCTCGTCGACAAAGCTCTCACAGATCTCGAGGCACTTCAGTGTGTGCTCGTCGACAGTGAAGTGGTGATACTGGTTGAACTGCAGCAGACAGCGGACGCGCTTCCACTCAGGAATGATCAGCTCAAGCACAGCGGCCTCGTGCATGCTGCGCAGTGTGCTGCTGAGGCGGCCGATCGTTCCCAGAATTTCCATGAACAGCCGACCGGCTTCCGGCGACGGACCGGGTTCGAGTTTTCGGGCAACGACTTTGATGTGCTCGGTGAGCCGCGGCGACAATGAAACGCGATACACCGCAGCGGAGTGATAAATCCGAACGATGTCGTCGAGCGTCGTGCAAACTCGATTCAGCCGCGACGGCAGAACATCAAGCTCGTCACCATTCAGAATGAAGTAGCGGTTCACTCTGGGCGAGACGATGCTTCGTCGCAGAATGTCGAGCAGCGATCTCGGGCGGTGTCGTGCGACAAACCGCTTGGTGATTTCAGCGATCGCCGAGCTGTGCGTGAAGTATTCCTGCATGAATCGTTCGACCGGTTTCTGCCCAGCCGTCTGTTCGATGGATCGCGTCTTTGCGATCCGCAACTGTTCGTCTTTTGACAGCACGTCGTTGCCGCGTCCCGCATGAAGATGCAGGTCGATCCGGACACGGGTCAGAAACTCGACAGCCGCATTGAGACGCGCGGCATCGTCGGCAGTCAGCACGTCGCGTTTCTTCAGCGTGCCGATATCCGAAGTCTGGTACCACGCAAACGCGATCCACTGCAGCAGATGGATATCCCGCAGGCCGCCGAGGGAGCGTTTGACGTCCGGCTCAAGCTGCTGGCCGGTGGCTCCGTGCTGAGCGCGTTCCTCTTCACGACCGGCGACACAGTCTTCAACGAACGCCCGCAGGCGGCGGCGAATGACTCGGCGAAGTGACCGGTGCCTGAGCAGTGTCGCGAGCGCGTCGTCGCCCCACAGCGAACGAATGTGGACGAGCGACGAAGCAAGGTGAGGATCTTCGATGGCCCGTGCGACGGCGTCATCAACCGTGTGAACGCGATGCCCGAGCTTGATGCCGGCATCCCAGAACTCAGCAACAAAACGTTTGGAAAACTGTCCGAAGAGTGCGGCGATCTTCGGTCGGTAAAGAAACAGCAGGTCGGCGTCCGAATAAGGCGCGACTTCTCCGCGGCCTGACCCACCAACCGCGATCATGGCCGAGTTCTCGCGCAGCTCCCGCCGGTCTGCCTCGGGAAAGTCCGCAAGAATTTCATCAAGGATGCTCGCCGCGAACTGATCGAGCTGGTCGGAAATCAGCGATGCGATCTGCAACCCGCGCGCTCCGTCGGTAAACAGTCGCGCGGCTCGGTCGCGTATCCGCTTCAGCGCTTCCTTGCGACGCTGAATTCGTTCCGCCGGAGTCTCCTGCCGTGGGGGAGCTGGAGGAGTTGTCTCGTTCTCGTCAGACATGGCGGATCAATGGCTTTCGACGTTTGAAGTTCGGTTGGCGGCATGTGGCAGATGCGAACGATCAAAGCTGCTCTGGTCAGCCACAACTCAATCGCTCACGCCGCAATCGCCCCCGAGTTGTCATCGACCGTCAGGCGGTTTTTCAAACGTTCGAGTACCAGCCGGGAACGCTGACCACCAGATTGATCAGATCTCGGCAACCTTGCGGGCGAGAGCCGCGCAGCGACGAGGGGCAGAGCATCAAACCGCTCTGCCCCATCGTAACCGATCTTCGTGGGCTCGTGAGTCCGGCGCCGCCAATTCCTGACGCGCACCGACTGGCCCGCCGCTACAGCGCTTCGCTGCCGGACTCGCCGGTGCGGATCCGGATCACTTCGGCCAGTGGCGTCACGAAAATCTTGCCGTCGCCGATGTTTCCCGTGCGAGCGACCTCGGTGATCTTCTCGATGGCTCGCGGAGCGTCTTCGTCAGACAGGACGATTTCCAGTTTCACTTTCGGCAGGAAATCGACCGTGTACTCAGCCCCGCGGTAAACCTCTTTGTGGCCGCGCTGCCGGCCAAAGCCGCGAACTTCAGCGACTGTCATTCCCTGAATGCCGATCTCGTTCAGACCGTTTTTGACTTCTTCCAGTTTGTAATGGCGAATGATGGCTTCGATCTTTTTCATGATGATGCTCCTTAAAAGTTCTGCGCTGGCAGGTGTTGGATTGTTGTCATGCTGCCGGCGCTGATCTGAGCGACGTCCGGCATTCGTGTCAGTGAAGTTGTCTGTTTCAATGGCTGGCCATTGTCGATGCGACCATAGCGGATTCGCTTTCGACATTCGCGGCCTGCTCGGCTTCCTTGCCGACAGCGAATCAGATTGCGGCCTCGCCGGCTTCGCCCGTTCGGATACGGAGCATCTCGTCGAGATCAGTCACGAAGATCTTCCCGTCGCCGATCTGGCCCGTCCGAGCTGTCTCGATGACTTTCTCGATGACTTCCTGAGCGCGGCCATCGGCGACAGCAACTTCGATTTTGACTTTCGGCAGAAAATCGACCGTGTACTCGGCCCCGCGATACTGCTCCTTGTGGCCCTTCTGACGGCCAAAGCCTCGAACTTCCGTGACGGTCATCCCCTCGATGCCGATCTCGGTGAGGCCGTCCTTCACTTCTTCGAGTTTGAAGTGGCGGATGACTGCTTCAATTTTCTTCATGATGTCGCTCCTCGTGATGACTGCGTCGCTCGCCGAGCCTGCGGGCGATCAGCCGTTGTGAATTGAATTTTCCGGACCGGAAAGCGGAGTAGGAAACGGCGTGCCAGACGGCCTGACGCTTTGAGAATTTGGCGCAACAGGCGAACTTCCAAGGGATTACGAATACCAACTGATTCCTCGTACGATCGCGGGAAAACTGCCGCGCCTCAATAGAGAGACACTTTCTGCCGGGTCCGCAGGCACAGTCGGCTGGATTGCCGAACCAGCCGTTGCTTTGCTGCGGAATGAGCAGACGGGTGGCGGCTGTCGACGTGTGTCGCGCCAACGTGGCGCGCGTCTCGGGATCCTGACACCGCAGGAGCGCGCGGTTGCCGCAGTCGACGATCGCATGCTCAGCCCCTCTCACGAAAAAGTGCCGGATCGATCCGGTGAGTCGAAAGCAGTCGGTAGAGCGTGCCTCGGGGCAGTTTCGCTTCGCAGGCCGATTCTTTGACATTGCCGGTGTGCCGCTTCAGCAGGCTGGTGAAATACTCGCGCTCGAATCGCGACACGTACTCGCTCCGCAGATCGAAGAAGCTGCGGGCCGGACTGCCGTTGGCCGCTTCCGCCGCCGCGACCAGCGAAACCGGCAGATCGTCAGCACCGATCGTGTCGTCGTCCGACAGAGCGATCGCTCGGCGGATGACGTTCTGCAGTTCCCGGATATTGCCCGGCCAGTGATACCGCCGCAGTGCTGAGTACGCAGGGCCGGAGATCGCCGGGACCGGACGCTGCATTTCGCGACTGCATTGTTCGGCGAAGAATTCGGCGAGTAACCCGAGGTCGTCGCCGCGTTCGCGCAACGGCGGCAGGTCGATCCGCACGACATTGATGCGATAGAAGAGGTCCTCGCGAAACGACCGGTCCTCGACCATCCTGTCGAGGTCGCGGGAAGTCGCCGCAACGATCCGCACATCAATCGAAACTTCAGCGTTGCCGCCGACGCGTCGCAACTTCCGCTCCTGCAGAACGCGCAGCAGCTTGGCCTGCAGGACGAGCGGCAGGTCACCGATTTCGTCGAGGAAGAACGTGCCGCCACTGGCCGCTTCCAGAAGTCCCTGCCGCTGTCGGTCAGCTCCCGTGAAGGCGCCGCGCTCGTAACCGAACAGTTCGCTTTCGAGCAGGTTCTCGGGAATGGCTCCGCAGTCGATCGGCACGAACGGCCCGGACGCTCGATGGCTGCGTTCGTGAACGGCGCGAGCGACCAGTTCCTTGCCCGTTCCTGTCTCGCCGAGAATCAGAACGTCGACGTCGGTGTCCGCGACACGGCGGATCGTGTCATCGACGGCCCGCATGGCCGGGCTGCTGCCGACAAAGGTGTCGATTACGTCGTCCATTGAACGCCGGGCGTCTGAGAATCGTAGAACGGGAGGCTCATCCGTGAGGTTGTGGTGCGCGACGAACTCGCGATCGGATCCTTCGCAGGCAGTTTTGAATTTCAGTTCTCAGTCGAGCTGATAAACAGTCAGGCGTGGCGGACGATTGTCGCCGCCACGCCTGGTTGCTGGCCGAAACTCGATCACAGGAAGATGTACCCTTCCTCGCCGTGCTGGCTGACATCGAGCCCCTGGACTTCGTCGTCCTGGCTGACCCGCAGTCCCATCGTCGCGTCCAGAATCTTGACGATGATGAACGTGCCGATCAGAGCAAACACTGCCGTCGCCAGGATGCTGACAATCTGCGGGACCATCTGGCCGGCCATTCCGTCCAGCAGGCCATAGTGCGAACTGCTCAGATGCTTGCTGGCGAAGACGCCGGTGAGCAGAGCTCCGAGCGTTCCGCCGACACCGTGAACGCCGAACGCGTCCAGCGAATCGTCGTAACCGAATTTCGTTTTGACCTTCGCACAGGCCAGGTAGCAGACAACGCCGGCGGCCAGTCCCATGGGAATCGCCGCGAGGGCGTTGCAGGATCCGCTGGCCGGCGTGATGCAGACCAGCCCAGCGACCGCACCCGAGCACGCACCAAGAATGCTCGGCTTGCCGTGCGTAAACCATTCGATGGCTGACCAGCCGAGGACTCCGGCGGCAGCACACATGTGAGTTGCGACAAACGCGTTGACGGCGACTTCAGAAGGAGCGAGGGCGCTGCCCGCGTTGAAACCGAACCAGCCGACCCACAGCAGGGCCGCCCCGATGCAGGTATAGGTCAGGTTGTGCGGCGGCATGGGTTCCGTCGGGTAACCGATGCGCTTGCCGATCATGATCGCGACGAGCAGAGCTGACACGCCGGAGCTGATGTGGACGACCGTGCCGCCCGCAAAGTCGAGTGCCGGGAACGCGGCATTGTCGTTCCATTCGCAGAGCCAGCCGGCATCGCCCCAGACCCAGTGAGCGACGGGGCAGTACACGAACAGACCCCAGAGAATGCAGAAGACGCACATCGTCGAGAACTTCATCCGCTCGGCGAACGCTCCACAGATCAGAGCGGGCGTGATGATGAAGAACATGCCCTGGAAGACGAAGAAGATCAGCTTGCTGGACCACTCGGCCGCCGTGAGTTCTCCATCGGGCAGCAGCCCACTCATGAGGACATGATCAAAGTTGCCGACATAGGGACTGTCACCGCCGAACGCGAAGCTGTAGCCGACGATGCCCCACAGGACCGTCATCATGCCCATCAGGAACACGCACTGCATCATCACGCCGAGGATGTTCTTCTTACGGACCAGGCCGCCATAAAACAGGGCGAGTCCTGGAGCTGTCATCATCAGCACGAGGGCAGACGACGTCAGCATCCAGGCAACAGTGGCACCATCGACGGGCGCAGGTTCTTCGACCGCCGACTCTTCAGTCTCACCGTCCGCGGCTTCAGAGGATCCCTCTTCTGGACCGGCAGTTTCTGAAGAACTGGCCGCATCGTCCTGGGCAGCGACGAAACGGGGCTGAGCGAGCAGGGGCAGCAGTGCGGCACACAGAGCCAGCACGCGCCAGACACGAGACGAAAAACGCATGAGAGTTCCTCTACAGTCAATGGTTCCCGGAATACCATTCACCGCAGGCTTCGCTTCAAATTGTCGAGCTATCCTCGAATGGACCCCTCAACCGACGGGAGCGCAGCCGACCGGTGACCGAATAACAAACAGGCAGCCTGCCTCACCCTGTCGAGACAGCGCCCTGCCACAAAACGCGGCAATGTGATTGCCCGACAGCACCTGCTGTGCCAGGCAGTGAATCCCTCATCCCCGGATGCGTCCCGCAGCCGTCCCTTTCTGACCCTTCGCTGCACTCACTTTTCTTCACAGGCCACAACTTTCCTGACGCTGAGATCCGATGGACGAGCTGATTCGCACGCACTTTTCTCTGGTTGCAGCTGTGCTGGCTGTTCTGGGGGCGATCGTCGGACTGGCTGTCGGCTGGTGGTCACGAGAACTTTGCCGCACCTTCGACGAATTGCCGGAATCTTCAGCAGTTCCGGCCCGACGGCTGTTCGCCCTGCCTCACCTGCTGGCAGGCGTGCTTGTCTTCGAGGCATATTTTCTGGCCGCGTTTTCGGTCGATTGCCTGAACATTCCCGAGGTGCGTCCGGACCCGTTTTCGATCTACCTGCGGGCTGCCGGACATCTGGCCCTGCTGACGCTGCTGCTGGCCGCGACCTCAACCGACCTGCGCGACTACATCATTCCCGACCAGATCACGCTGCCGGGGACGATTCTGGGAGTGATCCTCGCCACGGCTTCGGGAGACACGCAGATCGTGCATCTGTGGGTCGACTGGAATCACCCGCTGGTCGGCATCAGCGGGCCGGAAATTCCAAGCTGGATCGCTGAGCACCGGCATCTTCACGGTCTGGCGTGGAGCGTCTGCGGAATTCTGGCCGGAGGCGGCATCACATGGCTCGTGCAGCGGCTCTCGTCGCTGATTCTCGGCCAGGAAGCGCTGGGGCTCGGCGACGTTACCCTAATGGCGATGATCGGCAGCTTTCTTGGCTGGCAGGCGACGCTGATCGTGTTCCTGCTCTCGCCACTGTGCGGCGTCGTGTTTGGACTGTCGGTCCGGGTGATGACCAACAAATCGTACATTCCCTACGGGCCTTATCTGGCTGCCGGAGCCTGTCTGACGCTGCTCGGCTGGCGCTGGCTCTGGACTCTGGAAATGGTTGAGGTCTTCTCCGTTCGCCGGCTCTTTGGGGACGCGCTCGGCCTGGCCACGCTGGCCGGGATCGCGCTGGCGAGCTTTGTCGTCCTGCTTGGCGCCGTGCGGCTGTTTCGAACGATCCCCGGTCGCGAGCGGGAGCGGGAGCCGATCGCCGACAACGAGTCCTGACGATCGAGAACCGGACGCTCAACGGCTTGTTGATTTCGTCGCCTGGGCTCCCAGCCCGATCCAAATCTGGCGTTCTCCCGAGTTTCGAAGTGTTCAATTCGTCGGGCTGGGAGCCTGTTGTTGACACACAAGTCTGGCAAGCGGCGAAGCCGCACCAAAGTAGCCATCTCGCTCCGTCGAGATGAGCCGATCGCGGGAAAAATCTGTCGAATTCGCTCCGCGCGACCGTTTGTGCAGACTCCCGCATTGGAAGATTACAGAAGATTCTACGATGTCTGGTCAAGCTGGCTCATCTCGGCGGAGCGAGATGGCTACTTTGTGTGTAAACAACAGGCTGGGAGCCCAACCTAAGACTCAATCAACAAGCCGTTAAGCGTGCCGGATGGCTGGTCACAACGCGCGGCTCTTTGCGTTCGTGCCGTTCCGCTGAGAATGCTGAAGCCGCCGCGACCCTGTAAACTCGCCGCAACTTACCCGGCTTCTGCGACCGGTAACCGCACGCCAATCGGAACAACAGGCACAACTCTGACGACGTTGGCACAGTCGTTACGACCGGCACAAAGAGCAGGACTGTCGCACGCCGATGCTTGATCGTGCCTGGGTCTCACCTGAGATACCGGGGCTGCGCGGATTTCCCCCGACGCAGCAACGATGACTCGAATTCAGAATGGATGAGCCCATGCGTGCGGGAATGGATTCCGGCGTGCTGACCGGCCGCCTGATGTGGTGCCTCAGTTTCGGTTTGTGCGCCGCGCTGGCAGGCTGTCAGACAGCACCGCACTCAAACACGTTTCCCGTGCCGAACGATTGCGGTGCCGGATGCACCGGCGACAGCTGCCGGCTCGAATCGTCGGCGACATCCGCTGACGGCACGGTGTCGTCGTCGGCCTGTGAACTGCCCGGTCGGTGCGGAGCCAACTGCGGACCATCAGGTTCCTGCGAAACCCGTTGCGGCAAGGACTGCAATCGTGACGGCCGCTGCTCCAACTGCGGAGACGGAGACTGCTCGACTCGCGGTTGCAGCGACTGCCGCTGCGGCGCATGCAGTTCGTGCCTGGCGGGCGATGATTGTCAGCAGTGCGACTACTCGGTGCCGCGCGAACTGAAGAAAGTCTCGCTGCCGGACTACGTTGTCGAGCCACCCGATATTCTGCTGATCGAAGTCACGAACAGCCTGCGTCCGCCGGAAGCTCCACTGCGAGCTGGGGAACTTGTCGAAGTCCGCGTCGCGAACACGCTGCCGATCGACCAGTACGACGACGGCGTTGCCCAGGCATTCAAATCGATCGACGGAACGTTCCGCGTGCAGACCGATGGAACTCTGAACTTCGGTCCGGAGTACGGCACCGTGCCGGTTCGAGGACTGAGCATGTCGGAAGCTCAGCGACTTGTGGAACTGCACCTGCGACAGACGCTCCGCAATCCTCGCGTATTTCTGCGAGCGGTCACTGACGACGCACGGCAGCACATTGCGGGCGAGCATCTGGTTCGTCCGGACGGCACGGTGGCTCTCGGCGTGTACGGCAGCGTGTACGTCGCCGGCCAGTCGCTCAGCGAGGCGAAGCTGTCGATCGAGCGGCACCTGGGCCGGCATCTGCATTCGCCCGAAGTTTCACTCGACGTGCTCGCCTACAACAGCAAGGTCTACTACATCGTGACCGACGGTGGCGGCGCCGGCGAACAGGTCTTCCGCTTCCCGGTCACCGGCAATGAAACCGTGCTCGACGCCCTGTCACAGATCAACGGCCTGCCGTCCGTCGCGTCGAAGAAGCACATCTGGATTGCCCGTCCGGCTGCGGCCAACGTCGGTTATCAGCAGGTGCTCGATGTCGACTGGAACGGCATCGTTCAGGGAGCCCAGACGGCGACCAACTATCAGGTTCTGCCGGGCGATCGCATCTATGTGCAGGCCGACGACCTGATCACCTTCGACACAGCCGTCGCCAAGATCACCGCACCGCTCGAACGAATTCTCGGCTTTGTGCTGCTCGGGCATGGTACAGTCAGAGCCATTCAGTTCGGGCATCGATTCACCGGCGGCGGTGGCGGTGGTACTCCATAACGAGGCGGCGGTCCGTCACGCGGTCTGCCACGCGGCGTCCGTCACACTGAGAGCTTGAGCGAACCTCGAAACTCCGCCCTGCGGCAGAGGACGACATGACACGAATCCTGTTCTGCATGATTGCTTTGAGTTGCGGCCTGGCTGCCGGTGACGCAGCGGCCCAGCTTCCGTACCTGCAGTCCCGATCGTTCAGCAATTACGGTCGGGCGGGCGGAATCGGTCCGACAAGCCGGCCAACCTTCAGTCCGTATCTCAACCTGCTGCGGAGCGGCAACTCGACTCTGTTCAACTACTACGGACTGGTGAGACCTGAGGTCGAGTTTCGATCGGCCAACCAGCAGTTCCAGTCCAGCCTGGGAAGCTTCGACCGGGAGCTGCAGGACTCGCGGCGTGAGGCCGCCGGTTCCCGACTCACCCAGAGCGGTCATCAGGTGCGATTCATGAGCGACCTCCGCGGTCCGCAGGGAAGCCTCACCGATCCTCAGCGATCGACCGTTGGCGGTCATTCAAGACTCGGCATGACCGGGCACTCGGCCTGGTTCGGAAATACCGGTGTCTGGTATCAGCCGTTCGGACAGACGAGTGGCAGTTCGGCACCACAGCAACAACAGGCGACGGGTTACTCAGCACCGTCAGGAGTCGGTGCCGGGAGTCCCGCCGCTGCCTTTCCCTCGTCGAATTCCGGCGGACGATCGCGGTGACGTTCAGGTTGCTGGAATGGCAGGCCTTGAGGCAGCTCACCAGTGTCTGAATTCTGGCGAATCCAGCTACTTGTTCTGCCAGCACATCAAGCTCTGAATTCTGGCGAATCCAGCTACGCGTTCTATTCAATCATTCCGACCAACCCACGGATGGGGACGTCATGAGAATTCAATGGATGAAGCGGCGATCGGCCGTCGCCCTCGCCGCTGGAGCCGTTGCCCTGGCAGCGTTCAGCGGAACCGAAGCCGGGCTGCTCAGCGACCTGTTCGAGAAAGATCGCTGCGAACTTCCCAAACGCGCGCCGTGCGGTGACTGCTCGTTCGGATATGCCCGGACCTCATGGCGTCCCTGGGGAACCTGCTGCGAAGCGCGGCCAGCGCAGGCCGTGCCGATGTCGGTCCCCGGCGGCGTCTACTCGCCGCTCGACGGCATGCCGTACTCGACAATCCCGGTTGATCCTCACGACGGCTCGCCCGCCATCATCGAGTCGACACCGTACGGGCCAGGTCCGCACTCCATTGAGCCGTCGCCTCGCCAGGACGAACTGCCTCCGATTCTGTCGCAGCCGGCGTCCCGCACACCGTACTCACCGGTCGATCCGTCATACGATCAGCCGCTTCCGCCCCAGCATGCCCCACTGAATGCTCCACTGTCTCCCGACGTACGGTCGATCGAGGATCCTGTTCCATCACCGCCCGGCAACGTCCCGCCAGGCCTGCCGCCACAAGCACCAGGCAACGCCGCGTCGTCCACTCTGCGACAGGACTTGCGAGACCGGCAGCAGAACTCGAACCAGTATCGCGGCCCGGTCGAGGATCCGATCCGCGGACTGCTGCCGGGAACCGGCTACGCTCCACAGCCCGGTGGCCATCCGCCAGTAACGGGCGGTCCTCAGAATTTCCCAACAACACCCGGAACGCCGTCGAGCGCAGTGAATTCCCGCTCGACGCCAACCGGCGCTGACTCGCCCGTGAGATCGAGCCCCGCTTCACCGGCACCAGCACCGGCCCCGTCAGCTCCTCGACAGCCTCAGCCCCAGACGCAGCCGCAATCCGGGATGCCGCCTCAGCCCGGCACACGTCCACAAAGCGGGACGGACTACAGCGAGTACATTCCGCTGCCCAATGCGGAACCTGTCCCCAGAAGCCTGCCGATTCCCAACCCCGCCGATCGAGCGCGGGCGCGGTCTGACGCTCAACCGTCGCCGGAACCTGCTCCTCAACGCGAGGTCGCCCCCGAGGAATCGAAGATCGAATCGTTCCTGCCCGGAACGCTGCCGCTGCCGGAATCCGGAACGCGTCCGGCGGCGTCTCCGGCTGACGCTGGAGTCACCAGTCTGCCGCCGGCTTCTGGCCTCAACCCGTATGCAGACTATCGTGTTCTGCCGTCGGTGAGCGATTTCCAACCGCAGTTGCGGTCCGCTCAGTCTGACACCAATCAACGAGCGCCGACTGGCCCCGTGTTCGAGGAAGACCGAGTGACGCGAACGTCGGCACAGCGCGTCAATCGCCACGTTGAGGAATTGACGCCGCGATCGTTGAGCCGGCACGGGGCGACGTTGTCTCGTGAGTCGCGCTCCGACGAGCGGGCTGGCCGTTTTGCACCGACTGTCATCACACCACAATCTGCCGTTCCGGACACCGAGTACACAGTTCCTGACTGGAAGCCGCTGAGCGATCCGTCAAAGACTTATCGCTCGACCGCTCCTCAGACAGGCAACCAGTGGCGGACGATGCAGACTCCAACCGGCAACCGAGCTACGCGCGTCAACAGTCAGCGGCGGGATGCGTCTCGAATCACCGCGCCACCGTGGAAATCGCGGACCACATCCTCAACCCGTTCCGACACGAGTCGGTCTCAGCGAACGGCAAATGCGAGTCAGCTTCCGCAGCGTCGCTCTGCCACTCAGAGCCAGGCGGGCTCACTGCCGAGTGTCGAAACGTTGTTGAGCGGCGAGCCGCATATCGATTCGCGACCGGCTCGCGTTGTCCAGGAAACACTGTACGACGTCATCGATGTCAGAACGCCATCCAGCGGCGCGCGGGATTTTTCAGTCGCCGCCCTTGATGCTCAACCTGGAAGCCAGGCAGGAGTTCGCGACGCTGATCCGACGGGTGACTGGTCTTCGATTCGCGCCGCAGACGGCAATGATCAGTCGATAGCTCGGTCAACCCGCCTGACGCAGTAACGAGCGAGCGACAACGGCAACCAAGCGACAGTAATGACCGCGCAATAACGGCAACGCGCGGCGTTTCTCGTCAGGCCCCCGCGACAAACGATTTCAGCTTCTCGCGATCGAGTTCAACGCCCAGACCCGGTCGTTCCGGAATCTCCAGAAAACCGTCGGCATCAATGACGAACGGCTCGGTCGTCAGCTGTTCGATGTAGACGCACGGCGTCAGATACTCGACGTAGCGTGCGACCGGGATGGCCGCCGCCAGCTGCAGATCGGCCGCGAGCCCGATCGCCGTATTCCAGCCATGCGAGACGAACTGCACGTTGTGGTCGTACGCCAGCCAGGCAATGCGGCGGGATTCGCTGAGGCCGCCGTTCTTTGTCGCGTCAGGCTGGACAATGTCGAAAGCCCGCCGCTCAATCCACGGCTGAAAAGACTGTCGCCGAGTGAGCACTTCGCCGCCCGCGATCGGCACGGGCGACTGCTTCGTCAGCTCGATGAAACCGTCGAGATCGTCCGGCGGTAGCGGCTCTTCAAACCAGACGATGCCGTAATCGGCAAGCATCTTTGCCGTCTCGCGCGCCCAGTTGAGTCCGTGAGGCCAGAACTGCTCGCTGCCTCCGGCGTCGACCATCAGCTCGATGTCCTCGCCGACCGTCTCGCGTGCCGTCCGCACGAGCAGTTCGTCAAACTTCCGATCGCGCCGCCCGAACGGACGCCAGCCCAGCTTGATCGACTTGAAGCCGCGACCGACGGTGTCTTCGAGCCGCCTCCGCAGGACGTCCGGTTCGTCAAACAGAATGGAACCATAGGGCCGAATCCGGCTGCGATAGTTGCCGCCAAGCAGTCGCGAGACCGGCTGGCCGCAGGCCTTGCCCATGATGTCCCACAGCGCGATGTCGATTCCCGAAATCGCATGCTCGACTGCTCCGCCGCGTCCCTGCCAGAACGACGACGCTCGCAGTTTCTCGCTGACGCGTTCCGGTTCGACGGCGGACTCGCCGTTCATCAGCGGCCACAACAGCTCGACAGCTCCCTGCACCAGCTTGCCCGAAGTAAAGCAGCTGCCGACGCCGGAGATGCCCTCGTCGGTGTGTACTTCGACGAGTGTGTGCAGGTTTTCCTGAGGCTCATGGCCCTGCGGCCAGCCACCATCGACGGTTCCGCCGGTCAAGGGCAGCACATCCACGCGTGTGATCTTCATTCCAACTCTCCCGCCTGCAGGACTCGCATGTTGAAAACGCCAGCGGGGAGTCGTACCGGGAGCACCTCAGAAATGCCAACCTGGGCGAATCCTCAGAGCGATTCGACAGAAATCGCCTGCCCCGTTTGCCCCGTGTTCCCCGTCAGGCCGTACTGGAAAATGCCTGTTGAGCCACAGTGCAAATGGCCTTAGCGTGCCGGTCCTCAATTTCAACGGGCAGGCTTTCCCACCTCATCATGTCCCGTTGAACGCCGCTCTCCGCGGTCACATCTCGCGAGTCTCTTCGCACCGTTAACACCCCGACAATCCATCTCATCAATCGCCACGTCACGCAACGGAAGGAGCCGCCGCTGTGACTGTTCGACCACGTCTGCGCGCGAAGCCGAAATCTGTCTCAAGACGACGTCTGAAATTGAAGCTGTGCCTCGCCGGTTGCAGCCTGCTGTTCAGCGTCGTCCTCGTGGAAGCAGGATTGCGGCTCGCGGGCGTCGAGTTTTCCTCACACACGCGCTGGGACCGGCACCGTGGATTCGCCACCGTTCCGAACTCAACCTGGAAGCACGACACCGAGGGCGAGTCTGACATCCGCATCAACCGGTTTGGTTTCCGGGACGAGAACTGGTCCGTGAACGCCGACGACGAAACCGTGCGGGTCGCCGTGCTGGGAGATTCGTTCGTAGCCGCGCACGAAGTTGACGAAGACGAGCGGTTTACCGAGCTGCTCGAAGAGGAACTCGACTCGGCGACGAACTCGGCCCGCGTCAACGTGATGAACTTCGGCGTTCGCGGCTACGGGACAGCTCAGGAACTCATGACGTACCGTCACGTCGTCCGCGATTTCGACCCCGATGTCGTTCTGCTGGCCGTCTTCACCGGAAACGACATCGTCAACAATTGCCGCGCGCTTCAGGGAGCCGCCAAGCGCCCGTACTTCGATCTGCGGAACGACCGCCTGGTGCTCGATGAAACGTTCCGCACTGACGTGAAGGTTCGCAGCCGCCGCGTTCTGCAGACCCTGTCGACACACTCGCGAGCCGTGCAGGTGATCCATCGCGTCGGCTGCCTGCTGATGGGAAAACGGGCACATCATCAGGGGCGTCTGCACCAACGCCTGTTTCAAGCTGGTCTGAAGAAGTCGTGCTGGGTCGAGCACGAGCTGTATCTGGAGCCGGTGAACGGCGTCTGGCAGAGAGCCTGGCGGGTTACCGAACACCTGATTGCCAGGCTGCGCGACGAAGTCGAGCGGGACGGGGCCGAACTGCGCGTCGTGGTGCTTTCGAACCCCTGCCAGGTCCATCCTGACGAGGCGTTTCGCACGGCCCTGTGCGACGCTGCCGAGATCGACAATCTGTTTTATCCCGACCGGCGTCTGCGTCAGATGTGCCGGGAGGAGGACATCGACATCCTCGCCCTCGCCCCGAAGATGCAGCGGCAGGCTGACGAAACCGGCGTCTGGTATCACGGCTTTGAGAACTGCGAAGTCGGCATCGGCCACTGGAACGAATCCGGCCACGCCATCGCCGCCGACCTGATCTCCGACTGGCTGCTCGACGAATCCGGGCTTTCTCCTGAACTCGATGCAGTGCGGCACGCGTCGGCTGCGGAGCGTGCGACTCACTGAGTCGCACTCCGTCTGCTGAAGGAACGTGTTGAGAACGGGCCAGGCGAGTTGATTCTCAGGTCATTTCACGCTGGGAAACGCGGTCGGCTGCCGCTCCAGAACTTCGTCGAGCACGGCTTCCAGGTGGGCCTTGTCGGCCCTGCCGTTCACCGTAATCTCGAAGTCCTGCTGTGTTCCGGCGAAACGAAACGGAGCTTCGTCGCTGTAGAACGTGCGATGTTTGATTGATACGTCGAAGGTGCCGATTGTCAGACGGCTGGAACCCTCCAGCACGTCGCATTCGAACGCTCCCTTCTGCCACTGGACCTTCTCCGTCCTGCCGAGCTTTCTGACGTCATCGCCGGGGCCACTCAGCAATGTGTAAAGAAAGAGGTCAGCGTTCTTGAAGTCGTCAACCTTTTCTGGAACCTCGTCCCCGAGTCGCTGCCAGGCCTCGACGGTTTTCTCGATCGGATGTTTGCCCTTGCCGAACGCCGCTTCCGGGATCAGCAGCTTGTACTTAATGGGAAACCCGTTGAACGCTTCGCCGTGAAGTTCAATCCACCGGGCGGGCTTGCCTTCGTATTTCCGCACGCCCGTCGAACGGATCTGCCACGTTCGCACCTGCTCATTGCCATTGACCAGCATGTTGATATGAAACTTCGCCCCGGTTCCGTCTTTCGGCAGCGTCTGAAACAGGGGATCGGCGAATACGAACTCGGCAACAGCAAGAATCGCCACGACAACGAGTCCACGCAACATGGTGAAGCTCCTCTCCGGGTTGAGGCCTGGCTGGACAGCGAGGGAAATGAACCGCCGGATGCGTCGTTCTTATTCCGCGACTGTGCGAAGCAGAAGTGCAAGGCGAATACACTCTGGCCAGACAGATGGTCAATACCAGGCCCTCGTAAGTTTCAGGCTTGCAGGTTTGAAAGTCATCGCATGGCGAATGCAGACGAAGGCGCCGGGCCCCCTGAAGTCGTCATGAAGTCCGCTCGGCTCCTGTCCGGGGCGGCACCCGGTTGACGTTCCGGTGGCGACGGTCGATTCTTTCCGCGTTCGTCCCTCTCTCCGGTTGTGGTAAGGCTTCTGTCGATGCAGACATCGCCGCGGCGTGAATTCATCGATCCGCAGGTTCTCTCGAAGCTTTCGGGACTGCCGTTGCACGCGCGGTTTCCGATGCTCGGTAACGTGTCGGGAAGGCACCGCAGCCCGATTCGCGGGTCGAGCATCGAGTTTGCCGAGTATCGCAAGTACGTTCCCGGTGATGATACGCGGCGGCTCGACTGGCGCGCTTACGGACGCAGCGACCGGTTCTACATCAAGGAGTTTGAAGCCGACACGAATCTGCGGCTGTGCCTGGTCGTCGACACCAGCGGTTCGATGGGCTTCGGCGAAGGCGAGTTGACGAAGTTTGATTACGCCCGCCGTCTGGCCGGAACGCTGGCCTGGCTCGCGGTCGGACAGGGGGACGCCGCTGGCCTGTACTGTGCCGGACAGGGCATCGAGAAATTCATTCCGCCCAAACGCAATGCCGCTCACCTGAGAGCACTGCTCAATGAACTGACCGCTGTCGAACCGGTTGGCGAAACGGGCCTCGTCGACGCACTGCATGAAGCGGCCGAGCGGATCGCGCAACGGGCGCTGGTCGTTGTCATCTCGGATCTGTTCCTGCCCCCGGCGGAACTCAGCAAGGCTTTTCAGCATCTCCGGTTTCGGCGGCACGACGTCACCGTTTTTCATCTGCTCGACCAGCAGGAAATCGACTTCGCGTTCGATCGGCCGATGCGGTTTCTGGACATGGAAGGCGGTCACCATCTGATGGCGGACCCCAGCATCGTCGCGACGCAGTATCGAAAGTCGCTGCAGACGTATCTGTCGGATCTGCAGGGCGTGATCCGCGACGCCGCCGTCGATTACCACCGGGTCTCGCTGTCCGATGACTATTCGGCGGTCCTCGCCCGGTTCCTGCTGGGTCGCACGCCACGCACAAAGTAGCGGCTCGGATTCGGGGAAACTGGTCTTTGTGCGTTTTGTGAACGCCGCTATAAGACCGCCCCTCCCGCGAGATCGTTTCCTGATTTCGCGTCACTCCATTTGCCTTTCGGCATGCCAGCACCTGTCCGCGATTCCCCGATCGCCGCAGTGCCGGTCCTCAATCAGCATCCGCTGAGTCCTTCCAGAATTCCCCCATCATCACTCCGACTTTCGACACCAGTGCCGGTCCCGCGGGCTCGCGTGTCGCGTCTGTTTTGTTCTGCGCCTGGCCGGGCAGAACAGCTCGAAGAGGAGCCTGACATGTCGCTGTCACTTCGTTCGTCCGTGTGGTTTCTGGCGGTTTCAGTCGCCATCGCGAGTACCGGCTGCAACTCAGTCCCGGGCTCATGGCACCGACAGGCTGCACTGCGCAATCGCCAGCTGTACCAGGAAAAGATGGCGGCGAACCAGGCGGCGGCGGCGGAACTCGCCGAGAAGCAGAAGCTCGAACGCGCTCTGCTGGCCGAACGCGAACGCAACGCAAACCTCGCCCAGGAACGCGCTCAGCTGAATCAGCGTTTCATCAGCCTGCGGGACCAGCTGGCGAAGATGGAGAATCCGCTCTCGCAGTCGGCGAATCAGAAATTCGCTGACCTCGCGAGACGTTTCCCCGGATTCAACTTTGATCCCGAAACCGGCGTCAGCAAGTTCTCATCCGATCTGCTGTTCGATTCCGGCAGCGCGAACATCAAGTCCAACGGTCGGCAGCTGCTCCAGGAGTTCGCCGCGATCATGAACGAAGGCGACGCTCAGCGGCTGAACATTCTGGTCGCCGGCCACACCGACGATAAACCGATCAAAAAGAGTTCAACCGCTCAGAAGCACCCGACGAACTGGCACCTGTCGACCAACCGTGCGAACGAGGTTCTGGTTTCGCTGCAGAAGGCCGGAGTCAAACCGGCTCGCATGAGCAGCTCGGGCTACGGCGAGTATCAGCCGCTTGTGCCGAACTCCACCGACAAGAACCGGTCACTGAACCGCCGCGTCGAAATCTTCGTGCTCGCCCCGGAAGCATCAATCGCCGGCTGGGATCCCAAAGACACGACCACACGGTAGCGTCAACTCTGTCGCTGGATTCGCCAGAATTCAGTAGTGGAATCGGGATACTGAATTCTGGCGAATCCAGCTACGGCGGCCACAGTCGCCGGTTTGTCTCGGATCATTTCGGCGGCTGGCTGACCAGACAGCGTTGAGCCTCGATCACTCGCACGGCCTGCTCGCGATTCATCGTCAGGTAACGATCGCGGCCCTCAGTCTGCGGAGCGAACCGCGTGAAACCGTCGTCGTCGACGCTCACCATCCCGCGTTCCGAAAGACCAAAATAGTCGTCGTTCGGTCGGACCGCGTACAGCACGCTGGTCAGGTCCCATGTCGGACGGTCGTGATCCGGGCCGCTGTGCAGCAGGTAGGCCTCGCGGACGATGTGATGCTCCCGGTAGCGGAAATCGCGAGCGATACTCTCGCGCGGGTACGGAGCAGCAATTCCGATCCGGAAGTCGCTCCACACAACGGGCACGTCCACCGGCCACTGCTTCGCGAATCGCTGCATCGATCCGACGCCGTTCCGAACGTTGGCTTCCAGATAATGAGCGTCACCGCGAATCGGCGCGAACGCTCCAGCCATGACCGACACCAGCCGGACCTTTCTGCGGATCAGTTCCGGCCCGGACAGCGGACTGATTTCGTCGGCCTGTGACTCGACCAGGTC
>Ga0209273_10000853_pt1 | contig 33143 bp, 25 predicted proteins | sample tdAd471_FD_187126 | JGI IMG/M metagenome (GOLD analysis project Ga0209273, IMG submission 187126) | Marine sediment microbial communities from the Atlantic coast under amendment with organic carbon and nitrate - tdAd47.1 (SPAdes)... | ecosystem: Environmental > Aquatic > Marine > Coastal >...
CCCCTCCCAGCAGGACCCGGGGCCCGACCCCGCGGGCGACTCGGACGCACCGGCACTCGACCGATCCTCCCCGTTCTCACCCCCCGCAAGGGGAACTCCGAGCCGAGATCCCGCGAACAGCCCCCCTCCCGAGGACTCCGACGAGCCCACCCCGGACGGGTGATTCACGCGCTCCGACCGACTAAAGTCACTGCCCGAGCCGATTGACCACCCAACCGGCCGACCAGCGCCAACAGGACACCCCATGAAGCACCCAACCACACGCGCCTGCCTCGCCGGCCTCGCTCTCGTCGCCCTCGCCGGATGCGCCGACGACCCGGACGGCAAGAAGATCTCCGACGCCGCGGTCCACATGAACGGCGTGCTCATCGAGGACACCAACGACGCCGAGCAGTCCTACAACGAGATCCTCGCGACGCTCAACTCCATCTCCGCCTCCCCCACCGCCGGCATCCAGGAGGCCGCGGCCATCCTGGAGGGTGCCGCCAAGTCCGGCCTCGCCAGCACCGAGGCCGAGGCGACGCAGGCCCTCGAGTTCCGCCTCCGCGAGATGAGCACCATCCTGCGGGCCACCGTCTCGAAGTGGCAGCGGCTCGACGCCCAGGCCCGCGCCGCCGACCAGATCTCGGTTGACGAGGAGCTCGCCGAGATCGCGGCCCTCGTCCAGCAGGGCAGCCAGGAGCGCGAAACCAACCTCGCCGCCAAGGCCGACTACGACCGCCAGATCGCCGAGCTCGACACCCGGATCGGGGAGTTCGAGGCCCAGGCCGCCGAGCAGCGCAACGCCGCCGGCGAACTGCAGCTCCAGCTCTCGCGTGTCTCCGCCGCCGAGGCCGCGACCCTCGCCGAGCGGATCCGGGAGTTCACCCTCCGGGCCGACGAGTTCGAGCGCAGCGCCTCCGAGCTCACCACCGCGCGTGACCAGATCACCCCCGAGGCCCGCGAGGCCTCGCTCAACGTCGAGAAGATCGAGACCCAGCTCCGGCTGCTCGACCGCCAGCGCTCCGAGGCCCAGGCCCGCGAGCAGGCCGCCCGCGAGGACGCCTCCTCGGCCCGTCGCGAGGCCGACGCCGTCCAGACCGAGCTGCGGAACCTGGCCCAGGAGCTCGACGCGTTCGTGAACGACGAGGTCACGCCCTCCTTCCAGCGGGTCATCAGCGAGATCAACGCCTCGCAGCAGGCGGTCCGCAACGCGCGCGACATCGCCCGCAACAGCGCCAGCCTGCACCTCGCCGCGACCAACCAGGCCAAGGGCATCGTCCTCTCGCGCGAGTCCGGCGCCCTGGCGCAGGCCGCCAGCGCCTTCCGCTCGCTCGCCGCCGCGGGCCCGATCCCGTCGGCCGAGCAGACCGCCGACGGGCTGCTCGAGCGGGCCGAGGAGGCCCACGCCGCGTCCTGCGAGGCCTTCGCCGCCGCCGCGAGCAGCCTCACCAGCGTCCGCCTCGAGTCCGAGTACCGCGAGATCCAGGACCGTCTCCGTGTCGCCGCCGAGTCGCTCACCCGACTCTCCGAGACCGAGTACGGCCAGATCCCCGACCTCGCCCCCCCCGCCCCCGAGCCCGCCTTCGGCGATCAGGACGGCGACCAGGACGACTCCGAGGACGGGTTCATCAACTCCAACGAAGAAATCTGATCGGCGCGTGCCCTCGGACGACACCATCCCGGGCGTGCCCGAACTCCGGGTGGTCGAACAGCACCTCGTCCGCCCGGACAGCCCCGTCACCGGACGCATCGTCTCCTCCGAACGCTGCACCGTCTCCGCCAAATCCGCCTTCTTCACACGCCACGTCTGCGTTGACGTCGGCGGCACGCCCCTCGAGGGACGCTTCTGCGCCGGCCAGTCCTTCGGCGTCGTCCCCCCCGGAACCGACCCACAAGGACGCCCACACAAGCTCCGCCTCTACTCGATCGCCAGCCCCACACGCGGCGAGCACGGGCACGGCGCGGTCCTCTCCACCACCGTCAAACGCGTCGTGGACGAGCACTACGACGACCACCGCCTCTTCCTGGGCGTCTGCTCGAACTACCTCTGCGACCGGCAGGTCGGCGACGAGGTCCTCGTCACCGGGCCGGCGGGCAAGCGGTTCGTGCTCCCGAAAGACCCCTCCAGGCACGATTACGTCTTCTTCGCCACCGGCACCGGCATCGCCCCCTTCCGCGCCATGCTGATGGACCTGCTCCAGGCCGGCATGCCCTCGCGCGTGCTGGTCGTCATGGGCGTGCCCTTCGAGACCGACCTGCTCTACCACGACTGGCTCACCGAACTGCAGGATCAGCACACCGAGTTCAACTACCTCACCGCCGTCAGCCGCCAGCTCAACCCCGACGTCAACCGGCGCCTCTACGTGCAGGACCGCATCGACACCCACCCCGACCTGCTCACCTCGTATCTCGATTCCGACCGCACCCTCGTCTACGTCTGCGGGATGGCGGGCATGGAGATCGGCATCTTCAAGGCCATGGCACGCCACCTCCCCCCCGATCGCCTGGCCCACTACCTCGCCGTCAAGCCCGAGGCCGGCGACCCCGACGACTGGACCCGAAAAATGATCCCCAGAACAATTTCCCCGACCAAGAGAACCTTCCTCGAGGTCTACTAAACTCTCCCCCCGACCAGGGCCTGTGTCACGAACAGGTCACAACGTCTGCCGCACGCGGCAACACGCGACCACGTCCCCGCGAACCGGCCCCAGACAACGCCAGCGACCTCCGCACCGAACAGGAGACCACCGTGATCAACCGACACACCTTCCGAACCCTCGTCGTGGCACTCGTCACCGCACTCGTCGCCTGGCCCGCGAACGCGCAGATCGTGGACCTCCCGCCGACGATGCACACCAAGACGGTCATGGCCGCCGCCGACCGCACCCAGATCGAGACCTTCGCCCAGGCCCACGCCGACGCCCTGGGGGGCGCGGGCGCGAACGCCGACGTGGTCAAGCGGTCCCGCAACGACCTCACCCGCCCGGTCCAGAACGCCAACGTCACCCTCGCCTTCCGCCAGGCGTACGCCGAGGCGGTCACCCCGATCGCCGCCGACCTGACCTCCTCCGATGACCCCGTCCGTCGCCTGGCGGGCATCCGGATCGCGGGCGTGCTCGGCACCGACGACGCCGCTCGCATCGCCCTCGAAGCCCTCGAGCACGACGACCCGGGCACGCAGTACTTCGCGATCTCGGCCCTGGCCGACGCCCTCGCCACGCTCGCCTCGGGCTCGCCCAGCCTCAGCACGCAGGTCTCCCAAGACATCATCGCCGCCCTGCGGGGCGTGATCGTCAACAGCGACGACCCCGTCTTCGCCGATGCCGCGATCCGGGCGCTGATCAACGCCGTGTACATCTCCCAGCCCAACCAGCTCGGCACGCGACACGCGGCGCTCACCGCCCTGGCCAACGCCACCGGCGACCGCCTCCGCGCCACCCGCGCCGCCGACCCCGACGCCAACCAGCTCATGATCTCGGCCCTCCGCGCCTGCGGCGCCATCCGCACCGCGATCAGCAACCCGCAGATCACCCCCAGCCGCGCCTCCGCCGTCGCCGCCATCCGCCTCGGGGCCGACGCCTTCGGATTCGTCTACTCGCGCGTCCGCTCCGGCCAGGTGGACCTCAGCGCCGACCAGGACTCACGCTCCCTCGAAATCTCGCTCGTCTCCATCGCCGAGCAGACCCTCTACCGCGGACGCATCGCCGCCGGCGAGGCCTCCCCGCCCCCCACCGAGACCTACACCCAGCTCGAGCTCGGCGACTCCCGCCAGTTCAACTTCCGCACCTCCGAGCTCATCGGGCCCGAGTCCACCATCGTCAGCTCCTACAACTTCGACCGCGACCGGTTCATCCGCCCCGCCGACGAAGACTAACCCCCCCCACGCCCCCCCACTCCCCCCACTTTCGACGCTATCCGTTCCAGTCGGCTCCCCCCCAGCCGGGGACGAGCTCCGGTGCACATCTGGTGGCCTCGGCATCCGGGCGACCCGAGCGCGGTAAGGTTCTCTCATGCTCCGCCTGCTCGTCCCCTTCGTGGCCCTCATCGCGATCGTCGCGGCCTCCGTCGCCACCGACCGCCCCCTCCCCCGCGCCGACCTGGTGATGTACAACGGCAACGACGTCAACACGCTGGACCCCCAGCGCATGACGTGGATGCCCGACCTCCGCGTCGCCCGCGCACTGTTTGAGGGCCTCGTCCGCAACGACGTCCACACCGCCGGCTTCGACATCACCCCCGGCGTCGCCGAGTCCTGGACCGTCTCCGACGACCGCCTCACCTACACCTTCACCCTCGACCCCGACGCCCGCTGGTCCAACGGCGAGCCCGTCACCGCCGACCACTTCGTGCACGCCTGGCGACGGGCCATGCTCCCGGACATGGGCTCCAAGTACTTCGACTTCCTCATGCTCATCGACGGGGCACGCGACTTCTACGACTGGCGACAGACCCAGCTCGACGCCCTCGCCGAGGGCAACGCCGAGCACGCCGACGGCCTCGCCCTCTGGGACGCCACGCTCCTGGCCTTCGACGAGACCGTCGGCGTCCGGGCAACAGACGACCGGACGCTCGTCGTCCGCCTCGAACGCCCCGTCCCCCACTTCCTCGACCTGTGCGCCTTCCCGACCTTCTTCCCCGTCTACCCGCCCCTGCTGAGCCAGTACGAGCGCCCCGACCCCGAGTCCGGACGCCTGGAGCGGCGCACCGGCTGGACCAAGCCCGGTGTGCTGGTCTGCAACGGCGCCTTCACCGTCCAGCGTTGGCGGTTCAAGCGAGACATGCGTCTGGCGAAGAACCCCCACTACCGCGAGGCCGACCTCGTCGCGATCGACTCAATCGACATCCCCTCCATCGGCGACCCCAACGCCGCGATCCTCGCCTACCAGACCGGCGCGGTCGATTTCATGGCCGAGGTCACCGCGTCGTACCGGGGCGACATGCTCACCGACAAGTGGCGCTTCTACGAGGAGCACGCCGACGAGGTGGCCCGCCTGCGGGCGCTCGGGCTCGACCAGTTCACGATCGACGCGCTGCTGCCCGACGACCCGCGCAAGAACATCCACGCCGTGCCCGCCTTCGGGACGTACTTCTACAACTTCAACTGCCGCCCGACGCTCAACGACGGGCGGGCCAACCCGTTCCACGACGCACGCGTGCGCCGTGCCTTCGCGATGGTGATCGACAAGCGGGCGGTGGTGGACGAGGTCCGGCGCGTCGGCGACGCCGTGGCCTTCTCGCTCATCCCGCCCAACTCGATCGGCGGCTACGAGGCCCCCACCGGGCTCCGGTGCCTCTCCGACGCCACCACCGAGGCCGAGCGTGACGCCCTGATCGGCGAGGCCCGCGCCCTGCTCGCCCAGGCCGGCTACACCGACCCCGCCAACGACTTCCCCCTCACCGTCGAGCTGCTGTTCAACAAGGACTCCGGGCACGACCTGATCGCCCAGGTCATCGCCAAGAACTGGGAGAAGCACCTGGGCGTCAAGACCCGCCTCGCCCAGAAAGAACTCAAGATCTTCCGCGAGGACCTGCGCACCAAGAACTTCATCACCACCCGGGCCGGCTGGTACGGCGACTACGGCGACCCCACCACCTTCCTCGACCTCAACCGCACCGGCAACGGCAACAACGACCGGGGCTACTCCGGCGAACGCTACGACGAGCTGCTCGATCTTGCCCAGGGCGAGTCCGACCCCGGCGCCCGCATGGACCTGCTCATGGAGGCCGAGCGGGTGCTGGTCGAGGAAGAGCTCCCGCTGGTGCCCATCTTCCACTACGCCACCGTCTACATGTTCGACCCCGACGAGCTGACCGGCCTGACCACCCACCCCCGCACCAAGCAGCAGCTCATGCTCATCGACGTGCTGGGCGACGGCAAGGGCCCCGACACCCTCCGCCCGATGGAGGCCAGCCGCAGCGGCCTCGAATCGCTCGGCCACGCCCCGACCGTCACAAATGGGGGGGGGTCATGACGAGACTGATCCTGAGCCGGCTCGCGCAGCTCCCGCTCATCCTGCTGGTGATCTACACCGTCACGCTGGCGCTAGCGTGGCTGGTGCCCGGCAACCCGCTCGAGAACGCCGAGGGGCGCCAGCCCCCGCCCGAGGTCGCCGAGCAGATGAAGCGCCAGTACAACCTCGACTCGTTCGAGCGGTTCTACGTCACGTATCTCGACAACGCGACGGGCTTTCGTTACGCCCGCGACTGGGCTTCGGGCGACCTCGCCGAGGCGCGCGAGCAGGCCGAGGCCGCGGGCACCGCCCCCGCGGGGCGGCCCGTCTTTGACCTGGGCCCCAGCCTGCAGTACGACGACTGGACCGTCAACGAGATCGTGTCGGGCGCGCTGCCCGTCTCGGTCGCCCTCGGCGGGGCCGCGATCCTGATCGCCCTGTTCATCGGCGTCTTCGCCGGCCTGGTCGGCGCCCTCAAGCCCAACAGCCCGGCCGACCTGCTCACGCTCGCGGTCGCCCTGCTCGGGATCAGCCTGCCCAACTTCGTCATCGGGACCGTGCTGCTGCTCGTCTTCAGCCTGGTGCTGGGCATCTTCCCGGTCGCCGAGTGGGGCACGCTGCGCTCGCTCGTGCTCCCCTCCGTCACCCTCAGCCTCCCATTCGCGGCCTACATCGCCCGCCTCATCCGCATCGGCCTGCAGGAATCGCTCGGAGCCGACTACGTCCGCACCGCCCGGGCCAAGGGCGTCAGCGAGACGCGCGTTCTGATCGACCACGCCCTCAAGAACGCCTTCCTGCCCGTGCTCAGTTTCCTCGGGCCCGCCACGGCGCTCGCGATGACCGGCTCCTTCGTGGTCGAGCGGGTCTTCAGCGTCCCGGGGCTGGGCCAGCACTTCGTGAACGCGGTCCAGAACAAGGACCTGTTCCTCATCATGGGCGTGGTGCTGATCTTCGCGACCATGCTGGTGGTGCTGAACCTGGCCGTGGACGTGCTGTACCGCTGGGTTGATCCGCGGATCGCGTGACGATCGGCCCCTTGGGGCGTCCCAAGGACCCATAACCACGTTTCCTGAATTCCATGAATCCCCCGGCAAAGAACGGCCGATGGCACGTGTGAAAACGCTGTCAAAGGCTGTTTTTTTGCGACTTTCGAGATAACACAGGGGATCAGTTTGCGTAGACTAACTCTTATGGCTCGCGTGACGTCCATGCCGGCTGTCTCACTCACTCTCCTCGCGGCAACGCTGGGCGGGTGCCAGTCCGTCTCCCCGACCCCCGCCGACCTCGCGTCGGACGTCAAGGGGCTCATCCCGCAGCTCTCCGACCAGCCCTGGGCCGGTCCGGGCGAGCGGGCCCAGCTCTCCAGCGACGAGCCCCGCTTCGACTTCAACCAGACCGCCTTCGACGCCTCCTGGTCGTGGGCGGGCGGCGAGCGCTTCGTGGACCCCTTCTGGGTCGCCCGCAAGGTTGACCGCCAGCTCGGGCGCGAGCCCGTCCGCGTCGCCGGCTCCGGGCACCGCAGCCTGTACGAGTTCGAGGACACTGTCACCATCGTCTGCGTGAACCCCGTGGTCGTGCTCATCGAGCCGCGCCCCAGCCGCACGGAGGCGCCCAGCGGCTCGGTCAAGCGCAGCGCCTTCGGCGAGCTGATCACGTCGGGCTCCAAGGCCATCGAGCTCCCCGGCGCCCACCGCTCGGGCACCAGCGTCTCCAGCCTCGAGGGGCTCAAGTACTACGCCCCCGGCAAAACCCAGGAGCCCGAGCCCGTCGCGATCAACGAGGACGGCGTCGGCACCATCGAGGTCCCGTGGGGGGCGCTCGAGGTGCGCGAGGACCTCTTCAACGGCTACTCGGTCCGGGCCGTGGCGTCGCAGTGAGCCGGGCCCGCTGAGTCCGCGTCCCGATCAGTCGTTCTTGAACTCGAACGTCGCCCCGCGCTGCACCTGGCAGGCGACGAAGCTCATCAGCTCGAAGTCCCCCGCCTTCTGGCCCGGCGCGGTCACCTTGCACACGATCGGCACCGCCGAGGAGATCGTGACCGTCCCGCCCGACGGGTTGGAGGCGATGATCCGCCCCTGCACGCGGCGCGGACGCCCGAACACGGGGTCGATGAACTTCCCGCCCGACCGCACCACGTCGATCCTCTTGGCGCTGGCCCGGACCGTGCCGACCAGGCGGGTGCCGATCAGGTCGCGGATCCCGTCGGGCAGCTTGCCGCCCGAGGGCTCGAGGTGGAGCCTGTAATCGGTATTGTCCACCTCGAAGACGAGGAAGGCGGGCGTCGTGGCCGTGGCCTCGATGACGTCTGCGAGCCTGGCTCGCATCAGCTCCGGATCGACCTTGGTGGTGGGCGCGGGATCAAGCATGCGGGCATGGTAGGCCCCGGGCGTGTGGTCGTGATTTCGCGAAGGCGTGCCCGAGACGGCACGTCGTGCCCTCACCGCCCCAGCAGCCCCTGCACCAGCTCCACCCGATCCAGGAGCCGCTCGCTCTCCCCGCGGCGAACCGCGATCTCGGTGCCGTCCAGTGCCACGTCACCCGTCACCGTGTTCGCGATCGGCTGACGGTCCATCGCCTCGCGCTCGCCCAGCCGGATCCGACCGTTCTCGTACACGACCTCGGTCCGCGTGAACCCCCGCTGCAGCGAGAGCTCCACGATGAACAGCCGGTCCGGCGCGCGCGTGCCGTCGCCGGCGTCCTCACCAGGCACGACCACCCAGCTGTGGTAGGCGAAATCGCGCGACACGCTCACCGCGGGCCCCAGCACCTCGGGCGCCTCGGGATCCCACGGGCGGACGAAGAGCTCTCGAAGCCCCGTGGGCGATGCGATGTAGGAGATCAGTCCGATGCCCAACGGGTCCAGCCGTGCTCGCTCCGCGCTCTGCCCGGGGATGACAACGACCATCTCGACCACGCCGGTCTCCTCGTCCGCTGCTCGCTCGAGGTCCAGCAGCGTGACATCGTGGTTTCCGCCATACAGCCTCCGATCGAACAGCAGCTTGGTGCCGTCTTCGGAGATCGAGCGGAGCCGGTGGAAATCCGCGGCCGAGCCTCCCTCCCAGAGCATCTCACGCCTGCCCGACCCGTCGAACGGCACGCGGAACACCCGCAGGTCTGAGTACTCCTCGGCCGCCTCCGTGGCGTAGACCCACTCCCCGTCCCACGACAGCAGCGGGTAGACCACGTCGGTCGAATCCGAGCCGTACAGCATCCTCAGGCGTTCGCCTCCCCGCTCGCCGGCCCACAGGTCGAACGACCCGCGCGGGTTGACCACGATCGCCGCGAACCGCTGCCCGTCGCGAGAGATCGCGATCTGATCCTCGTACGCCCGCCCCTCCTCACCCCACTCGAACTCGTTCCCATCCGCGTCGCCGAAGACGATGCGCCGGTCGGCGCCCTGTGCCCCGCCCGTGGCAAACAGCAGGTCGCCACGCGCCGACACGTCGCCCACCGCGTTCGCCCAGATATTCGTGGTCAGCACCCCGGACTGCACCACCTCCAGCTCGCCGCTCAGTCGAAGGTTGGCCCCGTCCCACCCCGACCGGAACAGCGTGTCCCCCCGCCCGAACAGCACCGACCCGTCCGGTGCCAGGCGCAGCGCACGCCCATCGCGCACCACCGTGCGCCGCTCGCCGGTCTCCAGGTCAATCAGCCCGATGTCTTCGCGGTACCCGCGCTCATCGAACCCCGCCAGGCCCATCATCAGGTGCCGATCGCCGAACGGCCCACCGAACGCCGTGCCCGGCATCCCGTCGTCGAACTCCCCTGTCAGCTCCAGTAGCCGCCCGCCCTGGCCCGTCCCCGGGTCCACGATCCGCAGACTCGTGTCACGCTGCTCGTAATACACCAGCTCCGAGTCGGGGGTCCAACAGAACCAGCGCGAGCTCGGCACGCTCGCGGTGTCGTCCAGCTCGGCCACTTTCACGGGCGACTGCCCGAGATCACTCGGCACACGCATCAGCTCGTACGCCTGTGTAATCCGGGGGTGGACGCGCAGGAACGCGATGGTCTGTCCGTCCGGGCTGAACTGCGCGTGCCAGGCTTTTTCAGATCCCGGCACACGCTCCCACCCCTGGCCCCCGAGCTCACGCACGAACAGCGCCTGGTTCCCCACCTTCATGCTGTTCTCGGGATTGACCCGGTCGCACACCAGCAGCACACGCGATCCGTCCGGCGACAGCGCGGACTGCTCGATGGCCCACCCCTCCGGCCCCATGATCGACGTCCGCACCACACGCCCGCCATCCCCGCCAAGCCCGTTCAGCCCGATCCACGCCCCGCCCAGCCCGAGCGCAACCACCGCCACCGCCCACCCCAGCCAGGCGACGACGCCCGCACGCCCGCGGACTTCCCCCCCGGTCATCACCGCGCCCATCCCACGCGGCTCCTCTTTCGCACGCTCCAGCTCGATCCGCACGTCCCCGATATCGCGGTACCGACGCCCCTTGTCGCGCTCCAGGCACCGCTCCAGCACGTGACGCACCATCACCGGCGTCCCCTCCGGCAACCGATCCAGATCCACGTCCTTGTGCAGCACCGCCCCGATCGAGTCCGTCGCCGTCTCCCCGACAAACGGCCCCACCCCGGTGAGGCACTCGTACAGGATCACCCCGAACGCCCACACGTCCGTCCGCTTGTCCACGCCGCGCCCACGAGCCTGCTCCGGACTCATGTACGCCGCGGTCCCGAGCACGGCCCCCTCCGCGGTCGGGCTCCCACGCCCCGCCCCCAGCGGCGTGGTCGCCGTCACCGCCTGGCTCAGGCCGCTCCCCGTCGAACTGATCCCCGCGTCCCCCTTCGCCAGACCGAAATCCAGCACCTTGACCTGACCGTCGGGCGTCAGCTTCACGTTTGCCGGCTTGAGATCTCGGTGCACCACGCCCGCCTCGTGGGCCGCCTCCACGCCGGCCGCGATCTGCACGCAGACGTCCAGTGCCTCGTCCACCCCCATCTGCCCGCGGTCGAGCCGGTCCCCGAGCGTCTCGCCCTCCACGTACTCCATCGCAAGGTAGCGGCTGCCCCCCGCCTCCTCGACGCCGTAGATCCCGGCGACGTTGGGGTGGTTCACGCTCGCCATCGCCCTGGCCTCGCGCTCGAACCGTTCCAGGCGTGCCGCGTCCGTCGCGACCTCTTCGGGCAGGGCCTTGATCGCGACCGCCCGCCCCAGCCGCTCGTCCACGGCGCGGTACACCACGCCCATCCCGCCACGACCGACCTCACCCTCGACCCGGTACGGGCCCACACGCTCAAGCATGCGGGCAGTGTACAGAACCCACACGCCGGCACCGTCGCATCACACAAGTGTTCTTCGGCTCGAAAGGGAACAGATACACCGTCGCGAGGCTCAGCCCGACGTTTCAAGCACCGGCGACGGCACGTCGCGACCGCCCGGTCCCATCCGCAGGAAGTTCCACAGCATCCGGGGCCCCTCCACCGTCAGGAAACTCTCCGGGTGGAACTGCACGCCCTCGAGCGGCTGCTTCGAGCCGTCTGCCCACACGCGGCGCAATCCCATGATCACGCGCGAGCCGTCGGCCTCCTCGGTCCAGGCGCTGACCTCCCACCCGTCCTCGCCGGGGGCGGGGGGCGGCGGGACCGTCTCGTTCTTCACCGCCAGCGAGTGGTAGCGGGTCGCCTCAAACGGGTCGGAGAGACCCTCGAACACGCCCCGCCCGTCGTGGCGCACCGGGCTGGTCTTGCCGTGCATGATGACCGGGTGCCGGTGCACCGTCATCCCCCACCGCTCGGCCATGCACTGGTGCCCCAGGCACACGCCCAGGATCGGCACACGCCCAGCCAGTCGCTCGACGATATCGGGCGACACGCCCGACTCGCTCGGCGTGCACGGCCCGGGCGAGATGATCACGTGCGTCGGCGGCCCCCCCGCGTGCACCACCTCGGCCTCGTCGGGCGTGATCTCGTCGTTGCGCACCACGCGCAGGTCCCGCCCCGGCTCCAGCGAGCGGTCCAGCTCGCCCAGACGCTGCACGAGGTTCCACGTGAAGCTGTCGTAGTTGTCGATCAGCAGGATCATGGGCCCAAGCCTAGGACGGGGACATCTCCGGAATTCCCTTTGGGGGCGGGCGATCGCCCTGTACCCTCGACCGAGGAGGCCCCCATGCTCAAGCCCGTCGGCACGCTCGCACTCGCCGCCACACTGGCCAGCGCTCAGGACATCGGACCCGGCACCGCGTCCGCCCCCTACCTGCTGCCCAGCGCCGACGGCGTCCGCACGGTCTCCGTGCTCACGGTGGGCGAGAGCCCCTCCGATGGGAGTGGGTACCGCATGGTGGGGACCCCGGACGGGCTCGGCGTGCTGCCGCACGCGGACGGGCGATTCACGCTGCTGATGAACCACGAGCTGAGCCGCAACGAGGGCATCGCCCGCCGACACGGCCGACGCGGGGCGTTCGTCAGCGAGTGGACGCTCACCCCGGACCTCGAGGTCGTCACCGGGCGGGACCTGATCCACACGACCTACCGATACTCCAGGAGCACACGCGAGTTCGTGGCCGCCCCGGTCACCCTCCAGCGGTACTGCTCCAGCGATCTTCCTCCCACAACCGCGTTCCGCTTCGGCGCGTTCGGGACCGACGCCCGGATCTACCTCACCGGCGAAGAGGTCCGTCCGCCCTCGTCCCCGGACCACGGGCGGGCGTTTGCGCACGTGCTCGACGAGGACGGTGCCGCCGCGTACGAGCTGCCCTGGATGGGGCGGATGTCGTTCGAGAACGTGGTCGCCAGCCCGATGCCGCAGAAGCGCACGCTGGTCTTCGGCACCGACGACGCCAGCAGCTCCACCAGCCCGAGCGGCACGCCCAGCGAGCTCTACCTCTACGTCGGCACCAAGCAGCGGCTCGGCACGCCCATCGAGCGGGCCGGGCTGGTGGGCGGGTCCCTCTACGGCCTCCGCATCCCCGGCACGGACGCGTCCGAGTCACGCTCGAACGGATTCGGAGACGGCTCCTTCGTCGGCACCGCACGCTTCGACCTGGTCGATTTCGGCGACGTCTCGGACCGCAGCGGCATCGAGCTCCAGACCGAGTCCATCCAGCGTGACGTCTACCGCTTCATCCGCATCGAGGACGGGGCGTGGGACCCGAGGCCGACGCACGCGCGGGACTTCTACTTCGTCACGACCGGCACGGGCTCAACGGGCACGAGCCGCGTGTTCCGGGTGCGGTTCGACAACCTCCGCAGGCCCGAACTCGGCGGCGAAATCACGATCATGCTGACCGGGGACGAGGGACACCGGTCGCTCGACAACGCGGGCATGGACCGCTTCGGCAACCTCATCATCCAGGAGGACCCGGGCGGCTCCGGCCTGCTCGCCAGTGTCTGGCAGCTCAACGTCGATACCGGCGCGTTCAAGCGCCTCGCCCAGGCCAACCCCGACTTCTTCCTGCCGAGGGAGCCGGGGTTCCTGACCACCAACGAGGAGAGCTCCGGGATCGTGGACGCCTCGGACGTGCTCGGCCCGGGGTGGTTCCTGCTCGACGTGCAGGCCCACTACAGCCTGGAGACCGAACTCGACGAGGGCGGGCAACTGCTGGCGATGTTCAACCCCGACTCGGTCTGCATGGCCGACGTCAATGCCGACGGCGTCAGCGACCGGGCCGACCTGCTCGCATTCATCTCAATGTTCCTCAGCCAGGACCCGGCGGCCGACACCAACCTCGACGGGGTGATCGATGCCAGCGACCTGGTCGCCTTCGTGCACCGCTGGATCGGCGGCTGCTGACTCAGGCGGCGTTCTTCCACTCGCCGATCGTCCCCGCGACGCCGTCCATGGTCACCAGGAACAGGTCCGGCGTGATCGGGTAGGGCAGACGCTCGAAGTCCTCCTCCACCCGCTCGCTGAGCCGGTCCAGGAAGACGCCCGGCCCGGTGGACATCGCGATGAACATGTCCCGCGCCGGCGTCGCGACGTAGAAGTCACGCCCGAGCTGGGCGCTCAGGTTCTCGTGCAGGTCGGTCAGCAGCAGGCGGGCGGCGTCGTAGCCGTCCTGCTCCGCGACGATGACCGCCCGGCCGCCCTCCTTGCTCTCGATGACCTGGAGCTCGAGGTCCGGCGTGTACGCCGCGAGGTTCTCGCGGGCGATGCTGTCCAGCTCGTCCATGTCGATGTCCCAGCGGCGTACCTGCTCGGTGGTCAGGCTGACGGTCATCTGCGGCAGGTCGAGCACGAAGACGATCACGGTCTCGTTCACGAACGGCACGTGGGCAACCAGATCACGCGACAGATGGTCGAAGATCGACTCGGGCTGCACCCGCGGCATGATCTTGGTCTTGGCGATCTCGAAGGGCAGGTCCGCCATGTCGAGGGCCTCGCCGCTGAACAGCTGGTCCAGGAAGTGCTCGACGATGTCCGAGCCGCGGTCGGGCTCGTGGGCCACCATGCGGAAGAGGTTCTCGAGGTCGAGCCGTCGCCCGTTGACCAGCAGTTCTTTCGGGCTGGTCAGGTCGATGCGGTAGCCCGGTTGCATCCGCCGGATGAGCTGAGCGACCTGTTCGGCGAAGGCTTCGGGCTCGAAGGGCATGGAACTCATGAGAACATCTCCCGACCCTGAAGAAACCCACCTGTTTGGGGTAGCCCTTTGCCACCCTTCGCAGTCTTCAGGCGGGGGTGAGATCGGGAGTCGGGAGCGTGTGATCCACGCGATGCACATGATTCCGGAATCAGTCTCGGATCGTTGCCGGTGCGACCCGACCGGTCCGGGCCGGTTCGTCCGGGAACAGAACACCCGAGCGGGTGGTATCCTGTCCTCTCGATGGGCGCGTGGGTAGAATCGCCGCCTTGGAGCGGGCAGGACGCCCGCACCGCTCGGGTCGCGGACGATCCGCTGCCCGGAAGGCACCCGCAGGTGGACCACGCCCTGCTGGTGAGCATCTCAAGTGGCCTCGCTGGAGACACACCGTGACCGAACAAGAAATCGAAACCAAGGTCATCGACATCGTGGCCGAGCAGCTCGGTGCCGACAAGGCCAAGATCAGCCGCGACACGTCCTTCGTGGACGACCTGAACGCGGACAGCCTGGACACCGTCGAGCTGGTGATGGAATTCGAGGACGAGTTCGAGACGTCCATCCCGGACGACCAGGCCGAGAAGATCACCACCGTCGGGCTCGCGATCGACTTCATCAAGAACGCCCAGGGCGTTGACTGAGCCTTTCCGGGCCCCTCCCCGGCGTACGCTCTGCACGTCATGAGCACACCCAGCCAACCACATCGCGTCGTCATCACGGGCGTCGGCGCCCTGACCAACCTCGGCACCACCGAGCCCGAGACCTGGGCTGGCATGCGCGAGGGGCGGTCGGGCATCACCCACATCGATGACCCCGAGTTCAGCCAGTACGACGGCTGGAAGGTCCAGATCGCGGGTTCCATCAACGGGTGGGACCCCAAGGACCGTCTCGACGCACGCGAGCTCAAGCGTCTCGACCGCTGCACCCAGCTCGGGATGTACGCCGCCGAGGAGGCGATCGCCCAGTCGGGCATCGACTTCTCGAAGGGCGACGCCTCGCGCCGGGGCATCGTGGTCGGCTCGGGCGTGGGCGGCATCTCCTCGATCGAGCAGAACGTCATCACGCTGCGTGAGAAGGGTCCGAGCCGGATCAATCCCTTCACCGTCCCGCGCCTGATGGTCAACGCCGTCGCCGGGAACCTCTCCATCCGCCACAACCTGCAGGGCCCCGCCTCCGCCCACGCGACCGCGTGCGCGTCCTCGGGGCACGCCATCGGCGACGCGATGAGCTACATCCGTCGCGGGCAGGCCGACGTGATGATCGCCGGCGGGGCCGAGGCCGCCTGCACCCCCCTGTGCGTGGGTGCCTTCATGACCATGAAGGCCCTCTCGACCCGCAACGACGCCCCCACCGAGGCCTGCCGCCCGTTCGATGCCGACCGGGACGGCTTCATCCTCTCCGAGGGCGCGGGCATCTACGTCCTCGAGAGCGAGGCCCACGCCAAGGCCCGCGGGGCCGAGATCCTGGGCGAGCTGGTCGGCTTCGGCAACTCCTGCGACGCCTACCACATCACCGGCACCGACCCCCAGGGTCTGGGGGCCTCCCGCTCCATGACCGGGGCCATGCTCGACGCCGGCCTGAATAAGGAAGACATCGGGTACGTCAACGCCCACGGCACCTCGACCCCGATCGGGGACGCGACCGAGGTCGCCGCGGCGATCAACGTGTTCGGCGACCTCGCCCTCAAGTCCAAGGGCGGCACGCTCCGGATGAGCTCCACCAAATCGGTCCACGGGCACGCCCTCGGGGCCTCCGGCGCGGTCGAGATGGTCGCCTGCCTGCGGGCGGTGCGCGAGGGCGTCCTGCCCCCCACCATCAACCTGCACACGCCCGGCTCGCGCCAGGAGGACGGCTCGGTCGAGTCGTTCGACCTCAACTTCGTCCCCAACGAGGCCGAGGAACGCCCCGTCCGCTGGGCGATGAACAACACCTTCGGGTTCGGCGGACACAACGTCACGCTGATCGTGGGCAGCTACGAGGGCTGACCCCTCCCACCCCCCCCTCAACTCCCCCCCGCCCCATTCGCCCCACACGCATTCCTATAGAGCCGAGTGGCCGCGCAGCCCCCCCCTGAAGCGGTGTTGCGTTCCGGCACGGTGTTTGCGTGCGCACTGCGGGCGGTCGTGCGCACGCGGCGGGCGACTCCCGTCGAGCACGACCCACGCAGGAAGCACGCATGGCCAGCACCAGCACGATCAGCCGCATGGAGGTCCCAGTCATCGTTCAGCTGGGGCAGCGTCGCATGTCGATGCGCGAGGTCACCGGTCTGTCCCCGGGGATGATCATCGAGCTGCCTATGAAGGTTGAAGAGGACCTGACGCTCATGGTGGCGAACAAGGCCATCGGGCAGGGCTCGGCGGTGAAGGTGGGCGAAAACTTCGGGGTGCGGATCAGCTTCATCGGAGACCTGCGCACGCGTCTCGACGCCGCGACATCGTTCGTGATCGGGCGGGACGGCGACCCGGACGAGGACGCGCCCGCGGACCGAGCGATGTCGGGAGGGGTGCTCTGACGCCTCGGCGAGGCCTCCTGGGAGGGCTGGAGGGGGCGTGACGGTGCGTGCGTGCGACCGGCCCGGTCGAGCGGAGCGCTACCCTTTTCCGGGTCTGTGATGAACCCGGGCCGGGTCGTGCCGATAGGGACTCGGGCCGGTGAGCGGCCAAGAAGGACCTCCGATGCCACGCGATATCCCCGTCGGGAACGGCGACCTGCTGATCACGTTCGACCACCTGTACCGGGTGCGTGACGTCTACTACCCGCGTGTCGGGCGTCACAACCACACCGACGGGCACGTGCAGCGGTTCGGGGTGTGGGCGGACGGCGAGTTCGCCTGGATCGACGACGAGGGCTGGCAGCGTGACCTGCGGTATCGCGACGACACGCTCTCGACCGACGTCCGCCTGGTGCACGAGCGCCTGGGGCTCGAGATCCACTCGTCGGACTGCGTGGACTTCCACGAGCCGGTCTACTTCCGCCGGTGCACGGTGCGCGACCTCTCGGGGCAGCAGCGCGACGTGCGCCTGTTCTTCCACAGCGACTTCTCCATCAACGGCTCGCCGGTGGGCGACACCGCGAACTACGACCCCGAGACCGGGGCGGTGGTGCTGTACAAGGACGATTCGTACTTCCTGCTCAACGGCTCGGACCGGCACACCATCGGGATCGAGCAGTGGGCGATCGGGGCCAAGCGGATCGGCGACGCCGAGGGGACGTGGCGGGACGCCGAGGACGGCGTGCTGGGGCGCAACGCGATCTCGCAGGGCTCGGTGGACGCCACGGTGGGGTATTCGCTTCGGGTCCCCTCCTTCGGGGAGGCCTCCATCACCCACTGGCTCGCCTGCGGACACTCCTACCAGGAGGTCCGGGAGATCAACGAGCGCATCTGGGAGCGCGGCCCGGACCGGCTGATCAACCGGACCGAGTCGTACTGGCGGCTGTGGTGCCGCAAGGAGCCGATCGACGTCTCCCCCCTCTCGGAGCGGGTCGCGAACCTGTATTACCGCTCGCAGCTGGTGCTGCGGACGCAGATCGACAACGGCGGGGCGATCATCGCGGCGAACGATTCGGACATCACGCACTTCGCGGGGGACCACTACTCGTACTGCTGGATGCGAGACGGGGCGCTGGTGGCCCACGCGCTGATCCTGGCGGGCCAGAGCGAGCTGAGCCGCGGGTTCTTCCGGTTCGCGGCCCGGTGCATCGAGGACGAGGGGTACTTCCTGCACAAGTACACGCCCGACGCCCGCCTGGCGAGCTCGTGGCACCCGTGGACGATCGACGGCAAGCGCGTGCTGCCCATCCAGCAGGACGAGACGGCGCTGACGGTGTGGGCGCTGCGCCAGCACTTCAACGTCTTCCGCGACGTCGAGTTCGTCAAGCCGCTGTACTCGAGCCTGATCGCTCGGCCGGCGGAGTGGATGCTCTCGTACCGTGACCACCACGGGCTTCCCCAGCCCTCGTGGGACCTGTGGGAGGAGCGGCGCGGGGTGCACGTGTTCACGGTCGCGGCGACGATCGGGGCGCTGCGGGCCGCGAGCGCGTTCGCGCAGGACTTCGGCGAGCTGGACCGGGCCGCGGCCTTCCGCGAGGGGGCCGAGCGGATGAAGGGGGCGCTGACACGCCACTTCTGGCACCCGGAGCATCGCGCGTTTGCGCGGATGGCGACGCCCCAGGAGGACGGCAGCTACCGCCTCGACATGACGCGCGACTCGGCGAACTTCGCGCTGTGGGCCTTCGGCGCGTACGCCCCCACGGACCCGTTCATCGAGGCCGAGATGACCGGCCTGCGCGACCGGCTGTGGTGCAAGACCGACGTGGGCGGGTGTGCCCGCTACGAGAAGGACTACTACCACCAGGTCGAAACGGTGGACACCCACAACATCCCCGGGAACCCGTGGATCATCTGCACGCTCTGGCAGGCGTGGTGGAACATCGAGCGTGCGGCGTCGGTCGCCGACCTCGAGAGCGCCATGGCCGACCTGGAGTGGTGCGTGGACCGGGCCCACGCCTCGGGCGTGCTCGCGGAGCAGTACGACCCGCACACCGGCAAGCCGATCTCGGTCAGCCCGCTCACGTGGAGCCACGCGACCTTCGTGGTGGTGTGCATCCGGTACACGCAGCGCCTGGCGGAGCTCAAGGCCGGGGCCCCGGACCGCGAGCCGGTCGGGGCGATCTAGGGGCGACCCGTTGAGAGTGACGAATGGAGAACTAGCCCCGAGCGCAAGCGAGGGGTTTCTTTGTTTACCTCGACTCAAACGGAAAGACAAGAGACCCCTCGCTTGCGCTCGGGGCTAGTTGGTCTTAACCGAGCCGGTTGACGAGGTGCGCGAGCTTCTCGGGGCTGCGGGTTGCGAGCACCTGCTTCACCTCGGCCTCGCTGACTTTGAGGCCCGCCCCCCGGGCCTTGGTGAGCGCCTGCTCGGCGCGGGTCCAGAGACGGGCGAGTTTCTTCTCCTCGCCCTGGGCGAGTGCCATGTCGGTCACGATCTCGCCGAGTCGCTGGGCGAGAATGGTGTCGTGGTTGTCGTAGTACCGGTCGATGATCTTCTTCTGAGACCGTGAGAAGTCGCGTCCGCTGGCCATCACGAGCCGCCCTTCTGCCCCTTGAGGCGGACCCGCCCCTTGCCCTTCACGATCTTGCCGAGCACGGCCACGTCCTCCCCCATTTTTCGCAGGCGCTTCGCCACGCTCTCCGCGAACGTCGGGCGGACGATCAGGGTGTACCCGATGCCCATGTTGAACACGCGGCGCATCTCCTCGTCGCTCACCCCACCCTTTTTCTGGAGGAAGGGGAAGACGGGCGGGGGTGACCAGGCCGCTTCGTCGATCACGGCGTCCACCTTGTCGTGGAGTGCCCGTTCGAGGTTCCCCGCGAGCCCGCCGCCGGTGATGTGGGCCATGCCGGTGATGACCTTCTTGACCTTGTAAGCCCGCTGCACGCGGACGATGGCGTCGGCGTAGATGCGGGTGGGCTCGAGCAGGACGTCGCCAAGGGTGCGCTCGGGGTCCAGGTCGTCGTAGGCGGCGTCGAGCTTGAGCTTGGCGTGCGTGACGATGTTGCGGACGAGGGTGTACCCGTTGGAGTGCACGCCGCTGGAGCCGAGGCCCAGCACCACGTCCCCGGGCTCGACGCGCGTGGGGTCCATGGCCCTTTTGAGCTCGACGACGCCGACGCTGAAGCCGGCGAGGTCGAGGTCGCCGGGGGCGTACATGTCGCTCATCTCGGCGGTCTCGCCCCCGATGAGGGCGCACTTGGCCATCTCGCACCCCGCGGCGATGCCCTTGACCACGTCGCGGAGGACCCCCTGCTCGACCTTGTGCACCGCGATGTAGTCCAGGAAGAGCAGGGGCTCGGCCCCCTGGACCACCAGGTCGTTGACGTTCATGGCGACCAGGTCGATTCCGACGGTGTCGTAGCGTCCGGTCTCGATGGCGAGGCGGAGCTTGGTGCCCACGCCGTCGCAGCAGGCGACGAGGACGGGGTCCTTGAAATTGTGCTTGAAGAGCTGCTCGTTGTAGTCGAGCCGGAGGAGGCCGGCGAAGCCGCCGGGGTTCTGGATGACCCGCTGGCCGTGCGTGCGACGCATCATGGCCTGGATGGAGCCGGCGAAGCGGTCCCCGGCGTCGATGTCCACGCCCGCGGAGGCGTAGGTGAGGGGTCCGGAATCTGGGCTGGCTGGGGCGGGCACGGGGCAAAGGATAAGCGACCAAGAAGCGGCGGGTTGCTACCATCCGGCGTCGTGCCAGAAGTCAGTCTGTCCGGGGGCGGGCGAGAAGGAGCCGAGATGCCGTCCGACTACCTGTTTACCTCTGAATCTGTCTCCATGGGGCACCCGGACAAGGTCGCCGACCAGATCTCCGACGCCATCCTGGACGCCATGCTCAAGGACGACCCCCACTCGCGTGTGGCCTGCGAGACCATGGTCGCGACCGGGCTGGTGGTGCTGGCGGGCGAGATCACGACCAAGACGTACGTGGACATCCCGGAGATCGTCCGGGAGACGATCCGGGAGATCGGGTACACGGACGCGGCGATGCGGTTCGATGCCGAGAGCTGCGCGGTGATGGTGGCGTTGAACAAGCAGTCGCCCGATATCGCCCAGGGCGTGGACCGCGAGGGGGCGGGCGACCAGGGGATGATGTTCGGGTACGCGTGCGACGAGACGCCGGAGCTGATGCCGCTGCCGATCATGCTGAGTCACCAGTTCGTGGCCCAGCACGCGAACGTCCGGCGGGAGAGCACGATCGCGGGGCTGCGTCCCGACGCCAAGAGCCAGGTGACGGTGGAGTACGAGGGCCGCACGCCGGTGCGGGTGGATACGGTGGTCCTCTCGACGCAGCACGACTCGTCGTGGAACGATCGGCAGGACGAGCTCAAGCATCAGGTGATCGAGCACATCATCAAGCCGGTGCTGGGCGATCGGTGGAACCCGGGGATCACGGTGCACGTGAACCCGACGGGTCGGTTCGAGATCGGCGGGCCGCACGGCGATGCCGGGCTCACGGGCCGCAAGATCATCGTGGACACCTACGGCGGGCGCGGGCGCCACGGCGGCGGGGCGTTCAGCGGCAAGGACCCGACCAAGGTGGACCGGTCGGCGGCGTACATGGCGCGGTACGTGGCCAAGAACATCGTCGCGGCGGGCCTCGCCAGCGAGTGCGAGATCCAGCTCTCCTACGCGATCGGCGTGGCCGAGCCGACGAGCGTGCACGTGGATACGTTCGGCAGCGCCAAGGATTCCGAGGCCGCGATCGCCAAGGCGGTGCGTGAGGTCTTCCCGCTCACGCCGCGTGGGATCATCGAGAGCCTGAACCTCCGCAAGCCGATCTACCGAAAGACGGCCCGGCACGGGCACTTCGGGCGCGAGCCGTACAGCACGGGCGGGCTGGACTACTTCAACTGGGAGAAGACGGACAAGGCCGAGGCGTTGAAGACCGCGGTTGAGAGCAGTGCTGTGGCGGCGGGGTAATGCCGAAGAACACAGACTGAGTCGAAAGATCCCCCGGTGGACGCCGGGGGATCTTTGTTTCGTCCGCACCCCCGACGGGACCGGCGACCGTACGCCGCGTCTGATTCCGTGCCGGGCCGTGCCGCGAGACCAAAGACCGGCGTTTACAAGCTCGAATCTCGCTATTTCGGCGAGGACGGAACCCGTGCGGCTTGGGTGCGAACCGGAGAGGGTCAATTCTGACCGTCCGTTGTAGTGTTCTCGACCAGATTGGAAAGTCACGCCATGGCGCCCCTCACGGCATCCGTTCCGTCGGTTCTGTTCGTGTTGGCCGGCTCGGCGCTCTCCGGGCGGGCCCTGGCCCAGTCCACCGAGCCGTTCCCGGCCCGGTTCGAGCTCTCGAGCCTGCTGCCAATCAACGGCGGGGACGGCTCCAACGGCTTCGTGCTCAACGGGATCGACTCTGGCGACATTAGCGGCACCTCCGTTTCCTCGGCGGGGGACGTGAACGGCGATGGGATCGATGACTTCATCATCGGGGCTGACCGTGCCGACCAGAGCGGGCTAAGCAGCGCGGGCGAGAGCTATGTCATCTTTGGGGCTATCGGTTTGGGGCAGGGCGGTGCCGGGACCGCCGGTGTGATCGAGTTGTCCTCTCTCAACGGCAGCAACGGCTTGGTTCTCAAGGGGGTTGGCGAGTTTGACACAAGCGGTGAATCCGTCTCCTCGGCGGGTGACGTGAACGGCGACGGGTTCGACGACCTCATCATTGGGGCGTCAGGCGCCGACCCGTGTGGATGGTACTTCTACACCGGCGCAAGCTATATCGTCTACGGGGCCGCTGATCTTGGCCTAGGGGGTGCGGGGTCCGCCGGCGTCATCGAGCTCTCGTCACTCAACGGCATGAACGGCCACGTCCTCCACGGGATCGATGACTTTGACCGCTGTGGCCGCTCCGTTTCCTCGGCGGGCGACGTGAACGGCGACGGGATCGACGACTTCGTCATCGGGGCTGATGCAGGCGACGCGGGCGGGGTCGGCGGCGCGGGCGAGAGCTACGTGGTCTTTGGGGGCTCGGACCTGGGACGCCACGGCCTGTTTCTCTTGTCATCCCTCGACGGCACCAACGGCTTCGTCCTCAACGGGATTGATTTTCGTGACTTCAGCGGTCGATCCGTATCCGCAGCCGGCGATGTGAACGGCGACGGTTTCGGCGATCTCATCATCGGGGCGCCCTACGCCGCTCGAACCGGTTTTAACAGTGAAACCACCAGAGAATACAGCGCCGGCGAGTGCTACATCGTCTTTGGAGGAGCGGGTGTGGGATCGACCGGCGCGATCGAGCTGTCCTCTCTCAGCGGCCCCAACGGCTTCATTCTCAACGGGCTCGGTGTGGATGACCGCTTGGGCAGGTCCGTCTCCTCGGCCGGTGACGTGAACGGCGACGGCCTCGACGATCTCATCATCGGGGCATTCGGCGCCATTCCAAACGGGATCACCTATGCCGGCGAGACCTACGTCATCTTTGGTGCGACCGACCTCGGAACAGGGGGCGTGGGCACCGGCGGTACGTTTGACCTCTCGGCTCTCAACGGTTCCAACGGCTTTGTTCTCAACGGGATCGACGTGAACGACCTCAGCGGCTTCGCCGTGTCCTCAGCGGGCGATGTGAACGGAGACGGCATCGACGACCTCATCATCGGGGCGCCTGTCGCCGATCCAAACGAGATCGAGGACGCCGGCGAGAGCTACGTCGTCTTCGGGGCCCCGGGTATCGGCGCGAGCGGCTCGTTCAACCTGTCGGCGATCAACGGCTTCAACGGTTTCGTGCTCAACGGGATCGACGCGAGCGACATCAGCGGCTTTGCCGTGTCCTCAGCGGGCGATGTGAACGGCGACGGCATCGACGACCTCATCATCGGCGCACGGGGCGCCGCCCCAAACGGGATCACTTTCGCCGGCGAGAGCTACGTCGTCTTCGGGCGAGATCTCAAACCCTGCACACCGGATCTCAACCGCGACGGAATCCTTGACAACGGGGACATCGGAGCGTTCATCACGTTGTATCTGAGCTTCCATCTCGCGGCTGATCTCAACGGCGACGGGGTCCTCGATAACGGGGACATCGGGGCGTTTATCAACGCGTTCCTCACGGGGTGCTGAGTACTTCGGTACCGCCCGACCCGTTCCGCCGAATTGACCGATTCGAATACACTCGTCGAGTTGGATCATCCAATCCGATCCCGCTTCGCGCGTCGCGTCGAAGCAGGGCACCGGGTGGCATCGGGACAATGGCCGCCCGTCTGGGCACGCCCCGTCAGCCCCGCGTGTACAGCCCGTGCTTGACCGCGTACCGCTGCACTGCGTGGTCGAGACCGTCGATCGGGCCGCTGCCGCCGGCGGCGAGCTGCGCTCGGATCAGGGTCGCGTTGACGTCCATGATCGGTGTGTCGAGCAACGTGGCGCGTTCGAGGAACGACTCGGCGTGCTGCCGCGGCCAGCCGCTCTCGGCCATGGCCTCGCGGAGCCGGGACGCCGAGTCGATCGGGCCGCGTGCGATAACCACGGGGCGGGCAAGCGTGAGGATGTCCTGCCAACGGTGCCAGCGGTGGAAGGCGAGGGCCTGGTCGGAGCCGATGATGAACCGGAGTTCGTCCCCTGATTTCGCCGCCTCCAGCGTGTCCACCCAGTACGAGGGCTCATCGGAGGTCGCCGCCCGCCGGAGCTCCTCGGTCCAGACCCACCAGCGGGACCGCCCGCGGCAGGCCAGGCGCAGCATCTCGACGCGATGGCGTCCGGGGGTGGGTCGCTCGGATTTGTGGGGCGAGATCGCGGCCGGGACGAAGACCAGCCACGCGCCGGGGCAGACCCGGTCCCGGGCCCAGAACCCCAGCTCGGTGTGGGCGCGGTGGACGGGGTCGAAGGTCCCCCCGAAGAGGAGGACCGGGGCGCCGTCGCCGGGGAGATGTGCGAAATCCTGCGTCGTCACGGCGCATGGTACGGGCGACCAATGGCGTGCGGGGAGGGGTTGCGGCGGCGTGAGAGTTGGCTAGAATCGCCCCCAGTCGGGCCCGAGCCCGACGAGACGGCCCCTTCGTCTAGTCTGGTCCAGGACACCAGGTTTTCATCCTGGTAACGCGGGTTCGAATCCCGCAGGGGTCATTTTCGGGCACCCTTCAGGGCGTGCCCGACACCCGCTCAACGAAGTCTGTGACAGACGCCCGGACCGCCTCGGCGTGTTCGTCCGGGGCGGAGTACCGCGCGGGGACCTCCCTCAGTTCTGAGTCGGGCAGTGCCGAGGCGATGGTGCGTGCGAGTTCCACCGGGTGCAGCGGGTCCCGCTCGCAGGCGAGCACCAGGGCGGGGCAGCGGACGGTCCGGAGCGACTCGAGCGACGGGAACGGGGCCTGGGCGACCATGTCCCGGAGGACCCGCCCGGATTGTGCGTCGCGGCAGCGGGCCAGGGCCGAGGTGATCGAGGCCGCGGCTCCGGGGATGGCCTCTCGCATGGCGCGGAAGGCCTCGTCCGAGTCCAGTCGTTCGCGCGCGTCCTCCGGCCCGTGCCGCACGATCCACTCGCCGAGGCGGGCGATGAGTTCGAGGTTGTCGGGGTGCGGGCGGTCGAGCCAGGCCGGGCGGACGAGCACGAGCCCGCGGACGCGCTCCGGGTGTCGCAGCGCGAGGCTGAGCGCAATGCCCGAGCCCATCGAGATCCCGCCGACGCAGGCTGCCTGAACACTCTCCCGGTCCATCATCGCGGCCACGACGTCCGCCATGGCGTCGAAGCCGTGCAATTCCGGCGCGTGCTCGCTGTCGGCGTGGCTGGGGGCGTCGGCGGCCAGGACCGAGCGTCCGGAGATTCCCTTGAAGAGCTCGAAGGCCTGGCTCCGGTCGGCCCCGAGCCCGTGCTGGAAGACGAGCGGCGTGCCCTCTCCGGCGCGTTCGTAGACGATTCTTCGGGAGTCGAATTCGAGTTCGGGCACGCGAGGCTCCTCCGGCGTACAGGCCTTGGGCGAGTGTACGGGGTGGGCCGCATGCAAAAACGGCCCCCGCCGTGTGTGGCGGGGGCCGCGTGCGGTTCGGACCTGCGAGGGGGATCAGACGCAGGCGAGGAACTGCGCGACGAAGGCGCCGATGTCGCCGTTGTCGAGGATGCCGTCGTTGTTGATGTCGGCGGAGAGGTCCCCGGCGAGGAAGGCGGCGACGAAGGCGCCGATATCGCCGTTGTCGAGGATGCCGTCGCCGGTGAAGTCGATGGCGATGCAGGGATCGAAGAAGGCGAGGTCGTCGGCGTCAACGTCGCCGTCGCAGTCGAGGTCGCCGTCGGAGTAGGAGGCGCCGGTGAGGCCCTGGTTGCCCGAGACGATGCCCTCGTCGGTGGCGTCCACGACGCCGTCGAGGTTGACGTCGCCGATGGCCGAGTCGAGGATGTTGACGACGATCTCCTCGACGTCGGCACCGTTGACGACGAGGTCGCCGTTCATGTCGCAGGACAGGTCCATGTTCACGGCCTGGTTGAGGTCGCACCAGTCGCCGAAGTTGGCGCAGACGTAGTCGATGTCGAAGGCGTCCACGGTGCCGTCGGCCCCCTGGGGGATGTAGCCCGGGGTGGCGCCGACCACGCCGGTGACGTTGCCGTTGGCGTCGGTCATGACCATGGTCGAGGGGCCGGCGACGTCGGCGCGGGAGTCGCCCGCGTCGTAGGTGCCGGTGGCCAGGGTGGTGCCGAAGGCGTTGCCGCCGGCGGCGTTGTCGAGGGCGGTGAAGCCCGCGGTGCGGTCGAGGGTGGCCTCGATCACGCCGTCGCCGACGGTGAACGTGTCGATGATGTTGTCGGCGTTGGTGTCCGAGCCCTGCACCGGCAGGCAGTCGATGCCGGCGGCGGTGGAGAGCACCAGGCCGTCGGCCCAGTAGCGGAGGTCGGCGAGGGTGAAGTTGCCGTCGCCGGTGCCGTCGCCGAGGATCTCGATCGAGGCCGAGCCGTCGCCGTCGGAGGGCACCCAGCTGGCGCCGCCCTGGCGGTCCTGGTAGGCGGCCCACATGTCGGCGGCGTCGGCGGTGGTGCGGGCGCCGTCGCCGTTGAAGTCGTAGGCGATCTTGTTCCGCATGTTCAGCGGGTCGCCGTAGTTGAGCACGCCGGCGGTCTGGGTGACGTAGTGCGAGCCGGCGTTGTTGTCGGTGTAGGTGGTGGACTCGGTGCGGAAGGGCACGCGACCGGCGGTCGTGGTGTCGAAGGTGGCGAAGACCGGGTCGCTGAGGGCGGCCGCGGGATCGGACAGCGCCTCGGCACGCACGGCGGCGTTCTGGGAGGCGTTGGACACGATCGCGATCGGCTGGTTGGCCTGCAGGCCGGGGTCACCCGGGACGTTGTCGGGGGCGGCGACCAGCAGGAACTGCTGGGCGAGCAGCTCGCCGGGCATGAACTCGGTCTCGGCACCGCCCGGGACGGCGACGAACGCCGCGATGGAGCGGGTGATGTTGTTGAGGTACTCCGACACGGCCGGGTTCGGCGGGGTCGGGTTGGGGGTGTTGGAGGCATCGACGTAGGGGGTCGGTCCGGTCTCGGAACCGAGCCAGCCCCAGCCGCCGTCGGCGGGGGCGGCGTTGCGGGGGTCGCCCACGTGCGACAGGGCCGCGGGGCCGACGATGTTGTAGCCGTTGGGGCCGCCGTCGATCACCGCCGCCTGGGTGGGACGCACGAACTGGGTGCCGCCCTTGAGGTCGGAGTTGATCGCGAGGACCTCCATGCGCTGGTTGGGGAGGTAGCCGTTGTTGACGCCGCGCTCGGCGCCGGAGTGCCCGATGGCGAGGCGGTGGTTGATCACGGTGTTGTCCACACGCGAGGAGCCGCCCTTCTGGGAGGGGATGAAGTTCGGGCCGAGGCGGTCGTTGAGGGAGGTGGTGGTGCGCGGGCCGGCGTTCTCGCCGCGTCCCCACGAGGGGTCGATGCCGACGCTATTCTGGAAGGCGTTGCGGGTGCCCGAGCCGGAGTCACGGACGACGGCCATCAGGTTCTCGCCGGACATCATGCGTCCGGTACCCTGCAGGTGGCGGATGTCGGACATGTAGGCCTCTTGGAGCCCGACGCCGAAGTTCACGAACGCGGCGACGGGGGTGATGGAGATCGCGGTGGAGTAGACCGTGCCGCTGTCGGGGCTGGCGGTGTTGGTGTTGAGGCGGTTGAGGTCGCGCAGCAGGTTGGTCTGGGTCTCGAGGGCGGAGCCGTCGAGGGCGGTGGTGACGCGGGGGTTGCCGCCGTAGCCCGGGGTGGAGGGGGCGAGGGTCGGGGCGTTCACGCCGGCCTGGATGGCGAACCAGGAGAGGGGGACGTCCGAGGAGTTGAAGTCGGCGTGGAAGCCGACGGTGTCGCCGTCGATCCAGCGTCCCGGGGCGTAGGTGCCCGAGACCGGGAGGAAGGGGGCGCCGGAGAGGTGGTCCACGTCGCCGATGGTGGTGAGGCCGAGGCCGTCCACGAGGTCGCGCCGGTTCCAGATGGCCAGGTCGGTGTAGATGACGTTGCCGGGGTCGTTGTTGTCGAGGGTGCCGTCGCCGCGGGTGTCCTGCCCGTCGGGGTTGGCGATATCGACGCCGGGAATGATCTGCGGGATGCCGAAGACGTTGCCGAAGTAGTCGAGCTCGCGGATGCCGTTGCCGGACCCGTTGATGCGGTAGTGCATCATCCAGACGAGGTCGGGGTTGGAGGGGCTGCCGATGAGGTCGCCGCCCTGGGGTGCGAGCTGGTCGGGGGCGAAGCTGCCGAGCGAGCCGGCGGTGCCGTCGGCGTCAACGTCGATGTAATCGTTGGTGGAGGCGGGGCTGCGGAAGAAGTTCTCCTGCAGGGTGGCGCCGGTGCCGGTGACGATGGACTGGGCGTTGGCGATGCCCGCGGCGCCGCCGCAGACAGCCACGAGGGCCGTGATCTTCATCTGTCGTGTCATGGTGGGTGCTCTCTCACTGTGTGCGCGGCGATGCTGGATCCCCATGCACGCGGGCCACGCGGCCGCGTGCGGGGTGCTGCACTCGGGTTCGATTCAGTTCGACTTGACGCGGGGAGCTCTCTCTCCCCGAAGACGAACGGGCCGGGCTCTCGCCCGACCCGCGTGTGGATCAGTCGTCTTTCCAGTAGTTGTTGTCGATGGCCTGCTCGGGCATGAGCACGTTGTTCTGGCCGGTGATCGACCAGAAGCGGTCGCCCCACTTGCCCTCGCGGATGGTGTCCTTGAGGTCCTCGAGCTCGACGTGCCCGTCCATGTAGCCGAAGTTCACCTTGCCGGCGTGGTGCCAGCCGACCGCGTTGATGGGCTGGTTGGTGACCGAGGTCGAGCCGTAGCCGGGGTCCTTGGGGTCGGTGATGTTGGAGGGCCAGACGTAGGTGAAGGAGGGGCGGGTAGAGGCGATCTTGACGCTGTAGATCTGGTTGTCGCTGATCGGCTCGCCCGAGGAACCGAAGTCTGTGAACGGGGTGATCGAGCGGTGGCTCTTGATCTTGAAGCGGGTGTCGCCGCCGCCCTCGTCGTCCCGGAGCCCGCGCCAGCCGTCGCGGTCGTCGTACTCGGTGAGCAGGATGGTCCGCGAGTCGCTGGCGACCTCGTAGGCCCGGACGAGCCGGTTCTGGCGGATGGTCGAGGAGTTGAACTTGTTGCGAGGGAAGAGGGCGGCGTTGCCGGCGAAGGCGATGCGGGACACCTGGCGGTCCTTCGGGAAGGTCGAGCCCGGGGCGTCCTCGCCGATGTCGTTGATCTGGCCGTCCACCCAGTCGAGCTCGTCGTCGCCCGGGTTGGTCCGGGGGGCCCCGCCGTCCTGCGTGGTGGGGCACTCGAAGGCATCCTCGGGGACCTCGCCATTGTCGAACAGGGCGTAGGACCAGTGGACGTAGCCGTTGGTCGGGTTGGGGTGGGAGAGGGTCTGCTCGTCCATCTTCCAGCGTCCGCTGGTCTGGTCGGCACCGTAGACATACGAGGGCGGGATGAACTCGTCGTTCCCGTTGAGGTAGATGAACACGCCCTGCACCACGTTGCGGGCGTTGGCCGCGGCGAGGATGGCCCGGGCGCTCTCGCGTGCCTTGCCCAGGGCCGGCAGGAGGATCCCGATCAGGAGGGCGATGATCGCGATGACCACCAGGAGTTCGATCAGGGTGAAGGCTCTGATTCCGCGTCGGACGGTCGTCATGGCTTGCTTCCTGCTTGACAGAGGGTGAGGCCCGAACGATGGAGCGGGTGAAGACTACACCCGGGACCCCATGAGCCGCGTTTCAACCGAATGAGGAATGCGCTCAGTTTGAGTGAACGGCACACCACACTCACAGCGAGCAAAGCGTACTCGGACCCGACCCGCGCACCCCCGCCCCACGGCGCTCAGGACGGAATCTGAGCGCAGTCTGAACCGGGCCTTGACGATCTCAGCGCTGTCTTGACGGCATCTGCATCGTTTCCTAACACGACAGGGGCCGCACATTCCGGCCTGCACCGCGCGACCCGCACGCACGCACGGATCGGACCGGACGCGACTCGCGCCGGCGCCAGAACGCCCCAGTTACCGACAATGCAACACGTCATGTTCAGATTAGATCAACGCGATGCGATCGCCGTGTATCACGCCCATCAGGGACGCACACCCGATCCGGGCACGGCATGGTCGCGTTCGATCCGAGTTGAAACTGAACGGCGCGAGCTGCACGCCCTCGATCGGACGGCACGTCCGACAGACCACTCGCAATGTGGCGCGGGAAGGAATGAGGGAGGGAGAAAGAGAAGGAGGGGCAGGAGAGGAAAAAAGGGGGGGAGGGGGGGGGGAATGGAGCGGAGGCGACTCGAACGCCCAACCTCCAGCTTGCAAAGCTGGCACTCTACCAATTGAGTTACCGCCCCGGCAGACGACTGTAGACCCGCTGTGCCGGCCCGTCAGCATCTGGGAGGCACGCCGTGCCGGGTGCCGCTGACCCTCCACGCGGCGGCCGAATCCGGCCCCTCGACCCCGGCAGGTGGCACGCTGGCGGGGTATCCTGCCCCCTCGCACCACGCCTCTCACGGGACCACACGGATGCACACACCCCCACCGCTGTTTCTGCTCTCCGCCGCCCTTCTGGGGGCCGTCGCCGGCTCGTCTGTCGCGCAGCCGGGCGACCCCGCCGAGGTGCCCGCGGAGGTCACGCGCCCCGCGCGCGAGCCGACCGCCTCGCTCAAGCTCCGCTACCGGCTGTACGACAACGAGGACCTGGGCGACGGGGGCGGGGTCTCCATCAACCGGGTCTCGGCCGACACCGAGATCGTGTTCCCGCTCGGGGACGCCTCCAGGTTCACGCTCGGGCTGGGCGTGGAGCACTCCGACTACGACATGGAGCTGACCACCATCGTGCCGGACACGGGCGACCCGGTGGACCGCGTGATCACGCTGAACGCCTCGGGCTCGCTGCTGACGCCCTTCGCCGACCGCCGCATGGCGTGGCTGGTGGGCGGCGGCGTGACCTCGGCCGCGGAGCTCCACGCCTCGTTCGAGGATTCCATCACGTGGCGGGCCCTGACCGGCATCATGTACAACCCGGACCCGCGCGTCTCCCTCGGCGCGGGCGTGATCGTCGCGACGCAGCTCGAGGACGACCCGCTCGTGGTGCCCTTCCCGATCATCCGCTACCGGATCGACGACCGGTGGACCCTCGCGACCGAGGGCCCCAAGCTCGAGCTCACCTACGACCACAACGAACAGCTCTCGTTCGGCGGCTACCTCGCGTGGGAGAACCGCTCCTACCGGCTCGAGAGCAACGCCGGCGTCTCGTCCGAGGGCGTCATCAACGAGAACCGCCTGCCGATCGGCATCTTCGGGGCCTACTCGCCCAACCCCGGCATCGACTTCCGCGTGGACCTGTTCAGCTCGCTGTACACCAAGTACGAGGCTCGGGCCGACGACGAGACCGAGCTGGGCGAGGACGAGGCCGACCCCGCCGTGGGCGTCGGGTTCTCCGTCATCTTCCGATTCTGACCCCCCCCACCCCAATCTCCTCCCATCGCCTCCCTACGCCCGGGCCAATCCGGGCGTTCATCGCCCGCCGGCACGCTCGATCCGGGGGTCACCCGCCGGCTGCGGCCAGCGATCCAGCGCCGGCGCGGGCACGCTGCGCGCGGCACGCAGCAGCACCGGCTCCAGCGGGCGGTCGTTTTCGTCCACCCCGACCGACGCGATCGCGTTGAGGGCCTCCTGGCCGGAGACCACTTCCCCGAAGGCCGCGTAGCGACCGTCGAGCCGGGCGGTGCCCGGGCGTCCGAGCGCGACGAAGACCTGCGAGCCGTTGGTGTCCGGGTCGCCGGCGCGGGCCATCGAGAGCACGCCGAAATCGTGCCCGAGCGTGCTCTGCTCGAGGTCGAAGTCGAAGCCGGGCCCGCCGTTGCCCGTCCCGGTCGGGTCCCCCACCTGCACCACGAACCGCTCGCCCGAATCGAGCCGGTCCACGATGCGATGGATCTCGATATCGCGGTAGAAGCCGCCCTCGACGAGGTGCAGGTGCCAGAAGGCGGTGTTGGGGGCCGCGTCCGGGCGGAGCCGGAACACCACCGTGCCCCGATCGGTGTCCCATTCCACGAATCTGGCCTGGTACACCCGCAGCCCCGCGAAGACCGGCTCGTCGGTGAACCCCTCGGGCACCGGCGCCCAGGCGTTCCCGGTCGTGGCCGCCTCCGCCGCGGCGGTGCCGCGCTCCGAATCGAAGACGACTCGCCCGCGGCGCGGGTCGTTGGTGGGACGCCCGGTCGCGGGGTCGGTCAGCCGACCACGGTCGGGGTTCCACATCGGGTCGAGCACCAGCGGCGAGCCCACGCCCTCGCCGTTCACCATCAACTGGGCGTACAGGACGCGCTCGGGCCCTTCCCACAGCATCGGGAACAGACCCGCCAGATCAGCCCGGCCCCGAACCACCGGTGAGCGTGCGACAGCCCGTCCGCCCGGTCGGTCGTGCAGCACGATCTCGACCGGTCCGCCCGGCTCGTCGGGCGCCTCGACCTCGATCACGAGCGTGCGTCCCACGCCGTTGTACAGACGCTCGGGCGTGAGCTGCGCCTGGGCCAGCGGGTTCAGCAGGAACGCGACCGCCACGATGAGGAGCTGGAGCTTCATCGCCCGATGCTACCGCGCGCGTCAGACCACGGCACGGCGCACCCGAGCGGACTCAAGCCGTGTATCGCTTGTGTGTGAGGGAGGGAAAGGGAGAATGAAGGGGGGAGGGGGGGGGGGGGGGGGGGGGGGGGTTA
>Ga0209273_10000854_pt1 | contig 33116 bp, 26 predicted proteins | sample tdAd471_FD_187126 | JGI IMG/M metagenome (GOLD analysis project Ga0209273, IMG submission 187126) | Marine sediment microbial communities from the Atlantic coast under amendment with organic carbon and nitrate - tdAd47.1 (SPAdes)... | ecosystem: Environmental > Aquatic > Marine > Coastal >...
ATTGGCCCGGCTTGGCGTGGAAACGAGGCCCTTGTTATAAGACAGATTGGTCTGTATATATTGAGAAAAAGGAGAACGCCCATGGCGGCCAACCGCCGCGACACCCTGATCGAGACCGCGTCGGAGCTGTTCAACCGGGATGGCTACCATGCGACCGGCATCGATCGCATCCTGGCCGAGGCCGGGGTCGCCAAGATGACCCTGTACAAGCACTTCAAATCGAAGGACGACCTGATCCTCGCGGCCCTGCGTCACCGCGACCGGGCGTTTCGCGACCGGCTCGCCCGCCAGGTCGAAACCCGGGCCGAGACCCCGGCGGCGCAATTGCTTGCCGTCTTCGATGTCCTCGACGAATGGTTCGGCGAACGGGGTTTTTTCGGCTGCATGTTCACCAACGCCGCCGCCGAATATGCCGCGCCCCAGGATCCGATCCACGTTGCCGCGGGCGAACACAAACATCTAATCTTGAAATATCTACGCGAGCTTGCCGCCCGCGCCGGCGCAACAAAGCCCCGGGAACTGGCTGCCGGGCTGATGCTGCTGGCGGAGGGGGCCATCGTCATGGCCCATGTCGCCGGCGAGCGCGGCGCGGCGAAACTGGCAAAACGCACCGCCAGGCAGCTTATGGAAAACGCCGGGCTTTAAAAAAGTGGTGGGCGGTACTGGGATCGAACCAGTGGCCTCTGCGATGTCAACGCAGCGCTCTCCCGCTGAGCTAACCGCCCTGCAAACGCCCTTTAAGCGCTTGAAGCGCGGCGATTATGCCGGAACGCAACCGCTTTGCAAGTCCCTCCCCGCCTTCAGGCGGCGAGAATGGTTTCAACCTGCTCAATGAGAGCGTTCAGGTGAAAGGGCTTCGACAGCACTTTCGTCCGGTTTCCGAACGCCTCTTTGGCACGCACGGCAACGGCCGCAAAGCCTGTGATCAGCATGATCTTCACCTTCGGGTATTCGCCGGAGACGCGCTGGGCAAGCTCGATCCCGTCGATTCCCGGCATCACGATGTCGGCCAGCAAGAGATCGAAATTCTGTTTGCCACGAATAAGGCCGAGGGCGTCGTTGCCATCGCCGACATCCTCGACAATATGGCCTGCACGCCGGAGGGAGCGGGCCAGAAATTCCCGCATCGAGCCATCGTCCTCGGCAAGCAGAATATAAGCCATCGTAAAAGGCGTCCCCCCTGAACCAACCGGTGTTTTCCCCGGCATCCAATTTAGATAAAGGATCGGCTCGAATTCGCAAACCACTCAATATGGTAAACGCGACAAATGACAGCGCCTCGCGAACGGGCGCGCTTTTCATGGATCGGCCGCCGAAAAAAAAGCAAAAAAAATGGGGCCGCATGACGCGGCCCCAAAGTCGTTAAGGGAGGATACACTTAAGATGAGGACGCGGTACCAAAGTTCTAGGGGGGAAGGTGGCACCGCCCGTCCTAATGCAGCGCAACATATCATTGGGCTTGGTGCATTGCAACAAGAAAGCTGGAAATTTAGGCGGAAAAACCCTAGAAAACTCTTACAAATGTAACGGTTATACCCGCCGCCCGCATGAGCCATTTTTCAAAATTGACGACCTATAATATTTTGCGATGCAAAATACGCGCTATTTTCGTTGCGCCGCAAAATCGACCTTCGACGCCGTCATGCCCGAAAGGGCGAAATTTCGCTACACTCCTCTTCCCCAAAGGCCAGAGCAACGCTGTGAACGAGCCCAAATCCCAGATCAAACCGGCAATTTCGACAAATTTAAAATTCGCCGCAAAACTGCTTCGCGAGGGCAGCCTCGTCGCCTTTCCGACGGAAACCGTGTACGGCCTTGGCGCGGACGCAACCAACGAACAAGCCATCGCACGGATCTATACCATCAAGTCCCGCCCTTCTTTCAATCCCTTGATCGTGCATGTGGCGGACCTTGCGGCGGCGGAAAAAGTGGCGGTGTTCGACGATCGGGCACGCCAGATTGCCAAACGCTTTTGGCCAGGCTCCCTGACCCTTGTTTTAAACCGCCGGGAGAATTCGAAAGTCTCTCCCGCCGCCAGCGCCGGCCTTCCCACCGTCGCGTTACGCGCACCTGCCAATGAAATTGCGCAAACGCTTCTGAAATTGGTGGCATGCCCGATTGCCGCCCCAAGCGCCAATCGCTCCGGCAGCGTCAGCCCGACGAAGGCCGCGCACGTTGCCGCCTCGCTTGGCACGGCGGTGGATCTCATTCTCGATGGCGGCGCCTGTGAAATCGGTATCGAGTCGACGGTGCTGGACCTCAGCAGCGACACGCCCTATTTGCTTCGGCCCGGCAGCGTCACCGAAGAAATGCTTGCCGCGGAGATCGGGCCTTTGCAACGCGCAAGCTTGGCGGATTCGAAAAAGCCACGCTCCCCCGGCATGGCCGACCGGCATTACGCGCCTTCGATCCCGGTGCGCTTGAACGCAACCGCCATCGAACCGGGAGAAGCGTTGCTTTCTTTCGGCCCCCATTCCCTCACCGGGTTTACAGCCGAGCGGAATTTAAGCCCCTCCGGTGAGTTGATCGAGGCGGCGGCAAATCTTTATGGGTTGCTGCGTGAACTGGATTGGCCGGGCTTTCGGGCAATTGCCATCATGCCGATCCCGGAAGAGGGCCTGGGCATCGCCATCAACGACCGCCTGCGCCGTGCCGCTGCGCCAAGTGCCAGCGTTGACGCCAAGCCCGCACAAGAACAAGGGAAAGACTAGCCATGGCAAACGCGCACATGGCGAAGGCCATCCCGGCACTGGCGGCGGCCCTGGGCCCCAAAGGCTGGTCCGAGGATGCGGCGGCCCTTGGCCCCCATCTGGTCGATGCCCGCGAACGCTATAAAGGCCAGGCCCTTGGCCTTGCCCGCCCAAAATCAACGGAAGAAGTGGCGTTCGTGGTTCGCATTTGCGCAGAACACGGCATTGGAATCGTTCCCCAGGGCGGCAATACCGGCCTCGTTGGCGGCGCCACGCCGCAAGGGCCGGGCAATGAAATTCTCATACAGCTTGGCCGGATGAACCGCATTCTGGCATTGGATGCCGACAACGACACGATGACGGTCGAGGCGGGGTGTGTCCTGGCCGATATCCAGGCCGCGGCCGAACGGGCCGAACGTCTCTTTCCTTTGCGTCTTGCTTCCGAAGGCAGCGCCCAAATCGGTGGCGTGCTCTCCACGAATGCCGGCGGCAATGCGGTGCTGCGCTATGGCAACGCGCGCGAGCTTGTGCTCGGGCTTGAAGTTGTGCTGGCGGATGGCAGCATCTGGAACGGTCTTCGGGGTTTGCGCAAGGACAACACCGGCTACGATTTGAAACAGCTTTTTATCGGCGCCGAAGGAACCCTTGGCATTGTTACGGCCGCCGTGCTGAAACTTTTTCCTGCGCCAAGGGACACCGCCACCGCCTTCGCAGCCATATCCGACCCCAAGGCGGCCATCGAATTGCTGCGGCTTGCCAAGGCAGAGGCTGGTGCACATCTCACCGCTTTTGAACTGTTGCCGCGGATCGGCCTCGATTTCGTGTTGGCGCACATTCCCGGAACCCGCGACCCGCTGGCGGCGCCGCACGATTGGTATGCGTTGCTGGAATGCACGTCCCCCAGTACGGCAAGCCCTTTGCAGCCGCTTCTCGTCGCGCTTTTGGAAAAGGCAAATGCGCTGGGCCTCCTTCAGGATGCCGCCATTGCCGAGACGCTCGAACAGAAAAACGCGTTCTGGCGCTTGCGTGATTCGCTGCCCGAGGCCCAAAAGCAGGAAGGCGGCAGTATCAAACACGACGTTTCGGTGCCGGTTTCAAAGCTCCCGGAATTTATGGACCGGGCGACGGCCTTGGTTGCCGAGAAGCTGCCGGGCGTTCGCGTCGTTGCCTTTGGCCATGCCGGCGATGGCAATCTGCATTTCAATTTGAGCCAGCCGGAAGGCGCGAACAAAGAAACCTTTCTCGCCAAATGGGAAAGCGTGAATAGGTGGGTCCATGATTTGGCGGTTGAAATGGGCGGGTCTTTTGCCGCCGAACACGGCGTCGGACAAATGAAGCGCGCGGCGCTGGCGCATTACAAATCCGAGACCGAGATCGCCTTGATGACGCGGCTGAAACGCGCCCTCGACCCAAATGCCTTGCTAAACCCGGGAAAAATTCTTCCCCCCCGCGACGATTAGATCACGATATCGTCCATCGCGAAGAACGCACCTCCGACCTCGACCCCGGAAAACGCGCCCGGATTGGCCCCATATCCATCCACGCGAAAAAGCGGCTGAAAGAGAACAAAGGGCGCCGCGGGATCATGGGAAAAGATGGTGAGATTACCGCCATCGAGGACGCCGATGGCCTGGGTCGTTGCCGAGAAGTCCAGCAAGCGGGCAAAATTTACGCCGAAGCCATCCTGAACGACGTCGAAGCCGGTTTCGTCTCCGTAGAAATGATAGACGTCGTCGCCGCCGCCGCCTTCGAGAAAGTCATCTCCCGACCCGCCTGCCAGCGTGTCGTTGCCATCCATCCCGGAAAGAAAGTCGTCGCCGGCCTCGCCCGATAGGACGTTTGCGCCCGCATTGCCGGTAAGCGTGTTCGCCTCCGCATTGCCAATCGCATTTGCAGGTGCGTCATCCAGCAAACGAAGCGCCTCGATGTCGTTGTTGATGAAGAAAAGATGTGCGCCATCGACCGCGACACGCCCATCGACCGGCCCCCCGGAAAAAAGAAAACTTGCCGGCGACGTGCCGCTGCCAATTGCCGAGATCAGCGGATTGCCTGCTTCAATGGTATCGAAGCCGCCGGTGAGGCCGCCCGCATCCTCGAAAACGACGTCCGCCGGATCGTCCAGACGATAAACATCGTCCCCAAAGCCCCCCTCCAAACGGTCCGCCCCAGCGCCGCCATCGAGCACATCGTTCCCGGAACCACCCTCGAGAAGATCCGCCCCGGCAAACCCTTCGAGAAAATCCGCGCCGCCGGCGCCATCCAGAAAATCGTTGCGGGGGGTCCCGGTCAAATGGTCGTCGCCCGCACCGCCGATCAAGGTTGCGCCCGGCGGTAGCGGAGGCGTTGCGCTGAAAAGTGGCGCGAAGGAATCGAAGAACGGCGCGGCGACGGCAAATACGCCCTCGCCGCGCAGCGCGCTCTCCGCAAAGAATTCGGCCTCCGCGGGCACCTGAAAGGTTGAGCCACGTTCCCCATCGCCCTCTTGCCCGAAACGGCCCGGCGCCTCTGCCGATGGCGCGTCCGAGACCTGGAAAAGGCGATCGAAATTGGCGCCGTCGCCCGCACCCAAATCCCCTGCCCCCGTTTCCAAGGCCGGCGCCAGCAGATCCACATCCCTGCCATGGCGTTCGCTTGGGTCTGGATCAAAAGCGTCCTGGCCGGCATTGGAGAACGGGTCTAAAAAATCCGCGCCTTCGAAGGGCGCGGCCGCCTCTGGAAGAAAGGCATCTCCCGCGCCATCCGGTGCCTCGAAGAGAGGCGCCAAGCCTGGTTTCGTGGGGCCTTCAATCGCCATCCACGATCTCCCCTGCGACCTAAAGAGGAGCGAACCCGAAGCCGTTTCTATTGAAAGTAGTTATATTATTATTTAAATAAACCTATAGTTGAATTTTATATTTATACTTTCAACTTCGGTTCTTTTCCTCAATTTTTCCCTGCGAATACTTTTCTGTGTAACTTCCTTTGCGTCAACTTCTTTCTCTTTTGCTTGCGGATTGCCGCCCCGAAGTATCGCGCCACGCCCGATTGCCGATCCCGCTTTGCCAGCGGCGTGCAGGCGCCAGGCGGCCGATTTTTGCGGACAAGAGCGGGCCGATTTTTGCCTTGCAATCCGTTCGGCGATAAGCGAAACAACGCGCCCAGATCTTGGTTCTATGTAAGGGCGCTTGCCGTGGCACAAAGAATATCCGTTGCGAACCGGGCGGTTCCACGCGAGCAGCCATTCCCCAAGCCCGCACCCCATTTAAAAACCGTGACGCCGTCACCGGACTATTTCATTGAGCGGGATGGCCAGGTTTTTGCGGGCATGCATCTGCTGCTCGATTTCTGGGGTTGCGACAACCTGGACCAGCTGGAAACGGTCGAGCAGGCGTTTCGCGACGCCACCCATGCAGCGGGCGCGACACTTCTCAATCTGCATTTGCACCGCTTCGAATCCAGCGGCGGGCTTTCGGGCGTCGCCATTTTGGCCGAATCCCATATCAGCATCCATACCTGGCCCGAACGCGGCTACGCCGCCCTTGATATCTTTATGTGCGGCGGATGCAACCCCCACAACGCGGTTGCCGTGCTGCGCGAAGCCCTGCGCCCCGAAACAGTTTGCTTGCATGAGCAGCGGCGGGGAGTCGCGACTTGACGAATTCGTGGTTTGAAGAAACGCTTTACGCGAATTTTCAACTCAGGCTGCGAATCAACAACGTCCTGCATCACCAGAAAACCGACTATCAGGACCTAATCGTCTTTGAGAACGATCCGTTCGGGCGCGTGCTCGCGCTGGATGGCGCCATTCAGACGACCGAAGCCGACGAATTCTTCTATCACGAAATGCTGACGCATCCCCCGATCTTTGCCCATGGCGACGTCAAACGCGTCTTGATTGTCGGCGGCGGCGATGGCGGGGCCCTGGAAGAGGTGCTGAAACATCCCGTCGAAAAAGCCGTGATGGTTGAAATCGATCCTACCGTGATCGAACTTTCAAAAAAATATTTGCCGGCAATTTCCGCGGGCGCCTTCGAGGATCCACGCACCGAAATCGTCATTCAGGACGGAACGAAATTCGTTTCCGATACGGAAGAACGTTTTGACGTTATCGTGATCGATTCGACCGACCCCATTGGCCCGGCCGCGGCCCTTTTTCAAAAAACCTTTTATGAAAATTGCAAACGCTGCCTTACGGAAAAGGGAATTCTTATCACCCAGAGCGGCGTCCCATTCCTGCAGGCCGAGGAGGCGCGGGACGTTCACCGCCACCTCCGCACCCTCTTTCCGGACCATGGCTTTTATACGGTCCCGGTGCCGACCTATAGCGGCGGCTTCATGGTGCTAGGCTGGGCAAGTCGCTCGGACCAAAATCGGGCCGTCTCGCGGGACAGGCTCGAACGGCGCTACACCGCTTCCGGAATTGCCACCCGCTATTACAATCCGGATATCCACCTTGCCGCCTTTGCCCTTCCCAATTACATCCGCGAGTTGATGGGGTAAGCTGCAAAACGTAAACGTTTCGCACAAAATCGATTTCCCTATGTCAGGAACATGACGGACCCCATGGCATCCCAGACCCCTCTTCCCGGCATCCGCGCCGTCATCGCCGTATCGTCCGCCAAGGGCGGTGTCGGCAAATCGACGACCGCGGTTAACCTTGCGGTCGCCATGGCGCGCCAGGGAAAGCGGGTCGCCATGCTGGACGCGGATGTGTTCGGGCCTTCGCTTCCCCGCTTGCTCGGCATTCGCGGGACGCCCCACACCCTTGACGACGAACGCCTGGAGCCGATGCAGGGGCACGGGGTGGGCTGCATGTCGATCGGCTTCCTCGTCGAGGAAGCGACCCCGATGATCTGGCGCGGCGCCATGGTGATGGGCGCGATCGAACAATTGATCCAGGACGTCGCCTGGGGCGATCTGGACGTGCTTGTTCTGGACCTGCCCCCAGGCACGGGCGACGCGCAACTCAGCATTACCCAGCGCATTCCGTTAACCGGCGCCGTCATCGTTTCGACGCCCCAGGACGTTGCCCTTCTCGATACGCGGAAGGGCATTGCCATGTTGCAAAAAGTGAACGTGCCGATCTTCGGCCTAATCGAGAACATGAGCTATTTTCATTGCCCAAGTTGCGACGGCCGATCGGACATTTTTGGCCATGGCGGCGCAAAGGCGGCGGCAAAGGATTTGGGCATCGATTTTTTGGGCGAGATCCCCCTGGACGTCGCGCTGCGCGAAACGGCGGATGCGGGCACGCCGATTGTCGTTGCCGCGCCGGAAAGCGCCATCGCCGCCACCTATTTCCAGATTGCCGAACGGCTTTTGGAAGCGATCGACACGAAAGCCGATGACCCATCGCGCAACGCGCCCAAAATCGTCGTGGAATAGACGGACGGGTTTTTTAAGGATCGCGGCGGAGGCCCGCTTCCTTTAAACGGTCGAGATAGGCCTGCCACAATTCTTCCTGGCGGCTTCCCAATTCGTAAAGGTAATCCCAAGAGAAAATGCCGGTGTCGTGTAGATCGTCGAAGGCGATCTGCACGGCGTAATTGCCCACCGGCGTTACGCTTAAAATTCCGACATGGCGCCGGCCACCGATCAATTTCTCCGGACCGGCGCCGTGACCGCGCATTTCCGCCGAAGGGCTTTTTGCGCGCAAAAATTCGGCCGGAAGCGCAAAGGTCTGGCCATCATCGAAATCGATTTCGAGAATTTTTTCTTTTGTTTTCAGCCGAATTGCGTCCGGCCAAGGCCTTGCCATGCTTGCCCTCTCAAGAGGTAATCCGTGCATTAGAAAATCTAGAAAGGAGGATTTGGCCACAGTTTACAAGGAAAGTTATGCAAAAAAGGCCATTTAGGCGAAATCAGGCCTTATCCCGTGCGCGGTTCACGTGCGTTTTTTTCATGCGCAGACGTTTCAGCAGGCTTCTCCGGGTCGCTCCAGCGCGCCAGGACCTGCAGCAACTTCGCTTCGTCGATAGGCTTCGAGACATAATCGTCCATCCCTGCGGCGAGATAGCTTTCGCGGTCCCCCTTCATGGCGTTCGCCGTAAGCGCGATGATGGGGATGCGAGCAACCCCGCCGGGAAGCGCGCGAATCCTTGCCGTTGCCTCCACCCCGCCCATCTCCGGCATTTGCACGTCCATAAGGATCAAATCATAAGGAATGGTCTGGACGGCCTTGACGGCCTCGATGCCGTTGCCTACCGCATCTACGCGGTGCCCTTTCTTTTGCAGCATCAGGCTTGCCAGCAATTGATTGACCTGGTTGTCCTCGGCCAAAAGGATGCGCAACTGTCGCAGGGGCTCGGCAACTTCCTTCTCACACGGGCTGGCTTGGGCCTCCCCCATACCGGCGCTTTCGCTTTCCACCGAGCTGCTGAACAAATTGGCAATCGCGTTGAACAGCACGGATTGGCGGACCGGTTTCGTAAGATAAGAGTCAAATCCGATGGCACGAAAGTGGGCAGCGTCCTCCTGCATCCCCATGGACGTGGCGAGAATTAGTTTTGTTCCGTTAAATGCCTGACACTTGCGAATGCGCTTGCCCAATTCTTCACCATCCACGTCCGGCATCATATGATCGAGAACGGCCAGGTCGAAGGGCGTCTTTTGCCGTTTGGCCTTCTCAAGCATTGCCAGGGCCGCCTCGGCATCCTCGGCGCAAATAACGGTCATGCCCCAGGATTCGAACTGCTTGCGGAAGATCCGCCGGTTGAGCTCGGAATCATCCACCACCAGCGTATGCAAATTCGAAAGTTCTTCCAGCGGCACAACTTCCTGTTTTTGCGAACGCGTTCCCTCTTTCATTCGCCGCCCAAGGGGAATTTCAAACCAAAAATTGCTGCCCGCTCCCGACGTGCTTTCAACATCGATCTCGCCTTCCATCAGGCCGATCAATTGCCGGCAGATGGCAAGGCCAAGCCCGGTGCCGCCATATCGGCGCGTGGTCGAGGAATCGGCCTGGGTAAATTTTTTAAACAGATGCCTTTGCGCTTCCTTCGAAATACCGATGCCGCTATCGAGCACCTCGAAACGCAGGCGAAAGGATAGCTTGGACTGCGCCACCACATTAACGCCGATGGCAACGGAACCCTTTTCCGTGAATTTGACCGCATTCCCGGCAAGGTTCATCAGAATTTGCCGCAGCCGGCTCGGGTCCCCGCGAACGAAGGCCGGCACATCCGGCGCAAAAAACGTCACAAAATCAATGCCCTTTCCCGTGGCCTGCGGGCCCAGCAATTCGGCAACGTTTTCAACGATCTCGACGAGATTAAAATCCACGAATTCCAGTTCAAGCTTGCCGGCCTCCAATTTCGAAAAGTCCAGGATGTCGTTGATAATCGTGAGCAGGCAATCTGCGGAGGAGCGAACGGTTTCCGCATATTTGCGCTGCTCGTCGTCCAATTGCGTCCCTAGCAATAAGCCCGCCATGCCGATCACGCCGTTCATGGGCGTGCGGATCTCGTGGCTCATCGTGGCAAGGAATTCCGACTTCGTACGGGTTGCGATTTCCGCAGCTTCCTTGGCAGCCTGCAACGCCTCTTCCGCCCGCTTGCGCTGGGTGATGTCGGTCACAATGCCGGTGAAAAGCCGTTTGTCGCCATCGTCCAAAACGGCCTCGCTGATAGCAAGATGCATCGGAAAGGTGGTGCCGTCTTTGCGGCGTCCTTCGACCTCGCGGCCATTGCCCATGATTTTCTTCTCCCCCGTCTCCAGATAATGCTTCAGATAGCCATTGTGCTGTTCTTGATCTGGCGGCGGCATCAGCGTGCGAACGTTTTTTCCAATAATTTTTTCCGCGGCATAACCGAAAATCTCCTCGGCCGAAGGGTTGAAGGTTTCGATCGTTCCTTTTTCATCGATGGTAATGATGCCGGTGGCGGCGGTATCCAGAACCACTTGCAGGCGCTGTTCACTGCGGCTCAATGCCTTTGTAATACGCTGCATTTCCTCGCCGTGAAGCGCCAACGCGCGCTCCATTTGTTTGCGTTCGGTGATTTCCGAGGCAATGCCGCAAAGCTCGGTCGGCCAGCCGGCCGTATCGCGGAGAATAAATTTTGTTTGCAAGACGGTCCGCTCTTTGCCGCCGAGTTTGATAACGACTTCGTCTCCTTCGATCGGCGCAAGGGCAGCCAGGGCGTTGCGGTCATTTTTATCGGCAACTTCCGCAAATTCCGGATATATTTCGCGTGCCGTCTTGCCGACGACGTCTTCCGGACGCACCCCGAAAATCTCCTCATAGCGCCGATTGACCCATTTGTAGCGGCCCTGAAGATCCTTTAGCGAAATGCAAAGCGGCGCGTAGTCGAGAATTCCCTGCAATTGCCGGTCGCTCTCGCGGAATTGTTCCTCCATCCGTTTGCGTTCCGTGATATCCCGGGCGATGCCAACGAACAAACTACTTCGATTGCTTCGCATTTCGTTGATGGTTAGACCGATCGGGAAGGTCGTTCCGTTTCGCCGCCTGCCTTTCACTTCGTGGGAAATACCCGTGTCCCGCGTGACATTTGTTCGCAGATAGCTACGAACGCTGTTCGCATCTTCTCCGGGGCAGAATTCCGGCATGAGCAATCGGATGTTCTGACCGACCACGCCATCCGCGGCATAGCCGAACATCTTTTCACCCGCGTGATTGAAGGAAAGAATGAGGCCGCTTGCATCGACGGTGAAAATGGTGTCCGACGCATTGGCGACGATGGCGTTTAAATTCGCCCGGCCCGCCGCTTCCACCCGGAAGACCGCGCGCATGCCGAAAGCGAGGCCGATCAGCACGAGGATGTGCCCCACTTCAAGCGCATCGTGGATGGGGGCCAGGCCATGCTGGAGATAATCCTGCAAGCCCAGGGCGGCAAGGCCCGAAACGATACCAAGCAAGGTGCCGGCAAAAAGCCCCGCGCGCAGTCTGCGCGCAAATTGTGCCGAACGCGTTCCCACCATGGCCATGCCGCCACCGAACCTAGATACATCCAATAAGAGTATTCCTAATAGTAAATACTCGTAAAAGATGTATTAAGCAGTGCCCATTGCCTGGCCGCGCCCGCGTTTGGCAGGGCAAAAAAGCTTAGACGGCCTCCTGGTCGGCCTCGCCCGTCCGGATCCGGCAGGCCTGGCCAACGTCGAGCACGAAAATTTTGCCGTCGCCGATCTGGCCGGTTTTCGCCGCTTCTTGGATCGCCTCGACGGCCCGCTCCGCGGCTTCGTCGTTTACGACAATCTCGATTTTGACCTTCGGAACGAAATTCACGGCATATTCCGCGCCGCGATAGATTTCCGTATGGCCCTTCTGCCGGCCATAGCCTTTGACTTCGCTAACGGTCATTCCTTCAACGCCGAGCGTGGTCAAGGCCTCGCGCACGTCGTCGAGCTTGAACGGCTTGATGATGGCAATCACGAGCTTCATGTGCGTTCTCCCTATTTAAATGCCATGCCCGTCAGAGCGTGTAGCCCCGCTCCCCATGGGTCGTGATATCGAGGCCTTCCGTTTCTTCCTGTTCCGAAACCCGAAGGCCAACCAGCCCCCGCACGAGGAAACCAAGAAGAACGCTTAACACCAGCGTCCAGCCGACCGTGGCGCCAACGCCAATCGCCTGAACCCAAAACTGATCCAGGATCGTTACCCCTTCGCCCAGGCCCCCGCCGCCGAATTTGGTGGAGGCAAAAACGGCTGTCAGCAGCACACCGAGAATGCCGCCGACGCCATGCACAGCGAACACGTCGAGCGAATCATCGATTTTGACGGCCTGCTTGATGAACGTGACCGCCCACGTGCAGACAAGCCCGGCCATCACCCCGATCGCCAGCGCGCCCACGGGGCCGACATAGCCGGAAGCCGGCGTGATCGTTGCAAGGCCGGCGACCATGCCGGTCACGATCCCCACCAGGCTCGGCCGGCCATATTTGATCCATTCCAGCGCCATCCATGTGAGCGACGCGGTGGCGGCGGAAATATGTGTAACCGTCATGGCCATCGCCGCGCTGCCGTCCGCCGCCAAGGCACTGCCGGCATTAAAGCCGAACCAGCCGACCCATAGCATGGCGGCACCGGCCATGGTAATGCCGGGATTGTGCGGCGGCTTCACCTCGCCTGGGAAACCTCTCCGGCTGCCCAGCATAACCGCCAGCACCAGCGCCGTGACACCCGCCGTCGCATGCACGACAAGCCCGCCTGCAAAATCCATGACGCCAAGCTCGGCAAGCCAGCCCCCGCCCCAGATCCAATGGGCAACCGGCGCATACACAACCAGCAACCAAATACCGCTAAAGAGAAAAACCGCTGAAAATTTAATCCGTTCCGGATAGGCACCGACGATCAGCGCCGGCGTAATAATCGCAAAGGTCATTTGGAACATGACGAAGAGGGACTCCGGAATATCGCCTGACATCGCCTCGACCCCGACGCCCGCAAGAAACGCCTTGTCAAAGCCGCCATACCACGCATTCGCCGCGCCCCCGTCCCCGAAAGCGATGCTGTAGGCGCAAACGACCCACAGAACCGACGCAAGGCATGCGATCGCAAAACAATGCATCAAGACGGAAAGGACGTTTTCCGCGCGCACCAGCCCGGCATAGAAAAGCGCCAGCCCCGGAAGCGTCATGAACAAGACGAGCGCAGTGGATGTAAGGATCCAGGCCGTGTTGCCGTCGCTCAAACCCGCTTCTTCCGCCAAGGCCGGCGAAGGCATCAGCGTGAACAGGCAGGCAATAAAAAGAAGATAAAGCGCGTGGATAGGCCTCAAGACCGGCATTGTGTTCCTCCCCCAGGATATTTTGTCCGGTGGGCGCCACCCTTAGGCTGCCCCCACCTTCCGCTGCGTCTAAAGCGCATTTCGCAAGAACCCTACACCAAAGGTGAAAGCCTCCGCAAAGCGCTGGGGTGAACCTAGCGCAACGCCGGGCATCGATCGCAATGGGCAGCCCTGCTTAATGAACTAATTGCGTGTTAACCGTGCCTATCGAAATATATAAATAAATTTAAAGAAAAAATGTATAAAATTCGTTTAATCCATGTATCGAATTCGAACTAATTATCAATTCAATGCATGGAGTTATTTCTCTTTTATTTATATGCTTGCATCCGTTCTACAGTTTTTCATGGGCAAAAAATGCAGAAAGATATGAGCAACATATTGATAGCGGACGACAATGCGGCGCTTGCCGCAACCTTGGCGGACTTCATTCGCGGCAGGGGGATGGGGTGCATCTGCGCAAGAACCGGGAAGCAGGCCTTGGCGCAGTTTAAATTGCACCGCCCGGTTTTGGTGCTCCTCGACATTAAAATGCCGTGCATAGATGGGGTGGAAGTGGCGCGCCAAATCCACGAGGAGGCTCCGGAAATCCCCATTGTCCTGATGTCCGGCTTCCCAATTGCCGTGGAAGAGGCAAACCAGGCCGATCTCGGGGTTGCCGCCGTCGTTGACAAACCAATCCCCCTCAAGGCGCTGGGCCGCATTATTGATGAATTGCGCGTCTACGACCCTCCTGTCATTCCCCGTCAAAATCATTAACGGGAAATTAGCTCTCTTCCGCTCAATCTGGCACCTTCGCAACTTGTAACGCTTGCGTGCGGTCCACACGCCCTCGGAGAGCCGGTCGGTGAAAATCAGCCCAAAGGACTCAGGCACGAACGAAACCCGTGAAGATCGGCAGCGGCGCGATGAAAGCGAACGACGCCTTCGGACCGTTGTCGATGCGACCCCCATCCCGCTTTTCCTCACCAGCGCCAAGGATGGGCGCGTTCTTTATGCGAATGCAAAATCCGAAACGCTAACCGGCCTGCCGCCGGCAGAGCTTATTGGCCGCAAGGCCAGAGAATTCTATGCAGACCCAACCACGCGGGACGAGCTTGTCGCGACCCTCGAAAAGGAAGGGTTGATCAGCGACCATCGGATTGAACTGCAGAAAATCAATGGCGAGCGGGTCACGGCCCTTCTTTCCATTCATCCGGTCATCTATGAAAACGACCTTGCCCTGCTTACCTCGGCTGTCGATGTCACCGAGCGCATACGCTCGGAAGAAGCGCTTCGCGAAAGCGAGGAGCGCTTCCGCAGCGCCTTCGAAGTGGCGCCTCATGGCATTGCCCTCGTCGCGCCTGACGGAAAGTGGCTAAAGGTCAACGACGCCGTCTCTAAAATCATCGGCTATGGCGAAGAGGAACTGCGGGGCCAAACCTTCGAGGACGCGCTTCACCCGGACGATCTGGAAAAATATTGCGCAGGCGTGCAGCGGATTGAGACCGGCGCCATCGCCACTTATCAGCAGGAAATACGCTTCCTGCACAAGAAAGGGCAAGCGGTTTGGGCGTTGCTGGCCGTTTCCATGGTGACGGATTCGAAAAACGCGGCGCTCTATTTTGTTGTCCAAATCTACGATCTCACGGAGCGTAAACAGACCGAAGAAGCCCTTTTGGAAAGCAACCGCCGCCTTCAGGGAATTTTTGACTACAGCCCCTTGCTGGTTACCATCAAGGACGTCGATGGCCGTTATAGGATTGTCAGCAAAAACTATGAACTGTGCCATGGAGTAAAAAACGAGGCCATCGTCGGCAAGACCACTGCCGACCGCTATGCCGAAAACCCGGAAGTTGCGCAGTTGACCGCAGAGGAAGACCGGATAGTGCTGGCAACCGGCGAGCCCCTGCAGGGACGCGTTATGACGCGCATCATGGGCGGCGAAAAACGGGACTTTCTGGTAACAAAATTCCTGCTTCGCGATGCGGATGGAGAGCCCAGCGAGCTCTGCGGTATCGGCATTGAAATCACCGAACGCCGGCGGGCCGAGGAAGCCCTTTTCGAAAGCAACCGCCGGTTGGAAGGGATTCTCAGCCATGCACCCTTTTGCGTTTCGCTCAAAGATCTGGAAGGCCGGTACAAATGGATCAATCGCCGCTATGAGGATTTGTTCGGTATCCACATTGAGGACATGACGGGAAAAACGGCGCTTGAAGTCTTTGGAAAGGACCCGACCCTTGCGTCACTGGCGCAACACACCTTTGATAAAGATCTAGAAGCAGTTGGCTTCGATGAGCCGATTTATGGGGAAAGCTTCAAGCAGTTGCTTCCGGACGGCAGACTGCGCGACATCCAAAGGACGAAATTCGTCCTGCGCGATGAGAACGGCCAACCGACCGAGATTTGCTCCATTTCCACAGACGTCACCGACCGCCAGGCAATGGAAGAAGCGCTTCGTGAAAGCGAAGCGCAACTTCGCGAAAGCGAAGAGCGCTTTCGCCACATCGCCGAACGGGCACCGGTGCCTATCTCCATCAACCGCATTTCCGACGGCATGTTCCTTTATGCAAACCCCCGCACCAATGCCTTCCATGGCTTCGACCCCGGCGAACTGACCGGAAAAAAGAGTGTGGATCTTTACGAGCACCCCGAAGACCGCGTGGAAATCATGAAGGAGCTCTTGCAAACGGGGCACATCCATGACCGCGAGGTGAAACTTCGAAATCCGGTGGATGGAACGTCGTTAACGGCCCTCATTTCTTATGCGCGCATTCCCTTCGATGGCGAAGACGCCGTCATGGCCGCCACCCATGACGTCTCCTATCTGAAACGAATCGAAACGGCTCTGCGCGAAAGCGAACATCGCTTCCGTGCCGTCGTTGAAGGGTCGCCGCTGCCGTTGATCATCGCACGCACTTCCGATGGAAAAATTATCTTCGCCAATTCGCATGTCGGTCCCGCTTTCGGCCTGCCCGTGGAAGACGTCATCGGCCGGTGCGCCCAGGATTTTTACCAAGACCCCAAAGAGCGGCTAGCCATCATGGAGCACATCCACAAGGAAGGGGACCTTCTGGGCCAAGAGCTGAAAATGAAAAAGGCGGACGGATCGCCGATGATCGTCCTGCTCTCCTGCCATCTCATAACCCTTCAAGGCGAAGAAACCGTGCTGACCGGCTTTCAGGACATCACCGCCTTCAAGGAAGCCGAGGAAACCTTCCGCCAGACCATGAAGATGGAGGCCGTCGGGCAACTCACCGGCGGCATCGCTCACGACTTCAACAACCTTCTCGGTGTGGTCATCGGCAATCTGGAATTGCTGGAAGAACGCATCGAGGAAGAGATGCCGTTAAACTTTGTCAAACGCGCGCTTGGCGCGGCGGACCGTGGGGCGGCTCTCACCCAGCGCCTTCTCGCTTTTTCGCGCAAGCAGGCGCTGGAGCCCAAGCCCACGGATCTGAACCGGCTGGTCTCGGGCATGACGGAATTGCTCGACCATAGTCTGGCCAAGACCATCGAGATCAAAACGGGTCTGGGCGACGATCTTTGGCCCATCATGATCGATCCGAACCAGCTGGAAAGTGTGATTCTAAACCTGTCGCTGAATGCCCAGGACGCAATGCCGGAAGGCGGGCAATTGAAAATCACCACCGAAAACATCGCCTTCCGCGACGCCAGCGCCAAGGAGATCGACCTTCCCCATGACCGCTACGTCCTGCTTACGGTAAAGGACAGCGGCACCGGCATCGCCAAGGAAAATCTGGACCGTGTCTTCGATCCTTTCTTTACGACGAAAGACGTCGGCAAAGGGAGCGGACTTGGTTTAAGCGTCGTTTATGGATTCATCCGGCAATCGGATGGCCGTATTCATATTGAAAGCGCGCCCGGTGAAGGAACCGCCATAAAAATCTATCTGCCGACAACGGACGAAGACGCCGAGACGGACGAAGACGCTTTGCCGATGATGCGGGGGCTTGAAGGAAAGGGCGAGACGATCCTTGTCGTTGAGGACGACGCGGAAATGCGCAGCGTGGCAAAACGCATGCTGACCGCCCTCAACTACCAGGTGCTTGAGGCGGAGGACGCGCCATCGGCTTTAAGCCTTTTGGAAAAATCCTCCGGGGTCGATCTTCTTTTTTCGGACGTCGTGCTGCCAAGCGGCATGAACGGCGTCGATCTTGTACGGAAAGCGCGCCAGCACCATGACGGCCTGAAGGCGCTGCTGACGTCGGGCTATTTGGCCGAATTCCCCGGCCGTGCCGATAGCAGCGATTTGGGCGCCGAATTGATCAAAAAGCCCTACCGCAAACGCGCCCTTGCCAAAAAAATCCGCGAGGTGCTGGCGGCGTCGCCAGAAGCCGCCTAACGCCTTGATCGCAGCCCACTGCCAATTCCTGCGCACGCCATTCCTAACTTCCTGAAATTTCGATCTTTTGCGAGGGCCCCCGTTTGCTTTCCGGCGAACGATATGGTTAGTTTTTGTTAACCTTTGATCTCCTCGGACTAAGGGGACACGCAATGAAGGCCTATGAGGAACTCGTTGGCGGGGAAGGAAGCCGGATCAACTACCGGGCAGACCGGTACAAGGTCCGAGATCTGTTTCGGTATGTCCTCCCCGACATCGAGATCGCCCACCGTTCGCATCGCCTGCACGATTTAAGCATGAGCGGCATCGCCGTCGTCGCGCGCGGCGAGGACGGCTGGTCGGGCGAGCCGGGCGAACAAGTGCCCATTCATCTCCGTCTTGGCGATACGATCCTGCACGAAGGGCACGGGCGGGTCTGCCGTGTTGAATCAACCCCCTTTGGCACGAAGGTCGCGCTGCAACTGACGAGCGGCCATCTCGACATTCCGCAACTGGTGGCTAGGCATAAGGAAGCCTGCCTGCGCCGCGAGCTTGAAGGCGGCCTCAATGCGGCATGCGAGCGCATCCAGCCGGAATACCGGCAATTTGCCGCCGATTTTGTTCATTTGTTGCGCCGCTATCGCTCGGCCCTCGAAAAATTTGACAGCGTGGCGCACACCCCGGAAGACGAATCCCGCCTCGCCGAGGTGCTCTCGATCTGCGAGGAGCGCATCCTGCCCGAATGCCGCACCCTCTGGTACCAGGGGAACGCGCTGGTGCAGCCCATCCTGGGCGACCCGGAGGCGCGCAAGGAAACCAAGCTATTCACGGAACTGGTCATTACGCCGGAATTCCTAGATGGCCCCATCTGGAAGCGAAGCTACGAAAAGCCGCTTGGCTATCCCGGCGATTTTGAGGTCATGAACTATGTCTATGCCTGGCGCCGGCAGGGGGCGACGCCTTATGCGAAACTGCTCCACCGCGTCGGCCTCGACGGCATGGAATGCATCGCCAACCGCATGGTGATGATGCAGCAGACAATCGCCAAGATCGTCGCCGACAAGCGAGGCCCCGTCCACATCACAAACCTTGCTTGCGGACCCGCGCAGGAAATCGTCAACTTCCTACGTCTTGGCGCCATTCCTCAAGCGGCCCACATCACGCTGATCGACCAGGACCATCAAGCCCTTGCCCAGGCCTATGAACGGACCTATCCGGAAACGCTTCGGCTTGCCGGACAGGCGACGGTGAACTGCCTGCACGCGTCCTTCGGACAATTGATAAGGGGGGGCAGGCTGCTGGAAAAAATCCCCTCGCAAGATCTGATTTACGCAGTGGGCCTGGTGGATTATCTCGGCCCGCGGCAGACGCGCGCCCTTATCAACGGGCTCTACCAGCAATTGGCGCCCGGGGGTTTGCTGGTGATTGGCAACGTCAAGGAAGGCCCCACCAGCCTGCTGTGGCCGGCCGAATTTTTAAGCGACTGGAGCCTCATTTATCGGACGGAAGCCGAAACCTACGATCTGGCGCGGGACCTGCCTACGGCTTCGGTAACGGTGAAGGCCGAAGCTTCGGATCGCGTCCAGTTGCTTTACATCCAAAAGCCCGACAATTGAATTGAGCGCTAGGCGGCGTCGCCGGCGTGGTGCGGCGACCCGGTTCTGTTCAGCACCCGCCTTGCCGGAAAGCGGGCGGTAATGGTCGTGCCGAGCCCGATTTCGCTTTCGATATCGAGCGCACCGTTGTGCAACTCCATGATTTTCTTCGCCAGCGGCAAGCCGAGGCCCGTGCCTTCGTAGCCACGCGAATAAGCGGCTTCCACCTGGACGAAAGGCTCGAAGATCTTGCCAATATCCTTTTCGGCAATGCCGATGCCCGTATCCTCGATACGGACGCTAATGCCGCCATCCACGCTGTGGGCAATGGAAAGAATGACGGCGCCGCCCTTCTGGGTAAATTTTACGGCGTTTGAAATCAGATTGATGAAGCTTTGCCGCAACAGGCGTGGGTCCGCCTGCAATCGCACAGGCGTTTCCGGCATATCAAAACGAAGCCGGACGCCGCCCTCTGCTGCGCGTCCGCGGAACATGCGCATACATCCATCCAGCACCTCCGTCAGATTGACCACTTCCTCGCGAAGGGAAAGCCGCCCGGTCTCCGCCTTCGAAAGGTCCAGGATGTCCGTAATCAGGCTAAGCAAATGGCTGCCGCTGTTATATATATCCTCGATATAGCCCTTGTATTTTTCCGAACCGACCGGACCAAACATCTGCTGCTTGAGAATCTCGGAGAAGCCGAGAATCGCGTTTAAAGGCGTGCGCAATTCGTGGCTCATAATGGCGAGAAATTCCGTTTTCGCCTGGCTGCTTGCCCGCGCTTCATCCAGAAGCTGATCGGAACGCCCCTTTTCTTTCAAAAGAAGCTGCGTATTGACAAAATTCTGACGAATGTAGAGTTCCTGCGTATAGCTGGTGAAAATGCCGACCATTAGGGCAACGACCAGAAAGAAATTGTTGTTGAGAAACGTTTCGTGGGGAATCGGATTTATGACCAATGCCACGACCTGGTAAAGCGCCAGTAGAAAAATTGAAACGGCAGCCGCGTATACGTAGCGGATAATGCTTAAGCTTGAACAATAGATGATGACGAGAGTCAAACCGGCGTAATAGAGATGACTGCCGGGTGCATTTGCGACGGATAGCATGCCGAGAATGCCCAGCCCGGAAACAAGCATTGCGAGCCCCAGGACGAGCTGCGAGATGTATAAAAAATATTTTGTCAGTGTTGCGAGAAAGAGGCCGAACAAAATCGGACAGACGATCCCATAACGGATGATCCAGATTTCCTTAAGCTGCTCTGGAACGATGTAGAGATCGAGAGCGCCGAAGAGCGCATAGAGAAGCAGGCCTGCAAGGACGGAAAGTCTGACGATGGGAAGCGACTGCCGGATGTGCATGATCCGGTAGCGCTGCTCGGTCTCGTCGTTGGCAAAGCGGAGCCTGAACTTGCCTAGCCGGAGGGCGTGGGCATCCCAGGCTCCCTCCAGGTCGTTTTTCGCCATTTCTAGCCTTTGTCTGGACGCAGGCACCCCCCCCGGGCGCGCTTCTTCAGGCCGTTAACACTCTCTTAAAGGATTAAGCGAAAAGTTTAAAAATTCCTTAAATTCGGCGGAAGACTGCCGAATTTTCGCGGAATTCTGCGCTTTTAAAAAAAGCGGCTAAGACGGAAGGTGAAAAAATCGTCGTCCCGGACGCCGGCAAGCAGGACGTCGTTTTTCGCGTTGAAAGAAAGACGTCCCTCAAGCTCGGCCTTCCAATTGGCACCGACCCGTCGCTCCACCTCGATGAAAAAAAGCGTCGCCTGGGACGACCGATCGACGATCATGCCGACCAGCCCTTCCGTGCTTTGAATGTCGTTCAGCGCCAGACGGGTGCCGAGAAAAAGATCGCCATCCCCGGATGTGAGCGGCGCCCCCACCTTGTCGCGCCCGTCATATTGATATTCGGCAAGAAGCCCCAGATCGTAAACCGTTTCGAAAATCTGATAGAGCGTGTATTCGAAGCCGGCAACGGACGCAAAAAAGCGATCGCCATGGCCGCTCCGGCTCATCGCCTCCAGCTTCCAAAGCCACGCTTCCATCGTCCATTGCACGTCAAGCCCGGTCTGATCAATGGCGTCGTAATGGGGCACCAAGACGAGCTGCCCGCCAGGCCGGGGGGTAAGGTTCAGCCGCGGCTCGCGGCTGGTCCCGTGAAAATGCGAAACGCCGATATCCCAATCCCCGACCGTATGCGACCAGCGCAAGGCAAAATCGACATGGGCTTCCTTGGCGCCTGAGTCATAGGTGGCGTTGTCGTGGTCAATGGCAAGGGGGCCCCGCAACCTGGCATCCGCATCGAGAAAACTGCGCTCACGAAAGCCGGGAAGCACGAAGGCGCTTAACGTCCCCCAATCCGCCTGCCAGCGGAAATTCACCATCGGCTGGCCGAGCTTGTCCTCGTCGTCGATGTCCTCGACCCCATCGAATTGATTGATAATGTCGACAAGATGCCGCGATTCGGTGACGCCCCAAAAAACGCGATCGAAGCCGACAACGAGGTCCCAGCCTTTGCCCTCATGCAGCCAATTCGCCTCACGAATGTCGACATGGGTGCGCCGATCGCTGTCGGGTGCCCACCGCACGAAAGGAATGAAGGTCAAACGGTCCGTGCGCCGCCCCCATTCGTACACGACCTCCGGTTCCGCCACCAAAGATGGCGAAATTTGGTTGTCTTGCTGATCGGGAAAGAAGGCCGCATTGGGGAAGTAGCGCGCTTCGAACGCCACATAGCCGGAGAGGTCCCATTCGCCAGCCTTGGCGCTGGACGCAGGAATGCCTAGCTGCGCCAGCGCAAAAAAGCCGAAAAAGAGTAGCGCTTGCTGCTTCAACGGGCCCGCTTCAAACGGCTGGGCGTGAAAAGGTCCTTATCTAGGCCGGTACGGAAATTGTACTCCTGGAAGAGCAGGGTCGTCGCCTTCCCCGTCTGCACATTGTCCATCTGCATGCGAAGCGGACGCCAATATTTTTCCAGATAACGCTTGTAATCGGATTGGACGAGCACCTTTAAAAGCTCATCCTTACGGTCATAGAATTCCACCTTCATGACACGGTATTCGCCCTGATCGACCCAGGCCAGTTGCTTCGTATAGCCGGAATGTTCGTAAACGGGGTAGCGCTCTATGACGAAGCATTTCAACTCGCCGCAATCTTCATCCCGCACCCATTTGTATTTATATTTTTCGACCTCCTGGCTCGCCAGGTCTTCATACGCGAATTCGCTGCCAACAAACGGCCCCGACTTGTTCACGGATGAAATCCGCTTCACGCGCTTGATCGCGGGCAGGTAAAGCCACTGGTCGTCCGGTTCGGTAATCTTCGTATAGGAAAGAAAGGCCGTACCCTCGATATCCCGGGGTTCGTCGAAAACCGTCAAACTCCTGTCGCCAAGGCCGGCCTCCATAACTTCAAGTGCCTGAATGCGCAATTTCCGGGCACTGGATTCGCCGTTGCGGTTCGTCAGGGTCATGCCCAGCTCCACTTCGCTATCGACCCAGCCAAGATCGCGGCGGTCGATCTCCTTCGCGATGGCAAGCCCCTTCTCTTCCGGCGTCTCCGCCAAAGCTGCGCCCATCCAAAGAACAAGCCCGACGGCAAAACCGACAGCGGCGATCCCTCGCCCGGCCGCGCTTCTAATTCGTGGGCTTTGTGGCAACGTCTGCAACATGGTCCGTCTCCTTGGATGATTTTTTACCGCGCGAGAAAATAATCAGCAGCGCGGGCAGCAAGGTGAAATCTGCGAACAGCGCCGCAGCAATCGACATGGCCGTCAACAAGCCAAGGCTTTGGTTTAGCTCAAAGGCGGAAATTGCCAGCACACCAAACCCGGCAACAAGAATGACCGAAGTGACGACAAGCGCCGTTCCAACCGTCGAAAAAGCATAACGGACGGCATCGGCCGAATCGAGCCCCTGCTCGCGGCGCGCACGGAGGTATTTCGAGAGGAAATGCACGGTGTCATCGACAATGATGCCAAGGCTTGTCGCCGTCACGACGGAGGCCGCCAGGCCAAGCTCCCCCACCACCAGCGCCCAGATCCCAAAGGTGATGACTGCCGGGATTAAATTTGGAATCAGGCTTAGCAAGCCAAGCCGAATGTGACGGAGCGCGACAATCAGCGACAGCGAAATCAGCACGAAGGCGAGCGCCGTTCCCGCCAGCATGCTTTTGATGTTGCGTTCGGAGATATAGGCGAACATGACAAACGGGCCCGACCCTTCGATCTCGGCCGCCGACGTCATGTTTTCCTGAAGCCAGTCTTCCGAATCGGCCTTCAGGATTCGCGATTCCCGCGTTGTGATGTTTTTCAGCGTCGCAATCACGCGCACCGAAGACTTATCGACGTTGATCTGATTGTTAAGGTCCAGCCCGTAAGGCAGCGACATTTCAAAGAGCAGTAAATATTGCGCTGCAAGCTCGCGAATATCTGGCAACAGGTACCAGGCAGGGTCGTCGCCGTGCATGTTCTTGTTCAACCGGCGCACGATGTCGGTATAGGTCTGCACATGCACAACTTCGGGCCGCGCTCTCAGCCAATTGGCGAAGCTGTCCATCTCCTGAAGATAAACCGGCTCGCTGATGCCGCCGCTTTCCCCGGCTGGAAGCGAATATTGAACCTGATAAATGCCGGAAAGATTTTCCATCGCAAAATCGGTGTCGGCGCGAAACTGGATAACCGGATCGAAATAATTGACGAACTGATCGTTCAGCTCGATGCGCGGGATCATCAGGCCGAGCAGGATAACCGCAGCGCTGACCCCCCACATAAACGCATAGCGCCTGCGGATAACGAAATTCGCCAGCCGGTCCATATAGGTTACCGTCGACAATTCGCGCGGCTTCACACGCATCGGTAAAATGGACATCAACGCCGGCAGAAACAGCACGGAATAGGCCCAGGCCGCGATCACCCCAATGGCCGTAATGTTGCCAAGGTCGCCGAAGGGCGGCGCGTCGCTGAAATTCAGGCTTAGAAAGCCGATCGCCGTCGTCAGGCTGGTTAGGAAAACGGGATGGAAATTGATCCGCATGCTTTCCAGGATGGCCTCCTCTTTCGAAGCGCCCCGGGCCATGCACTGTCCCATGGTGATGAGAATATGAATGCTGTCGGCGATCGCCAACGTCAAAATGATGGTCGGCGCCGAAACGGAAGGCGGGGTCAATTGAACCCCCATCCACCCGGCGATACCCATCGCCGTCGACGCGGAAAGGCCGATCACGAGGAGCGTGGCGATGGTGCCGCTTATGGAACGCAGCAAGACGAACATGACCAGAAGCAGCACGCCATACATCAGCGGCACCAGCTTGGTCAGATCGCTCTGGCTGGCTTCGGTGAAAGCATTGTTGAGCGCCGAGAGTCCCGTAATCGCGATTTTGATATCGGGATGTTCGGCGCGCACACGATCGGCAAGCGCATGGGCCGCCGCCATCGCCTTCGGCACTTCCTCGGCGTTTTTTTGCGGCAGGGTCAGGTTGACGTTCACAGCCGTCGTCTCGCCGCTTGGGGAAATCAACCGGTTGAGAAGCAAAGGCTCGTCGAACGTAACGTCGCGGATGCGCGCCAAATCAGGGGGCGTTAGAGAAGACGGGTCGCGGACAAGGTCTTCGACCGTGAGATCATCGCCATCGGCATAGCTATGCTGAAAATTTGTCAGCGAATCGACGCGGGTCGCATAGGGGATTTTCCACCCCTCGTCGGTAAAGGTTTTGACGGCCGTCAGCGCCTCTTTCGTAAAGACGTCCCCCTTGGCCGGCTTCAACACGAAGAGAATGTTGTCGTCTTTTGTATAGACGTTCTGGAGATCTTCGAAAGCGACGAGCTGGGGATTTTCTTTGCTGAAAAAGACGCGGTAGTCGGTCGAAAAGCCAAGATGCTGCGCGCCGCTGGCAAGGGCCACCGCCACCACCAGGGTCAGCGCCAAGATGACGAACCGCCAACGCAGAACCCAACGGGTATAGCCCGTAACCGTGATGCCAAGTTTCGCGAACATGCCTTCCCCCTTTTGTGCCAGTTTTTTCTCATATGTCCGCCGCTTTGGCAAAGCTGGACAAGAACGGCATTTTTGGTGTAAACTACACGGTGTAGTGTATTGTAGTGATCCGCCCTGTCAAGAGTAGACTACACGGTGTAGTTTTTGAGATCCGGGGCCCCAAGGGCAAATGAAATGATGCAAGCTGCCCAATCCCAGGAAACGGCCCCGGCGCCAAGCCCAAAGCGCGAGGCGATTTTGGCCGCCGGGCAAAGCCTGTTTCTCCAGTTCGGCTATGGAGCGGTGACGATGGACGCCATCGCAGAAACGGCAAACGTCTCGAAACGCACCGTCTATAGCCATTTTGCGAACAAGGAAGCGCTCTTTGCCGGGGTGATGACGGCCATGTGCGACCTTCTTGGCGGCAGCGCCCTGCCCACAGAAATCCCGGAGGCGCCCCCGGAAGAGGTACTGGCGCTGTTTGGCCACAAATTCGTAAATTTGGTGACGTCGCCAAACGGCGTGGCGCTTTTTCGAATTGTCGTCGGCGAAAGCGCCCGTTTTCCCGAGCTTGGCGCCGCCTTCTTCGAGACAGGGCCAAAGCGCCTTGTCGCCTTCATCGCCACCTATCTTCACGAGCAGAACCGCAACGGCACTCTTCGCGTGCCTGAACCGGAAAACGCGGCCATGCAATTCCTCGATCTCGCAAAATCGGGCGTGCACCTTCGGCTCATTCTCGGCATCGGCAGCAAGCCGACGGAGGCGGAAAAGGAACAGGCCGTCGCCAAGGCCGTCGCGCTTTTTCTAAGCGCACACGCGGCCCGGTAGGGCCGCCCCCCGCCCAAGGCCGCCCAACCGGCAAAACATCGTTTGCATCCCTGCCGGGCCGGGCTTCATAATTCCGCAACCCAGCTTCCCAACGCGAACAAAGTGTCCGAATGGCCGACGACGCCCCTTCCCACGCCACTCTCGCCGTTGTCATCCCCTGTTTTCGGGAGCGCGCTCATATCGGCAAGGTCCTGGCCGCCATCCCTGCGACGGTCGCCTTCATCTATTGCGTGGACGACGCCTGCCCGGACGGAACCGGCGCCTATATCAAGGAAAATTTTTCCGACCCGCGTATCCGAGTTCTCTTTCACAAGAAAAATCTGGGCGTCGGGGGGGCGACGGTAACCGGCTATCGCGCGGCGTTGGAAGATTGCGCCGACGTCGTGGTCAAACTCGATGGCGACGGGCAAATGAACCCCGACCTGATTCCGCAATTCGTCGAACCCATTCTTGAAGGGAAAGCCGACTACACAAAAGGCAATCGCTTCTACAGTCTTGAATTCGCCAGAAGCATGCCGCTGGTGCGCCAGCTTGGCAACGCGGCACTTTCTTTTTTAAGCAAATTTTCAACGGGCTATTGGCGCCTCTTCGATCCCAACAACGGCTATACCGCTATCCATTCAAAGGTACTGCGGCTGGTGCCCCTGGAAAAGCTGAGCCGCGGCTTCTTCTTTGAACCGGACCTTCTTTTTCGGCTGAACACCCTTCGCGCCGCCGTCATGGACATTCCCCTTGTCGCGACCTATGGATCCGAGAAAAGCAGCCTAAACGTGTCGCACATCGTGCCGATCTTTCTGGTGCGCCACAGCGTGAATTTCTTAAAAAGAATTCTCTACAATTACTTCCTGCGCGATTTCTCGGTGGCGTCGATCGAGTGGGTGTTGGGCCCTTCGCTTTTGGCTTTCGGCCTGATCTTTGGTCTTTTCAAATGGCACCAAAGCGCCGAACTCGGCGTTTCGGCCACGGCTGGAACCGTTATGCTGGCGGCCCTTTCGGTCATCGCCGGTTTGCAATTGACGCTTTCCGCCCTGAGCTTCGACGTTGACCGGCAGCCCTCGCGGCCGGTGCATCCTCTGCTTCGCGGCGACGAGCCTAGAATAACGAAACCGGACGCCGCCGATTGACAGACGCCCCAAGCAAAAGCGGAGACCCAGGGACCCGCCGGGCCGGGTTCCGGCAAACCCTTGTCTTTGCGATCGTTGCCGGCCTCTTTGTGGCGACGGCGCAATTTGCGTTCTTCTCCGAGGTAAAACGGCCAGAGGCGGACGCGCTTCGCTACATCGATTACGCCCTGAACCTCTATCACCACGGCGTCTTCGGGCTTTCGGATGGCGCGCTCAGCGAAGCGCCATCGCCGGGCAACGCAAATTCGCCCCTTTATCCGGCCTGGCTCGCCCTATGGATGACCCTCGACCCCGGTCTAAGCGAAAGCCTAAGCTGCGTACGCTTTCAACCGCCGGGAACGCCTTGCCCGCTTGATCTGGACCGCCTTCTCGCCGCCCAAAGCGGGCTCGCTGTCCTTGCCTTCACCTTCCTATGGCTGACCGCGCGCCGCCTGCATGGGCGGGCGGGCGTTGCCTGGCTGGCGGGCCTTGCCGCCTTTCTTTCCTTCGAGCTGCTGAAATTTGCGAATTTGGTGCTCACCGAAATTCTGGTTCTGCCGCTTTTCTTTGCTTTCGTCTGGTGCCTTGTCGTCGCCTATCAGACGGGCAAGTTGCGCTGGTGGCTCGCAGCGGGGCTTGCCATCGGCCTGACGGCGCTGACCCGGCCGGAATACGCCTATCTTTTTTACGGCCTGGCACTGGCCCTTGGCGCGGCCACCCTTTGGCGGCGACAGAAGCTTCTCCTTTTCAAGGGGGCCATGCTCGTCCTTGGTTTTGGCCTTGTGGCCGCCCCCTGGCTTGGCCGCAATTACGTCCAGTTCGGGCAAGCGAGCCTGACCGGTGGCTATGCCGATGCCATTTTTGCCCAGCGCGCCGCCTATAACCGTATGTCCTGGCCCGAAATCGGCGTCGCCTTTGTTTATTGGCTGCCCGATTTCGGCGATAGCCTAGCCGGAAAACTTTTTCCAAAGCCGCTTCACGCAAAACTCGGCTGGCAGGAAGGCTCCTATTACCTCAGCGAATCCCCGAAGGTTTTTCTTGAAAGCCGCAACCGGGTGGAAAACCGTGAAGACGTGCTTGCGGATTTGATGCACGAGCATGTTCAAAAAGATCCCGCCAAGCATTTCTTCGTAACGCTGGCGCTTCTCGCGCGCGGGATGTTTGTTGCGAAATATTGGGGAATCCTGGGCCTGATCGGGTTTCTTTTGACGCTTTGCTGGTCCTTGAAAAAACGCGACCAAGATTTTCTCATTGCCAGCCTGCCGGCGTGGTTCATGGCGGTCTTTTACGCCGCCGTCTCGGTGAGCGTCGCGCGCTACAATCTCGGCCTTCTGCAAATCTATGCGATCGGCATCGCCTGGACCGCCTATGAGGCGGGCAGCCGCCTCCGATGGCTCCGGCGCGGCCCGCCGGGGAAAGCTGACGAAACGCGATGAGCCTTTTTCTTGAAATCGCGCGCCGCGGCAGCCTCCTTCTCTGGGGACTGGCCATCGGCGGAAGCCTGGCGCTTTTGCTTGGCGTTCTGCTGCAGGTGGATTGGCACGGGGCAGCCAGCATGCTCCGCCTGGCCGCCTGGCCTTTTGTGCTTGGCGCCCTCGCGCTGCTTATGGTGGAGGGCATCGTCACGGCCTTGCGCATCGGTGTCTTCACCCCAAGCCGCCCCGGCTTTGCCACCTGCCTCAAGGTGAACGCCCATTACGTTTTGCTGTTGATGTTGCTGCCGGCGCGTCTTGGCGAGATGGGCGCCGTGCTGCTGTTTCGCCGCTATTTCCGGCAAGGGGCCGGCGCCGCGCTGATGAGCGTGCTTTCGCAGCGCCTGTTCGACCTTGCCATTCTGGGCAGTCTTTTCATGCTGCTGGGTCTCTCTCTTGCAAGCCTGCTGACCTTCTTTCAGACCGCCTTCCTGGCGGCGGGCCTGCTGGTTTGCCTGCCGCTTGGCTTGTTCTATCTGGACCGGCCCCTGGCCGCGGCGGCCATTGCCTTAAGGCGGAAGCACGGCCCCCGCCCGTCCGGTTTTCGCCATCACGTGCTGCGGCTGCTTTTGCAGGCGCGGATATGGCACCGCCATGGCCTCAACCGGCGAACCCTTCTTTACGGCATTGCCCTCACGGCCGCCAAATGGGCCTGCAATTTGAGCAGCCTTGCGTTACTTTTCTTCGCCATTCACCTTGCACTGACGCCGTTGGAAAGCGCGTGGGTGGCGAGCGCCTATAATTTGCTGGCCGTGCTGCCGATCCAAACCGTTGGCGGCATCGGGCTCGGCGAGGCGGGTCTGGCAGGCTTGCTTGCCATCAACGGCTTGCCCCTTGGCCTGGCCGTGGGAGCGAGCCTTTTGGTCCGGCTGGTGTTGATCGCGGCGCCGTTCCTTTTTTGGGCGCTCGCAATGGGCGCCCTTCGAATAACGGCCGGCAGCGGCCAGCAGAAACAGGAAAGAGCCATTTGATCTCGGCGGACAAGCAAACGGACAGCCTCTACCATTCCATGCGCGCGAAATATGGGAAAGGCAACGCACGTACGAACGGGTACCGCTTGCGCGGCTATTTTCTTTGGGAACAACGCCTCCTCTTTATGGCCCTTGGCGATAAAGAAAGGCTTGGCACGCTTTTGGATATCGGATGCGGGTCCGGACTGATGGTGCGCCCCCTGGCCGAACGCGGGCATCGCGTCATCGGCCTCGATTTCAACGCCGAAGCCTGCGACTTTGCGAACGCAAACGGCGTGCCGGTCCTGCGCGGCGACGCCTATGCCCTGCCCCTTCAAAGCGGCAGCATCGATCACGCCATTTGCTGCCAGTTCCTGAACCAACAGCCCCACGCCCAGGCCCCGCAATTGATAAAGGAGGGGGGACGCGTGCTCGCGCCCGGTGGGCGCTTGATCTTGGTGTGGCGAAACGGGCGCTCGCTTCTGCATCGCCTTGCCCATGGCATCGGGCGCCTTGCGGACCGGCTGAGCGGCGCGCCCGATTTTCCGCAAGTTTTTCATAAGCCGGAAACGCTGCGCCGCCACGCCGAAGAAGAAGGCCTTTCGGTCGATTTTATCGGCGTTTCCTGCCCCCTTTCGCGCCATGGCTGGGTCGGCGAAAAAAGCCTTCTGGCCGGTGTGGCGGGCGCATCCTTCTTTATGGTGCTGCGCCGGCCCAAAAGCGACGCGGGAAAACCCGGCCCATGACGGCCCATGGTAGTACGGCCCACAGCATCGATCTTTTCGAGGCAGCGGATTTTTCCCAATGGAACGCCTTTGTCGAGGCAACGCCCGAAGGAACGTTTTTCCACCGGGCGGAATGGAAGCGCGTCCTGGAACGCGCCTTCGGCATCCGCACCCATTACCTATGGGCAAAAAAAGGCGGGGAAATTTGCGGGCTTTTGCCGCTTGCCTTCGTGCGCCGGCCAAATTTGAGACGCGCGCTCGTTTCGACGCCTTTCTGCGTTTACGGCGGCGCCATCGCCACGCGGCCGGAAATCGTTCAAGACCTTGAGAACGCCGCCGCCGATTTGGCGGCAAAGGCGAACTGCGATTACCTGGAAATTCGCAACCGCCATCGCACCCGGCCCGACTGGCCAATGAGCGATCTTTATTTTACCTTTCAACGCCCCCTCCATGCCGAGGTCGAGCAAAACCTTCTGGCCATTCCGCGCAAAGAACGCGCCGACATCCGCAAGGGCATCGCCGCGGGCCTGCAAAGCGACCGCGATTGCGACGCGGCACGTTTCTTTCCGATTTACGCGCGCAGCGCCCGCGACCTTGGCACGCCCACCTTGCCGCAACGCTATTTCGACATCCTGTTGGAGGCATTCGGCGAGCACGCCAAAATCCGCATCGTGCGAAAGGACGCGACCCCCATTTGCGGCGTGCTGAGTTTCTATTTTCGGGACCAGGTGCTGCCCTATTATGCGGGCGGGCTACCCGCCGTGCGGGCGCTGAAGGGATACCACTTTATGTATTGGGACCTCATGCGCGACGCGACCGAGCGGGGCCTGCGCCATTTCGATTATGGGCGCAGCCTCCAGGGAAGCGGCGCCTTCGCGTTCAAGAAAAACTGGGGCTTCGAGCCAAGGCCGCTTGCCTACCAATATCATTTGGTGCGCGCGCGGACGCTGCCGAGGCTCGACCCGGATAGCGCCCAATACCGCCGTTTGATCGGCGCCTGGAAAAAACTGCCCTTAAGCATCGCCAACCGGATCGGCCCCCGCCTCGCCCCATGGATCAACTAGCGGGCTGAAAAACCTGGCTTTTTGCGAAGATGCCGGCGCCGATCTGTTCGGCGAAAGGCGGCATGGCTTCATAGCCATCCGGCCCGAACAGGGCTTCGAGTTTGCCTTCCGTCCGCCGGCGATTGCACCAAAGAAGCGCGCTGGTTATCCAGCCCGCGCCTTTCATCCGGAAAAACGCCTCTCCCGGATCGAAATCGTAAGGGTGGAAATAGGTCCAAAGGGCCGCGTCGGCCGGTGCCCGCGCGATGCAGGCGCGCACGACCCAACCGGGCAGATAGCGCAAATAAATTCCACCAAGATAGGGAAGCACAAGCGGTCCCAACCGCGCCACCGGCGCCGGCAATTCCAACAGGCCGTTCGGCCAGAAGAACGGCGACGCCGGGGCGTCCGAAAAGCCGAAAAGCGGGCTCGGCGCCGGCAGCACGCTGGAAGAATAGGTAAACCCCGCGTCGCGCAGCACGTCCAACGCCCATTGCGCATCCTGGGTCAGCGAAAAAACCGGCGCGCGAAAGCCCGTGACGGCCTTGCCGGTCAGATCTTCCAGCAAGCGCTTGCCCGCCACCGTCTCCGCCTGAAATTTTTCGCGCGTCTGTTGCGGAAGCGGCACATGGTCGAAGGAATGAAAGGCAATCTCGTGGCCCTGCTCCGCGATGTCCCGGATCAGATCGGGCGCCGCCTTTGCCGCCGCGCCGACGACGAAGACCGTCCCCCGCACGCCCCAGGCTTCCAGCCCGGCAAGCACGCGCCGGGTCACCTCCGGGTAGCGCCTCGGATGGCGGCCGTCGGGCCGATGGTCTTCGAGATCGAACGTAAAGGTCAGGCGCGGTTGCGGCATCGCTTATGCCTTTGAATATTTTCCCCGGAAATAGGCCTGGAAGACGGCGTTGGGCAGGAAGCGCATCGCGTTGTTGCGAAGGCATTCCCGGTGCCGGCTCCGCGGCACATACCATCTTGCCGCACTTCGCGTCGCCGGTTGAATTTTGGAAATGACCGGGCGAATCGCGGCTTCGTAACGCTGAAACGCCGCCTCCGGCGGCAGATCGATCAAGGCTTTCGCCAATTGCGTCGCGCCGTTGAAGGCGGCGGCGGCGCCGCGCCCGGAAAAAAGCGTCAGGCAATGAGCGGCATCGCCGACGACTGCCACCCGGCCTTCGTGCCAGCTGGGCATTTCGATCTGGGAAAGCGAGTCCATGTAAATCCCGCCATTCTTGGGACAATGGTCAACGATGCTTTTGACAAAATCCGACGTGCCGCGAAACGCTTCTTGCAGCTTGGCCGCGCGGCTTTCCGGCGGCGGCACGGTTTCTTCTTCCGACGCCCAGACGAAAACGCCGCCAAGGCCGCCTTCCCTTGTCGTGAAAAGGGCGAGGTAGCGGTTTGTCTCCATGTGGGTTTCGAATTTTTGGGCCAGCCCAATAAAATTCGGAAGGCGGGCGGCGGCCACGCAAAGGCCCAACCGGTGGCGGCGGATTTTCTCCGGTGGAAAGCTTAGCTCGCGCACGCCCGAATGCAAGCCATCGGCGCCGATGACGGCGTCGAAGGCCTCGGAACGGCCGTCGCTGAAGGTGACGTCCACGCCATCGGACCGCTGCGCCATTTCGACGGCGCGCAGCCCGCAGCGAATGTCGGCCACGTCGCGCGCCGCTTCGAAAAGCACCGCTTCCAAATCG